>Ga0209067_10001206_pt1 | contig 16209 bp, 13 predicted proteins | sample ColStrG_CSR_2013_FD_187199 | JGI IMG/M metagenome (GOLD analysis project Ga0209067, IMG submission 187199) | Freshwater sediment microbial communities in response to fracking from Pennsylvania, USA - Cold Stream Run_MetaG_CSR_2013 (SPAdes)... | ecosystem: Environmental > Aquatic > Freshwater >...
TTATTAGCTGAAATAGAGGCAACTTGTTGAATTTTTTTATTGTCGTCACCTACCGACTTGGATTGCTTTTTCAAATCTTCTACAACCGCAATTACGGCTTTGTCGATTCCTCTTTTCAAATCCATTGGGTTAGCACCAGCAGCCACATTTTTCAAACCCGCAGTAACAATAGCTTGAGCTAAAACAGTAGCGGTAGTGGTTCCATCACCAGCAATATCAGCTGTTTTAGAAGCCACTTCTTTTGCCATTTGGGCTCCCATGTTTTCAATAGGATCCTTTAATTCGATTTCTTTTGCAACAGTAACCCCATCCTTGGTAACTAATGGAGCTCCAAATTTTTTATCAATAATTACGTTTCTTCCTTTAGGACCTAAGGTAACTTTAACCGCATTGGCTAAGGTATCAACACCTTTTTTTAACAGATCCCTTGCTTCAACATTGTATTTAACTTGTTTCGACATGGTTTTATGATTTATGAGTGATTTTTTGTGATGAATTATCCTTAAGGCCTTTTACGACCCAAATAGATGATTGAAATAATTAGAATAGAATTATAAAATAGCGTAGATATCCGATTCTCTCATGATCAGATATTCTTTTCCTTCATAAGTGATTTCGGTACCGGCATATTTTCCGTACAAAATTTTATCACCTACTTTTACAGTAATAGGCTCATCCTTTTTACCATTACCAACGGCAACAACAGTACCTTGAACGGGTTTTTCTTTGGCAGTGTCTGGAATAATAATCCCTCCAGCGGTGGTTTCTTGGGCAGCAGCAGCTTCAACAACTACTCTATCTGCAATGGGCTTAATGTGTAATGACATAATGAAGAGTTTTAATTATTAATAGTTTGACAAACACATACCTCATTTACCTTGCCAAATTGATTTTTGGAAGAAATTTCAGGATTCTAACGTCAGATTTTCATAATCCCAAAGCAATAATCCAAATTCTGGACATTACCAAGTGACAAGCTGACAGAATGAAAAAGAAAACCCCGTTTATTTTTTCAAAGGGGCAGCACTCGGGCTAGCGGCCGGATTACTTCCTGGATTGGATGGAACAGCAGCGGGAGAGGCTGAAGGCTTTTGAGTAGGGGCCGGACTGGTATTAGCAGGGCTTTTATCCAATTGTTTCTGAAGTTCGGAACTGCTATTATCGCGGGAAGTTCCTGGGCTAAAAACTTTCATACTTAAGCAAATAACCAAAAGGGCAATGGCCAAACCCCAGGTAGTTCTTTCTAAAAAATCCCCGGTTTTTTGAACTCCCATTATCTGATTGGAAGCTCCAAAATTGGAGGATAGGCCTCCTCCTTTGGGGTTTTGGATCAAAATAAACAGAATCAAAAAAACACAAACTAATATAGCGAGGATGGTTAGAAACGTAAACATAGGTACAAGGATCAGGAAATTTGACTTTTAATTTTTTGAATAATGGACGCAAAATAAGCGCTTTTTTCCGGCATTTTCAAACTAAGCTTTTCATAGGCCATTATAGCCTTTTCGAAAAGCTTTTGCTGGTAATAAATATTGGCCAGGGTTTCGGATACCATTTCGGAACTATCTCGGGAAGCTTTTTCAACGAGATTTTCAACCGAATTATCCGATTTATCCGGGCGATATGGGCTAATATGCTGAATATCTTCTCTTAAGAATTTTTCAATTATCTGATCCTCCTTGTTACTTAGGTCAAATTGAATGGTTTGATTGGGGTCACCAGCCGGAATAGCCCCTAAATGAAAAATATTGCTTTGATAGTTTTTTTCCAAAGGATCCATGGCACCAGCCTGCCGAATGGGTTGATGTAAATCTAAACGAACCCCGGATTGTGGTAACCCTTCATTTAAAAAATATCCTTTTTGGGTCTTTTTTAACCAAAATAAAAAGGTTTTTCGAATAGGTAGACCTTGGTTTCCGCTTATTTCAGGCTCCGATTTTAAAGAAGGAATAAAATTTTCCCTGGATTTAGGAATAATTTCTTCGGCTCCTATGGTAGAATCTGATTCAAGTGAATTTTGGTTTAGGGAAGGCTCGATAGATTGGGGCCATGGATCCATTATACGATATTCATGAATATCGGCTTTAGGAATCAAATTTTCCGGTTCCTTTTCCTTTTCCAATGTATGGATCTCCACCGGATATATCTCTTCCAATGGAATGGATTCAACAGGCTTAGGAATGAAAGGGCTTGGAATTTCATCCTCGGTTTCAAATTTTAAAACCGGATTATTCCAAATGGGTTCAAATCGAAGAATCTTTTGTGGAACAGGTTCGGTTGATGGAATAGCAGGGATTTCCTGGCTAGCCTCAATAGGATCGGATTCTTTGAAATCCGGGATAAAACTAGGCATCGGTTCTGATTCCAGATTTTGGGAAATATTGGAAGGGGTTTCAATTAAATGATCATGCTCACCAAAGGGATTCTCTTCTCTATGTAATGAATGGGTATTTTCCAAATCCCTAAGATTATTGGGTTCGTAATGTCGGTTTAATAAATTGAAAAGAACCGTTCGGTCAGGGCAATAAATGGCCGCCAAACGAACCCTATCGGATTCCTTAACATCATTTTCAATTTGATACGTTCTTGCATTTAAAATCCGAAGACTTGTACAATATGGAAATTTCTCTGTCCAGGATTCTAGGGTATGTATATCCTCCAGACTAAAGCGATCTGGATTCAGGATAAATTCGGTGAATTGATTTTTTTCGTTTTTCATTACCAATTTACAAAAGCCCTATTAAACACATCCTGAATGAGTTGCTTGTTAATTTTATCAATTTCAGTTTGCTCCACGGAAGATAAATTGGCGGTTCCTAAAAAATCATCATAACGACTAAAGGATTGATCAAAATTATGATTCTCGTGCTTTTTACTGGTAAATTTAACATTAATGGTAATGGTTAAGCGAGTTTGCTGGGACACGGAAGGGGTTGTTCCATTTCCTCCTCCGGTTATTGCCACCGGTTGAACCGTATAATCTGTAACTTGTCCTTCAAAAATTAAATCCGCCTGGCTCGGGTCGTTTACCTGAGATAAAGGGGTGCCATTTAAAATCTGTGTTTTTAAGGCTTCCGTTAATTTCTGACTCAAGGTTGGAACGACCAGTTTAGCCGTATTTTCAAATATAGCCACACTAACCGTTTTATCATCCTTTTCAATGGATGCTCCACTAAATGAGTATACCCCACATCCATTAAATAAAATCAGGGATAGCAAGGCTATAACCCCCATACCTGGTAATTTCATAAATTATATTCCTTAATTTTTCGATAAAGGGTTCTTTCAGAAATACCCAATTCTGAAGCCGCACTTTTCCTCTTTCCCTTATGCTTTTTTAATGCTTTACGAATTAATTCATTTTCGTTCTCACCCAAAGATAAAGTTTCTTCAACTTCTTCGGAATGAGTATCTCTATAGGTCTCCTCGGGATAATGCGGGGTTGAAATATTGGGTGTATAATTCACTTTAGGATTTTCAATAGCCGTATCAAAACTGGCGGCTAATAAGTTTGGCAAGGAATTAGGACTCAAATCGGATAAACTAACCCCCTCCACTCCAGAATGAATTATTTCGGAAACTGCTTTTTTCAAATCCGAAATATCCTTCCTCATATCAAAAAGAACCTTGTATAAAATATCTCTTTCAGAAAAATCCGGTTCAGAACCTTGATTTTTAATCCGCATAGGCAATTGCTGGTTTTGTGCAAACGGCACATAATTGGAGAGCGTTTCCACATCAATTTCCCGATTTTTTTCCAGAACGGCTATTTGTTCGGCTATATTTTTTAATTGCCGAACATTTCCTGGCCAGGAATAATCCATTAAGGATCTTTTGGCTTCCTCGGTCAATTGTATGGCGGGAGTATGGTATTTCTCGGTAAAATCCCCCATAAACTTCCTGAATAGAAGATAAATATCTTCCTTTCTTTCCTTTAAGGCAGGAATTTTTAAGGGAACCGTGTTTAATCGATAATATAAATCTTCCCGAAACTTCCCCTTCATAACCGCATCATAAACATCTACGTTGGTGGCAGCCACAATACGGACAGAGGTTTTTTGAACTTTAGACGATCCCACCCGAATATATTCTCCTGCCTCCAAAACTCTTAATAAGCGAGCCTGGGTGCCAAGCGGTAGTTCGGCCACCTCATCCAAAAAAATAGTTCCCCCATTGGCCACTTCAAAATATCCTTTTCTTGCATCCACAGCTCCTGTAAAGGACCCTTTTTCATGACCAAATAATTCTGAATCAATGGTTCCTTCCGGAATGGCCCCACAGTTTACGGCAATAAAAGGCCCATGTTTCCGGGTGCTAAGCTGGTGAATAATCTGCGAAAAAACTTCTTTTCCCGAACCCGATTCCCCTGAAATTAAAACAGAAATATCGGTAGGAGCCACCTGACGGGCTATATCAATTGCCCGATTTATCAAGGGAGAGTTTCCAATAATTCCGAAACGATTTTTTAAATCTTGTACATCCATGACTAGAATTCGTTTTGGACCAGACCTAATAAGGTTGCACTGGTACAGTCAATAATTTTTACCCATGCATACATTCCAGGGCTAAGATTCTGGGTAGAAGGAAATACCACCATAGCATTTCGATCATTCCTTCCGGAATAATCCAGGCTGGATTTCTTGGATCTTCCCTCAATCAATACTTTTTGAACCTGCCCTACCTGATTTTTTAGGTGGTAAAATGAATGTTTTCTTTGTAAATCAATAATTTCCTGAAGTCTTCTGGCCTTTATTTCTTCCGGTATATCGTCCGGATATCGCTTTGCAGCCAAGGTGCCCGGCCTTTCGGAGTATTTAAACATAAAAGCATAATCAAATTTAACCGACTCCATTAAACTTAAGGTATCCTCATGTTCAGACTCCGTTTCTGAGCAAAATCCCGATATAAAATCGGAGGAAATACCGCATTCCGGCATAATACGTCTTATAGCCGAAATCCTGGACAAATACCATTCACGGCTATAAGTACGATTCATCATCTCCAAAATCCGGGAATTTCCGGATTGAACCGGTAAATGAATGTATTTACAAATATTTTCGTACCGAGCCATAGTATGCAATACTTTATCGGTAATATCCTTAGGGTGGGAGGTGCTAAATCGAACCCGAATTTCTGGATCTACCAGGGCCACTCGTTCCAATAAATCGGCAAAATCCAGATTAACCGATTCCCCCAAATCATATTTATAGGAATCCACATTTTGACCTAATAAGGTAACTTCCTTATAGCCTTGGCGAGATAGGTCCTCCACCTCCCGAACAATCGATTCGGGATCTCTGGAACGCTCCCTTCCTCGGGTAAAAGGAACCACGCAAAAGGAACACATATTATCACAGCCCCGCATAATGGAAACAAAGGCGGATATTCCATTGGAGGTAAAACGAAGAGGACTAATATCGGCATAGGTTTCCTCACGCGACAATAAAACGTTCATGGCCTTTTGTCCATGATCAATTTCGCTTAATAATCGGGGTAGATCTCGATAAGCATCCGGACCTACGACCATATCTACCAATTTTTCCTCCTCCAGAAATTTCCCTTTCAAGCGTTCGGCCATACAACCTAAAACACCAATAATCGCTCCCGGCTTACGACTGGTATAGCTCTTAAATTCCCTTAATCGGGCTCGGGCTTTTTGCTCGGCATTTTCTCGAATAGAGCAGGTATTAATAAATATTATATCAGCGGTTTTAGGATTTTGGGTAAGGGTAAATCCTTCATTTTCTAGAATAGAAGCTACAATTTCAGAATCTGAAAAGTTCATCTGGCAACCGTAACTTTCGATATATAAACTACGTTTTGAAACCAAAAGAACCTCATTGGGATCGGAATCCACCAGGGATTCTTTATTTTTGGTTAAAGCTTCTCCCTGTCGGGACTCATCTATCAATTGGGGAGAGTATGGATTCATGCGAGATACAATAAAAGCACAAAGCTAAAGAAATTTTTTATAATGACAGAATGTCAGATTTTGAGAGGCCTATGAAATTACCATCCGGATCGAAAAACCGAATCCGAAGATTTTTATGGATCTCGATCATTCTATTCGTTAGTATTTTATTTTTAATCAATAGCCTGTTTTTTCTTCGATATAAACCTGTTTTGGATAGTACCCTAAAAAAATGGGTTCTGGAAGAATCCGGAGGATTATATTCCATCCAATTTAACTCCAATTCGAGCCAGATATTATTGGGCAAGATTGTATTGGAAAATGTTCAGCTCAAACCCAATTATACCAAAATAAGGGCCTTGATTAAAGAAGGAAAAACACCTTGTCGATTGTATTTGGTCAATATCAAAAATATTGACGTGTTTTTTCATGACCTAATTGAAATATTTTGGAAAAAAAATCTGGATATCGATCTGGTAAACTTCCATGAACCAACCTTCAATATTGTCCTATCCGGCCAGACCTGCCCTCCGGAAACCCAAACGGGAAGGCCTCAGGAATTCCGTAAAAAACCTCGTATTCTCTCCATTAATATTCAAAAATTAATCGTTCAATCTGGAAAGATTCATGTATTAACCCCTACCCTTCACCAAAGGCCCCTGGCCTTTAGTAGTTCGAATATCAATCTGGACGCAGGTTCTATTCGTTGGGACAATACCCTTTCTGAAAATAAATCGCCTTTAAAAATTCTAGAATCTGTTCCTTTTTTTATGACCCTGAATAATGCTCAATGGATATCCCCAGAAGGCCATTACCAGGTATTATCAAAAAGGGTTTTTTATAGCAATCGAGAGGGTATAATGGAAATTGAAAACGGGGAGGGAAGGGTCATAAAGGATACTATACCGAACCCTTTTCCCGATAAATCACCGGCAGGTATTCATTTTAAACTAAAATACATTGCTCTGAACCATTTCAATTGGCCGGCTTTATTATTGGGCGAATCCTTTGAAGTCGATTCCGTTCAAATTCATACAGGAGAACTGGGCATCATCGATATCCATCATAGTCCCTATTCCAAAATTTACCGCCCTCTGCCACAGGAATGGCTCAATAAAATCAGTATGCCCATCCATATCCGAACCATTCATTTTAAGGAATTGAATATTCATTATGAGGAAAGAAACCTGGAAACCCAAAAATCAGGAAGTCTGGATTTTTTACATTCCAACGGAGAAATTCAAAATATCCATAATCAAACGTACCCCTTTGCCTCCAACGATTCGGTAAAAATTCAATGGTCGAGTTTATTTATGGGAAAAGGAAATCTGGAAATGCAAATTTCCTTTCATCTTGGATCGCCCTCTAAAGAATTCAATGTCCAAGCTCAAATACAAAATTTACCCTTGGTTGAAGTCAATTCGATGACCCATCCCCTGGCGGGGATTAAGGTAACCGGAGGCGTTCTAAATTACCTGCATTTTACCATGATAGGGAATCAGGACTATAGCTATGGAAATTTACGAGCCTTGTATAAAAATTTACGAATGAGGTTTTTAGTTCAAAGCAAAATCAAGGATCCCAAAAAAATAAAAACCCTAAGTGCCCTTGCCAATACCTTCCTGATCTTAAACGATAATCCTTTGGCTGGTGAAAAAGAAAGAATTTCAACCTATACCTATGACCGGGATCCCAGCCGTTCCTTTTTTAATTATTTATGGAAATCCGTTTTTACAGGGCTAAAACCTATTTTAGGGATAACGGCATATAGGGAAAAATCCATTTACTCCTTTATTCAACGATTACAGGAATACCAAAAATGGGATAATGGATTAAAACCCGAAAGGAAGCAACATAGGGAATTAAGACGACAAAAAAGACTCATACGCCGAATAGAAAAAGGCCTTAAGAATGGCATTTTAACACCCTACTGATCGGGTTTTAAAACCTATAAAGCCATTTCGTGTTCCGTTACCAGACTCATCCAACCATGGCTATCAGCCGTTTTACCCATCCGTAAATCGGAGAGCACCTGGGCGATACGGTTTGAGAATTCTAGATTATCTTCATTTTGAACCAGTTCCCATCTTTTTTGTCCTAATCCAATTTCTGCAATATGGGAGATGACCGCGGCGGTTCCAGCCCCAAAAGCTTCTTTTAAATCCTGGGAATCGTAAGCCTTTTCCAATTCATCTATAGAAATTTTTCTTTCCTCTACGGAAATACCCAAATCCTTGGCTATTTGAATAACCGATTTACGTGTTACTCCATCCAGTATGGTTTCACCTACGGGTGGTGTGATTAGGGTATTTCCAATTCGGAAAAATATATTCATGGTTCCAGCTTCCTCAATATATTTATGCTCATGGGCATCTGTCCAAATTACTTGATCGAAACCTTCATTCAAAGCGATTTGGGTTGGATATAGAGCCGCGGCATAATTGGCAGCAGCCTTTGCATAGCCTGTTCCACCCATACTAGCCCTGGAATAATGTGTTTCAATTTTAGTGGAAACGGCTCTGGAAAAATAGGCTCCTGAAGGACAGGTAAACATACAAAAGCGATATTCCTGAGAGGCGTGTACACCAATAAAATGATCCGTTCCAAACATAAAAGGGCGGATATATAAAGAGCCTAAATCTGAACTAGGTACCCAGGCATGATCCAGGGCAACCAATGCATGCATGGTTTTTAAAAAAAGACTTTCAGGAAAGGTTGGCATACACATTCTTTCGGCCGAAATATTAAAACGTCGGGCGTTTTGATCCGGACGAAAAATAACGATCTGATCTAAATGATTCCTAAAGGCCTTTACCCCTTCAAATATGGATTGTCCGTATTGAAGGGATATTAAACCAGGTAAAAATTCCATCGGTTGATACGGTACTATTTCGGGAACGGACCATTTTCCGTCCTTATAATCGCAGATAACCATATGGTCGGAAAAAACCCGGCCAAAAGGAATTTTATTAAAATCAATCTCCCCAATCCGAGAATGGGCTACTTTTTTTACTTTAATCTCCTGATTCTTTTCCACTATATTAAATATTAAAAAACCCTAGCCTACAAAAATAGAACCTTTTCCAAAAGAAATTGTTTAAAATCCTGAAAATCGGTGCTCAATCCATCAAAAACTTCTTCTTTATTCAATAATCTTTTCAACTGATCGGGAAGTTCTAATTTTATTGCAAGCTCCTTCTCAACCGTTTCCGGGAATTTTGATGGATGAGCTGTGCCTAAAACCACGGCTGGAGTAGTATCATCGTTTTTCGATCTCCAATCGTAAAGGGCTTTTAGACCAACGGCCGTATGGGGGTCCAGTATATAATCTCTTTCCTGGTAAACCGCTTTAATAATTTTTCTAATTTCCAGATCGCTCACCTTGATACCCTTTACAAGAGCTCCCATAGCCTTATAATCTTTTTGAAAAATTTCCTCTAAACGAACGAAATTGCTTGGGTTACCCACGTCCATAGCCGTTGCCAGGGTTTCCAGACTAGGATGGGGATGAAATTCACCGGTATTTAAATAACGAGGAACCGAATCATTTTCATTAGTGGCTGCAATAAATTCCTGAACCGGCAAGCCCATTTTATAGGCTAAAATTCCTGCGGTTAGATTACCAAAATTACCACTGGGTACCGAAAAAATGAGAGGCTTTGGCCCTCCAGGCAATTGACCATAAGCATAGAAATAATAGAAAGACTGGGGCAATAAACGAGCTATATTGATGGAATTGGCTGAACAAAACTGGGCTGCCTTACGAATTTTATCATCCACCAAGGCCTCCTTTACCAGCCTTTGGCAATCGTCAAAATTACCCTTAATAGAAATGGCATGGATATTAGAACCCATGGTGGTTAGTTGCCGTCTTTGTAATGGGCTCACCTTCCCTTCTGGGAACAAAATTACCACCTCTACCTGATCCAATCCGGCAAATCCGCTGGCCACGGCCCCTCCGGTATCCCCAGAGGTAGCCGTCAAAACGATAATTTTTTTATCGGAATTTCGTAAGGACCAGGCCAATACCTTGGCCATAAATCGAGCGCCGAAATCCTTGAAAGCCATGGTTGGACCTTGAAACAATTCCAAAACATAGGTTTTAGAATCCAGTTCGTGGATAGGAACCGGAAAATTGAAGGATTCGAAACAAATATCCGAAATTACCTTTTCCGGAATCTCATCTCCAAGCCATAACTGGGAAATATAGTTCGCTATTTCGGGGAAACTTAAATTGGGCAAATCCTCCAAAAAACTAGTGGAACATTCCGGAAGAGCTACCGGGAAATATAAACCCCTATCTTCAGGAAAGGCATTTTGAACTCCTTCCAAAAAGGATACCACCTGCCTGTGGTTTCCTGTAGAAAATAATTTCATGACATTATCTATTATAGGCAAACCACCCCATCTCGGTTAAATTCCGAGAAAAAGCAATCGGTACCAATTCCTATTTTTTTAAATTCATTCACCATAGCCTCTGCGATTTTATTCGAATCCTGATTTTTATCCAATAAGGCAAAAACCGTTGGTCCAGACCCGGAAATGCTACATCCTATAGCACCCTGATCCTCGGCGGCTTTTTTTACTTCATAAAAACCGGGAATTAAATGAGCTCTATAGGGTACTGCCAAATAATCCACAAAAGATCTTTTTAATAATGCATTATCTCCATTAACCATACCCATTATAAAGGCGGCCAAATTACCCATCTGCGCCGTAACTTCTTTTAGGGGAACGGTTTTGGGTATTAAGCTCCTGGCTGTTTTGGTCAAAACCTCTAAATGAGGATGAATTAAAACGACCTTAAGGCCTTGAGGTATGGGAATTTCGATTAGATCGACTGGATCGAGAGATCGTATGGCTAAAAATCCCCCCAATAAAGAGGGTGCAACATTATCGGCATGATAGCTACCACTCGCCAAAGATTCCCCTTTTAAAGCAAATGGCAATAAATCCATTTTGGAGCTAAAAGGTCGACCTAATAATTCGTTTAAAGCGAAAACCGCCGCGGTTGTACTTGAAGCACTGGAACCCAAACCACTTCCCACCGGTGATTTTTTTTCAATCTCCATATTGAAGCCCGGCGAGATATTCAGGGTTTTACACATGGCCATCAAGGCTACCCCTGCTGTATTTTTTTCAGGATCCAGAGGGATTGAATTGGCATACCCTTTAATCGGCTTGATAACCAGGGTATCGGTATGATTTTCCGTTAATACTAAATGATCGCCTAAACCATTCACAGCAAAGCCCATCATATCAAATCCACAACCTACGTTTGCCACCGAACCCGGCGACAGAACCTCTATAGTTTTCCCCATACCTTTCCCTGGCTACTGATGGATATAATTTCCGAAAAAACACCTGCCGCGGTTACCTCTGCTCCGGCACCCGGGCCCTTTACCACCAGAGGCCTTTCCTTATACCGAATGGTGGTAAAGGAAATAATATTATCACTTCCCGAAAGATTATAAAATGGATGGCCCATATCTACTTCCTGAAGTTCAATAGAGGCCTTATTGCCTTGGATATTTCCTATATAACGCAAAACTTTATGTTCTTTTTTGGCATTTTCGACCATAGCCCTAAAGCGTATATTTTCCTTTTCGATAGATACCAGGAATTCGTCTACACTCGAATTATTAAAATAATCCTGAGATAGAATTTCCCCAACTGAAACGTCCTTTAATTCCATAGGAATACCAATTTCTCTGGAAAGGATCACAAGTTTTCGGGCGAAATCCTTACCGCTTAAATCAATACGAGGATCAGGTTCAGTAAATCCTTTAACAATAGCTTCCTTTACAACCGAATCGAAATCGGCTCCTTCATTTAGCTTATTAAAAATAAAGGAAAGAGAGCCTGATAAAACCGCTTCAATTTTCAGAATTTTATCACCGGATTCCAGTAAATCATTTAAGGTATTGATAATGGGCAATCCCGCACCCACATTGGTTTCGTAGCGATAGCTGGCCCCTCGTAATTTCTGGGCATTTTTTATTTTTGAATACCGTTCGAAAGATTCTGCATTAGCTGCTTTATTAGGGGTAACGATCGAAATACTGGAATCCAGAATCCGCTCATAATAATCGGGAATTCGAACATCGGCAGTACAATCAATAAAAATACTATTGGGTAAATTTAACTGTAGCATCTTTTCGATAAAGCCCTCGGGATCCATAGGCTCGCCCTGGTTTTCCAATAATTCCCTTCCCTTTAATAATAAATTGGTTTCTCCGGGGAAGATCATTTTTTTGGAATTGGCAATCGCTACCATTTTTATTTCTACAGATTTGTTCTTTTTCAAGTATTCAAATTGATTATTCATCATTTGAAGTAAGGTTCCTCCAATATTGCCAGTACCAATTAAAAACAAATTCAGGGTTTTGGTATCCGATAAAAAGAATATTTCATGGGTAGAATTTAATGCCTTGGCATGATCAAATTCGGATATGGCCACCGAAATGGATAATTCAGAAGCCCCTTGCGTGATGGCTCGAACATTGATTCCATTTCTTCCCAGGGCTAATAAAAACCGCCCCGCTATTCCTGGCATATGACGCATGTTTTCTCCTACCACGGATATCAGGCATAAGGAATCCTGCTCGATTACCGGATCGATCAATCCACTTTGGATTTCTAATGAAAATTCCTGCTGAAGGGCTCTCTTAGCCAAAACATTGAATTTCTCGTGGATCGCAAAGGTGATAGAATGTTCGGCCGATCCTTGCATAATAAGTATAACCGATATTGAACTTTTAGAAAGCCGGCCAAATAAACGACTGGATAAATCCTGAACAGAAGTAATTCCATTACCATTGAGTGATAATAAGCTTACCCCAGAAAGTGAAGTTACCCCCTTTACCAGAAAATCCCCCTCGGATTTTACCCTTCCAATCAAGGTTCCTTCAAAGCCAGGATTAAAGGTATTTTTAATTCGAATCGGGATTTGCTTTTTAAATGCCGGAAAAACGGTAGGTGGATATAATACCTTGGCCCCCAAATTGGACATTTCCATGGCCTCCTCATAGGTCAAATGGCTAATGGAAAAGGATTTGGGAACTTTTCGGGGATCGGCTGTTAAAACCCCGTCTACATCGGTCCAAATATGGATTTCTTCAGCGTTCAAGGCAGCCCCAAAAATGGATGCTGTAAAATCGGATCCTCCTCTTCCCAATGTAGTATACTGCCCCTCCTGTGTGGAAGCAATAAAACCCGTAACTAACCATACCCCATGCGCAGTAAAGCCTTCCTTGCTTTCAGCCAAAATATTGCGGTAGGTTTGAAGGAAATCAACTCTTGCGGAGCCAAAATGATCATCCGTTAAAATAAATCGCCGAGCATCAATAAATTCATTTTTTATACCTAAAGCCTGGAAGTATGAAGAAATGATTTTTGTAGATAATCGTTCCCCAAAACCCAAAATATGGTCCAGGCTTCGAGGCGATAATTCACCCAGAAAATAAACCCCTTTTAATATCGATTCTAGACTATCCAGCTCTTCATGGATTTCAGCTTGAAAACCTGTATCATCCAGGTTTTCAAAGAGGGAATCCATGGTATCTAAATGCCTTTGGGAAAGTTGAACCAAATGGTTTTGATAAGCCCTGTTTTGTTCTGCCGCCAAATGACTGATCGTATGTAATTGATCTGTAACTCCTTGAAATGCAGAGCAAACTACCACCAACTGATCGTCATTTTGCAAATAATCCAAAACGATATTTTTTACCTTCTGAATATTAATGGCATTTGCAACCGACGACCCACCAAATTTTATTACGTACATATATTTTAAACGAAACTATAATTTATAAATATCAAAAAAAATAAAACAATGTCCAATCTTTTTTAGAAATGACAGAACTTTGGCGTTTTAGCCATTCAATATAATACCCTGAATTTTATGGTCTGGTCAATTTGTTTTAAATCGGATAAAACCGCCTCATCGTATTTTGAATTCACATCCGTGATTACATATCCTAAATGAGAATTGGTTTTTAAAATTTGGGCTTCAATATTAATTTTATGTTTAGCCATCACCCAATTGATCTGAGCAATAATCCCTGGAACATTATGGTGGATATGCAATAAGCGATGGGCTGTTCTTGATAAAGGCATTTGAATATGGGGAAAATTTGAGCTACCTAAGGTCGATCCTTTATTGATATAATCCACCATTCGGTGAAGAACTTTTCTTAAGGGCGATGGATTAATCGCGGGTATTATAGCCCCAGGATCATTATGCAATGGAGCAGAAAAAACCACGATCCCTTTTTGGGTGCATAGACCTTCGTTTACGGGATTCTCATTTAAACCGGTACCTCTGGGTTTTAAAAAGCCGATCACCTTTAGTTTAACGGCTTTCTCAAGAATCTCGTCTTCTACCCGAACATTCTCTCCTAATACCAATAAACCCACGTCCTTCCAGTATTTTTCCTCAAAAAGAGGTTTTACCCGAACGGAAAGCCCATCTTTTTTGAAAATCTGAATATCTGATTCATTAAAATTCCCTACGAAAAGGGAAAGTATTCGATTTTTAGGATAGGAAATAGCTCTTGGAAGATGATTGATATATAGAAATTCATCAAAACTAGGCACGATAAAATCAGCCTTTTGTACAATCGTTTCCCTTGAAATATTTTCTGTAAAGGCAAAGAACTTTTTAATTAGACCCGATTCCTTTAATTGATAATCGGAATGGCCATCTCCGATTCCATAAATATCCCCCTGAAGGTTCCATTGTTTTAGTAATAAAACTTTTCCTCCTTCACGAGATAATGGATTAGATTTATCAAAACCCGATATTCGGCCTTCTTTATCGTATACGAAAGTATTCGCAAAAACATTTTTTTCTGGTATGGAATACGGGCGAATAACCGGTAAAATAAATTCCTTAAATCCCCCGGAAACAATAAAAACCCGATCGGCATTATTTTTAAAAAAGGCTTTATTTCGTGCAAAAGAGGGAGAGACTCTTTTTTTCAAAACCTGAATTAATTGTTTCAAATGGCTTTTATGGGCTCCCAATAGCTGAATTCTTTTTTCCAGACTATCCTGAAAGGATAATTTTCCCTCCATAGCTAAATTGGTTATTTCAGCGATTTTGGAAGAGAAAGCCTCTACATCGCTTTCGCCTCCCCGTGAAATCTTGACCAGTTCGTCGAGAGCTTCTACCTGAGTAAAGGTGCTATCGAAATCAATTATATAATAATCCTGGGCTTTAGAACCGGATGACATATTGAATCAGCTTTAAAATAATTCGTTCAATTTTTTAAATGGCTTTCCACTAAGGGGATGGTTTAAGCTTGGGGTCAAGGGAATCATACCCTCTACCATTCGGTATAGCTCGCGAATACCTGATTTATTCCTAATTTCTACCGTATTTTCTTTTAAAAATGGGATTTTCCAGACCCTATTTTTATAAAGAATTCTAGGTTTTGCCAATCCAAGTTTTTGATTAATATGACCAATTAGATCAGCAGATTGAATATTTTCGGCAGATAAAAGATATTGCTCCCCCTCGCGATCAGAATTTAACAAATCCAATAGGGTTTCAACAAAATCTTCCATACCGATAATTCCAAAACTCCTTTTAAAATAATAGTCAGAACCTTGAGAATACAAGGATTTTAAATGGATATTATTTCCTGATTGGCTCCATTCGGATAAAATCAGGCCCGGATTGACAACCAAAGCGGGTAAGCCTTCCATAATTCCCCTCCACACCTCCTTTTCAGATTCAATTTTAGCGAAAACATGAGGGGATCGCGAATCATTAAAATCATTTAATAAGGAAACATATTCCATATCCTCTCCCTCCTTGATTCCTAGAGTTACCGATGAGGAAACATAAATAAATCGCCGGATTTTAAAATCGAGACATAAATTCACCAGATTGGCTGTCCCATCAATATTGGTTCGAAAAATTTCAGCAACCTGAAAATCCTTATCATACCGAGCAGATGCACAATGAATTACCTGATCAACTCCCTTTAGCGCTTCCGATAAACTCATAATATCCCCCAGATCCGAATCAACCCATTCAATCCCGGATTCCGGCTGAGTTAGAGAAGATGGCAGTATAGAATTTTCTCGTTTTAATGCTCGCAAAGGAACATTTCCGGATAATAGGCCAAGCAGGACCTGAGAACCTAAATAACCTGAAGCCCCTGTAACCAGAATCATAAAAAAATTTTTTAAATATGGGAAGAATTTTGTGTTCGGGAATATCCTTGAAAAAGCTTTTTAAATTTACCCCCTATGGAACTATCTTCCTTTTTCGCACCACTGGTAAAACC
>Ga0209067_10001207_pt1 | contig 16208 bp, 15 predicted proteins | sample ColStrG_CSR_2013_FD_187199 | JGI IMG/M metagenome (GOLD analysis project Ga0209067, IMG submission 187199) | Freshwater sediment microbial communities in response to fracking from Pennsylvania, USA - Cold Stream Run_MetaG_CSR_2013 (SPAdes)... | ecosystem: Environmental > Aquatic > Freshwater >...
GTCCACGGGAATCCTGGGCTGAAGTCAATCCATTGCAGACAACAGCAGTAAGCGACACCCAGACTGGCCTGCACAGCGCATCAGCCGTTTCAAAAAAATTACCGGCAACTGACTCACACAATGCGCTTGCTGCAAAAAAGGTGCAACGGCAGCGGGCTACATACTGGTCCATCCGTCAGGTCGTTACAGAATTCATTCCTGCCAGCTACCGCGTTGATACCGGAGACGGCATCGATCTGGATGCGGTCATCCAGATTGAACCTTCCGAGAACTGGCTGGAAGCACTGGGAGCCGGAATGTCTCTGGCGAATATTGAACTGATCACAAACATCACCAGAAAAACACTGTTTTTGCGCCGGAAAAAAATTGCTCTGGCCGAGGTCATTGAGAAATTACTGCCGGATGATTTCACCGTATTTTCTGACGCAGACATCAATCTCCAGACCCTGATTCATTTCGACAGACGCGAAAACTGGGTGCAGGCGTTTAACCACGGTACTGCAGAATCTGACATCGATCTGACGATCGATTTCACCAACAAAATTATTGCACTCAAACCAAAAAACCGGCGCAACGCTCATTTTGCTGCTGCCACGGCAAACGACTGAGGGACTCCACCATGTCCATGAAACAAGCAACGCTGTTCGGCCTTCTGCTGCTAGTCGCGGCTACCGGATGGTGCGCTGCGTCCTGCGTCCACAACAAGGAAACATCGACCTATCAGACTGCGTCGGGGACAGCTCCTGCACAACGTGACTGTCTGCTGCCAGACATGCTCAAGTCACAGGCCGAACTCAACGGTATTGCCGGTCGCACCTCAGACGCTGAACTGCGCACGGTGACCCGGTCTGACAGTGAGCCGCAGTGGGAATTGCGCATTGAGGACGGCTCGATTTACGCGGCGTTGAAAAGGTGGTCCGCAAAAGTAGGTTGGCAGATCAGCTGGGAAATTCCTGTTGATTTTCCGGTGGAAATTGTCGATGTCTCGGCGGGTCAGTTTGAAGAGTCGGTGCGCCGTGTCCTGACTGCGTTCAGGGTGTCGGACTATCCGCCTTATCCGTGCTTTCATGAAAATAAAGTGATACGGGTAGTGCGGCGCATTCAGGGCAATGATGATGAATGCCGATAACGGAATCAGATGCCAATGAAAAACTTTTCCTTCATTGTCAGTGTGCTGCTCCTGGCATCCTGTTCCAGTCTGCATCAGACGACAACCGATGAAGTCTATGCGCGTCACCTGGCAGGAAGCATGCAGAAGAAAGACGCTGGCACTTCACTGGAACCAGACCCGGAACATCATATTCCCACAGTCTACCTCGGCTCAAAATCCATGCCTTTAAAGACAACCGCCGTTTTACCTGAGGTGTTTTACCAGATCAGGCGTTACCAGTTTCCCGGTCAGAAATTCAGCATCGACGGGGCTGCCGGAATTGTCGCTTCTGAAACCGGCGTATTGATTCGCCTGTCCGAAGACGTGCACACCGATCCATATCGGTCAGTTTCTGCCGCAGCCAAAACAACGGCTGCCGTACTGCGAACTCCTCTGCCAGTTACTGGGATGGCGCCAGGTTCGGAAGCCACCATCAGCAACAGCAGCGATGGCATAGTTCTGAACTCAGACAGTTCCTTGATTGGCATACTGAATTCGATCTGCACGCAAAGGGGGCTGCACTGGGAATTCCATAATGGCGTTGTCGTTATTCAGCGCATGGTCACGCGCACCTTCCAGCTCAAGGTACAGGCCGGCACGCGCATGTTTGATACCTCCAACGCCAAATCCGGCACATCGCAGGCCAAAACCGAGAGCTCCGGTACCGGTGCCATCACCACAGGCATCAGTTCAAGCGCCACCGTAACCACCTCCAGTGGCAAGGTTGCGGCAATCGATACAGTGGCAGAGCTGATTCGCTCCGTGCTGTCGCCGGCAGGCAAAGTCTTGCCCAATGCAGCGACCGGGTCGATTTTGGTTTTCGACAATATTGACGGCATTGAGCGAGCAGAAAAAATAGTCAATCGTGAAAACGAACTGCTGAATCGTTTCACCCGATTGCATATCGCGATTTATACCTTTGAGCAGAGCGACAGTGACCGGCGAGGCATGGACTGGAATGTGATGTTTCAGAATATGGGCCGGCTTGGCAGTGTGATCAAGTCACCGACGACGTTGACCAATGAGCTGGGTGGCTCGGTCAAATTCAGCGTGCTCGCCACCGGTACGGTCGGGAAGTTTGACGGTACGACAGCATTTCTCAATTTTCTCAACGAAAACGGCAAGACCCACGCGGTCTATGACCAGGTCGTTCAGGCAAGAAACCGGGTTGCGACTGCCGCGTCGGCAACGGTTCAAAAAGTCTACCTGGCAGAAACCACGCCGGCGCCGGCCTCCACCAACGGCGCAACCGGCGGTGTGGTCGGGCTCACCCCAGGAACGATTACCACCGGACTCGACCTGCAGTTGCAACCCAATATTTACGACAGCGGACAGATGTCGTTGCTGTTTTCGCTCGGCCTGCTTGATCTGCTTGACATCAAAACCTTAACCAGCGGCAGCGGCGCAGGGCAGTCTTCCATTCAGGGCCCGGAAACCAAAGGCTACAACTTCCAGCAGGATGTGCCATTACGCGTGGGCGAAACAACGTTTATCAGCGGATATGAAGCGACCATGAACAGCTACACGCGCAGAGCACTGGATCGCGATGCACCGCTGTTGGCAGGTGGCTCCATTCTCGGTGAAAGCGGAAATCAGAAATTATTTATTTTCATTACGCCGATATCTATTGGAACGAACTACTGATGGGATGTGTCATGACTGAAATTCTGAATGCCGGAGAAAAATTGCTTGTTTTTGGATTGACGTGGGTGAGTCTGCAGCCAAGTCAAAAGCGATTCAGCCAGCTTGCTCTGCTGATCCAGAATGCCGGTTCAAAACATTATGCCCGGTATGCCGGTGAAGTCGTCAAAATCGGCTTGCTGAAATGCAAATCGGCAGTGCCGGCGGACACACGACAGGGCGATATGCTGGCTGCTGCAATCCTGTTTTCAAATTATATAAAGCAAAGCAGGGCGCCACAAAACAGTATCCTGATTCACCAGTTCAGCGATACGCAGCTTGGGTTAGTCGTGCTGTTGCGCGGCATGCCCTATCTGGATATCGTGATTGAGGTGGATGAACTGGAAAATCAGATCAATGCTGTCAACAGCGAACTGCACGAAAATTTTGCTTTATATGGAAATTATGCCGGGAGCAATTGCAAGACACTCACAGCCGAAACGTTAATGTCGGGTGGCTGCGACGCTGCAGCACTGAAAACGGTTGCCAATCCATGGAAAAAAATAAAGCGTATCAGTGCACTTGCTGCATTGCTGGCGGTGGTATCCGGTGGCGTCGCATGGAAATGGGACCTGATCGGGAAAAATCCGACAGCTGAAAAAAAACCGGTAGACCCGCTGATCGCGTATGAAGAGAACATTCGGCAGCTCCTGTCCAGGGCCCGCTTTAACGGCGAGTCGGCGTATCAGGCCGTATGGGGCGTTATCAAGAACCGCGAGGTGGAGGTCGATGGCTGGTCGCTGAAAAGTATTCAGTGCAAACCTTCGCAGTGCGATGAGCGTTGGCAGAAAGGTCATGGCAGTTTCAGCGCTTTCAGGAGCAGGCTGAACAGGACACAAACGCTGTCTCCGCTGACCGATGGGCTTACTGTTCTGGTCAGTTACCCGTTGAAAGCCGGAGGTACCGCACTTGAGCGGGCGTCCTTGCCCAAAAAATCAGACATCTGGGCCGAATTGCTGACTCAGCAGCAAAAGCTGAAACAAATCCATCCCCAGCTGTCATTTACTCCCAAAACGGTTCAGGTCCGCGGACTTAATCCACCCTTGCTGGCAAACAGCATTCCTCCCGATAACCTTGTTTATGCCGGCGAGATGACGATTACCGCTCCGTTGGGATTCGCAGCGGAAGTTCTGTTGCACCAGATGGAAAACATTATGGTGAATGAAGTTGAGCTCGACTCACTGGGAGATGTCCGTAACGCTCGCATTCAGATAAAAGGACACTATTATGCAAAAAATTAGGTCTCTGGCTGTCATGGTATTGGCTCTCGGTTGCTCGCCGGACTGCGTGCAGGCCGTCACCATCGAAGAGATAGCCGCAAAGAACAACAAAATTATCGAGCTGGATCAGGATATCGTGATCGCAGAAAAAAATAAAAAGCTGGCTGAAATTAAAGCCAGCTATGGTCAGCCTGACACAATCGTACTGCCTAAAATCGGCACAAACCGCCATGAAGATCGTATTGCCGTCATCGCAGTCCATGGCACTCCTCTTGATCCCATAGTCGACGTGCAATATGGTGCCACCCTGCTGCAGAAAAGACGGGGCGAAGTGTTGCCTGACGGCTGGCAAATTTCCGACGTTGGATCCGGCAGTGTCACATTCATTAAACAGTCAAACAGCAAAAAGCCGCCATTGGTAAAGAAAGTTCCCATTGGTCGCGAACATGTCGTGGTAACGGATGACAACACGTTCGCCGCACCAGTCCGCCCTGCGCCCATGCCGTTAACCATGGGTCGATAACATGCAACTCAAATCTCTGTTTGGCGCAAGTTCGAGGCTGTTCAATAAGTGCAGCGGACCCACACGACCCACTCTTCCACTGTCAGACGAGGACAGGACGTTGACAGAATCTGACGTGCCTGTCTGTAAAAGCCCACTGGATTTGCCTGGTTATGATGCCATTATCAGCGGTGTGCACAGCAGTGCAAAGGTCAGGCTGTCAGCCGAGCAGGCCAGACATCTGGTTGTGATGGCCAAGGCCAGGATCGTCACGATAGTCGCCAGTTCCTCGCTATACCACTCAGGCGCGGCGTCAGAGCTGTTTGAATATGTCAGATATCAGTTGCATCCTTTTGATTACGGCGTACCCAGAGTGATCTGGGCGGTACCTAACCTGGTCTCTGATCTGAATGAGTTGCGAACTGATGCCAATGCCAGACCGTCAGGACTGGATCAGTTCAGTGCCAAAAATACGGATCACTGGAAGCGGTTTATTGAATGGGTGCGCTATGGCATACAGGTGGGCGCTTCGGATCTGCATGTGGAAGTCGATGGCCCCCACGCGCGCATCCGCTTCCGTGTTGACGGCATCATGGTACCCATGCAGAACGACACCTGCGGTGAAGTGCTGGCCCAACCGGCACGGGAAAGCATCGCGCTGGCTTTTAATTCCATCAGCGATATCGGCACGGCTACCGGTTCGAATTTCAACAGCAATGAATTCCTGGAAAACATAGTCTCGGTCGATATTGATGGACATGCCATCAAAATGCGCTGTGACTCCATTCCAACGGAGGACGGTTTCCACTTTATAGCGCGCTTTTCCCGTTCCAATCAGAGCTATACCTACGATTCCTTTGGGTATGGCCAATGGCATCAGCAGCATATCCGGCGCGCTATCGCAGCGCGGCGCGGCATGATTGTGCTGGCGGGCATTCCGGGTTCAGGCAAAACTTCGGCGGTGCAGATCATGCTGGAAGATCTGGCCAGAAATGACACGCTGAAAATCTCGACCATCGATACGCCGATTGAAAAAAAACTGGCCGGTGTGGCCCAGACCCTTTTGCCCATGGATGAGAGCGATCCGGAAGAGAGCGTCAGACTGTTTAACAAGGCAATTCAACATTGGGTGCGCGGCAATCCCGATGTCATGTCCCTCGGTGAAATTCGTAGCGCCGCGTCCGCCCGAGCTGCGGTGATGCTGGCCGAAATCGGCTGCCTGCTGTTTGGTACCACTCACGCACACAGTTGTCTGGGAATATTCCAGCGCCTGATTTCTATCGGCGTGGACATTTATTCGCTGACAGCACCTGGCATCATGAATCTGTTCATCCATCAGGCACTGGTACCGGTGCTGTGCAATTCCTGCAAAAAGCCGCTGTCTGCCATGCCGGATGAAATTCAGAAAACCATGCACGATATTGGCAGGCGACTGGATGTCTGCATCGATGGCATATATTACCAGGCGCACGATCCGCTCTGTACCAATTGCCGCGGAACCGGTATCCATGGACGCACGGTGGTGTGCGAAATGATTCAGCACGATGTCCAGTTGCTGGACTTTATCTTAAGGCGCGATCTGCACGGCGCTGAAAAGTACTGGTTGGGCCAGAGCGATGGACGCTACGACACAACCAATTTCACCGGCAAGTCCAGTTTTTATCATGCCTTCATCCTCGCCCAGCGCGGCATTATTTCACCAGATGAAGTGGGGAAATTTGGTTTTTTTGAAGATTACTCTCCACCCAGGTCACGTCGCAGAACGCCGGTAGCGGAGGTGCTGACATGACCCCGCTTGAACACATCCAATTTATTTTTTCCCGATCGGCCTTTAATGCCAGACGCGAAGAATTTTATGTTGACCTGAGCGAGGCAATACGGGACAGAGAAACGCTGCATACCTTTTTAAGCAACGCCTTTAAATTCAGCACAAAATACAAAATGCATGGCTATGCACAGGTAATGGGCATCATGCTGCTGCGGTTTCAGCATGAAGAAGGGCGTCTGAGCCACATGCTTAAGACTATCGTTCCGGATGAAGATCTGCTGTCCATTGCTGCCATTGAGGGACTGGCTGGCAACAGCGAGCGGGCCGACGGTTTCTTAAGACTGGCACAACAGATCGAGCGTACCAAAGCGATGAAGGGTGCACTGATCAAATCGGTGATGACGTCAGTTATTCTGATGCCGGTCATACTCGGGTTCGCGTTTCTGAACACCAAAAAAATCCCCGCGTACGAACGCATGGTCTCTGACCGGACGCGCTGGCCTCCGATAGGGCAACTCTTGGGATGGATCTCGGATGTCATGACCAGCAGGGCGCTGGAGCTGGCCGGCGTGCTGCTGGTGCTGGTGCTGCTTTTTATCTGGTCGTTCAAACACTGGCACGGAAGGCTGCGCTCCAGGGTCGATGCGGTTTTGCCATACAGTCTGTACCGAGATGCCAACAATACCGATTTCCTGCTCAATATGGCCGGCCTGCTGCGGTCCGGAAAACAGCTGGTTGAAGCGCTGCATCTGCTCAATGGTTATGCCTCGCCGTGGTTGCGATATCACATCAACACCATTTTGCATCGCTTGAATACAGTGCCCGACGATTATGCCCATGCATTTGATACTGGCCTGTTCTCGCCTGGCGTCCATTTGCGCATGGTCACGTACGGGCGTCGCGACAAAAATTTTTCTTCGGCGTTTATCCGTCTCGGTACGTCCAGTGTTGACTATGTTCACCGACAGTTACTCAAAACAGGCCGGCGCCTGTCATCCGTGACGGTCACCGGTTCTATGTTGTTGTTGGGATTTTTTTATTTTGGCGATTACGTCACCAGCGACGCCATCGGAAAAATCGTGAAGGCGGAAATGAGTCGGCTTGGTGCAGACGAGTAAATTTTTAAAGGGTTATCAAATATGTCCACACATTCATTTAAAGGAGCTGTTATGCCTGAAGTCATGCCTGAATTGACGCGTAAATTCGCTGCGCGTCGCAAGTTTGAAGCCGGTTTTACGTTGGGCGAGTTGGGTTTGGTGTTGTTAATCGTTGCGATGATTTCCATGTTCGCCTACCCAAAGTTTATTGAATACAGCGAAAGCGTGACAGCAGGCGAGGAGGCCGACAATATTACCCATTACGTTTCCAAGATGCGGTCCGCGCATGCGACTGACAGTGATTTCCGGCTGATTACCACCGAAATATTGCGCAGCACCGGCATCTTTCCGGGGACCATGGTGCAGGGGACGAATGTGATTAACAAATATCAGGGCACGGTGACGGCCGAACCGGGCGCTATCGCCAATCCCAATGATTCAGTTCAGTTCACCAGCACGAACTACTCGCTGGCAGGTTGTCGTGAGGTCGTACCACGCATGGCCGGACTGGCGCGTATCGTCACTGTGAATGGCACTCCGGTAAAGCCCAAGGATGAACCTCTCGACAGGCAGCTCTTGGGCACTGCCTGCACGGTTGCTGCCAATACGATTGTTTTTATAGTTTCCAAATAGTTGCCCTCAATGTGTTCCTCATTTTTCAATCGATTCAACGCCTGCCGCAGCACAGCGCTGCAACAGGGCTTTCTGCTGGAATCGCTGGGACTGGTTTTGCTGATCCTGAGCATACTTGCGTTGTTGGACATGAATCGGAAATTTGAAGAACAGCTGGATGCCCAGGCCGTAGCGCGGGGCAAGGCAATGGCGACGGTGCGCAATGCGGCCAACGACTATCTGGTTTCGTATTCGACGCAATTGCTCGCCCAGGTCGATTTGAATCAACCTGTGGAGATCGTTATCGGAACGGTGACCCATACTGTTGCGCATGCGGGATTCCCAAGCATTGATGACCTGGTCAGATTGGGCAAGGCGCCACCCAACCTGTCGCCGGTTGCGCCCAATGGTGCGCGCTACGTCATCCGGATTACGCGAACGCCGTTTGACTGTGCAGATGCCGATTGCGATCTGGAAGGACTGGTCTCGCTGGACAGACCGTATCTGCAAAATGGTGGCGTGGATTATGCGCGTCTCGGTATTGCCATGACGACCATAGGCGACGACGGAGCATATTCCAAACAGAACAGTCCGACTGAACTGTCTGGCTATGGTGGTGCCTGGTCTACCGATAATCCGTTCATTCCGGGTGTGGGCCAGGTCGCCGGCATATTGGCAGCGCGCTTTGGCTACAAAACTTCGGGCTTCTCGGTTTTCTACAAACGCGATGGCAGCACGCCGCTGACCGGTGACATGGATGCCGCCGCGCATGCGCTCGGTGGCGTGAGCACCCTGACGGCCACCGGAAAAATTACCGCGAAAAATATGGCGACGGCGTTCTATCACTTTGGCCAACCCTGTGATCCTGGCGACGAGAATGCCATAGGCAGTGGTGCGACCGGTGCCGTCATGGTGTGCAGGTCAGGCAGGTGGACTTACGCAGGCTCGAGCCCGGTAGAGGAGGGTTCGCAATGCGATATGGACGGCACGGCTGGTACGTCCACGGGCAATGGTGTGGCGCTGATCTGCAAAAATAATCGGTACATGCGGCTCAACAGCCTGGTTGCCAGGAATGTACAGCTCAATCGCTACCTCGTCGCGGATGATTCCGTTGTGCCGGTTTCTGCCTGCGACGTCGGCGGAACGCCCGATACCACACTCATCGTGAATCATGTCGAACTCAATGTTGCCATCACGCCTCCGATACAGGCCGTGGATGCGCTCGTCAGCCCTGCCGGAGCGAATTGGCTGGTCAGTCTCAAAGTCATTGATGCCCTGGGAGGGCGCCACTCAGGCAATGACTACAACCTGAGCGCTGTGCTGAACACGGAATGCAGATATTAACTTTACGATCGGAATCAGACATGAAACACTTTACCCTCCAGTGTGTGATGTTGCTGTCGACCTGTCTGTCGGCTCAGTTCGCTTTTGCAATGATGCATGCGCCGACGGCACCTATCGTGAACCAGCAACGTCCGGAGGACACCCGTTCGGCGCAGCAATATCAGGCTGACTGTGAGGCAGGCATCGCCCTGGCGTCCTGCGGTTCCATCCCCGTCGCAAGCAACTGCCCGGTAGACTGGCACTGGTCCTTAAAAGGCACCGCCATCGCGCATTGCGTGCGCAACGACACAGGCTGCCAGTCTGGCTACACAGCTGATCGTGATGATCAGGACAATCTGCTCTGCCATCCCATTCTCTGTCCGTCTGGCACGATCTTAAGCGGCAATCAATGTGTCCCGGTCTCCCCACCCATGCCCACTATTCCGCCTGGAACCACGTTGCCGCCGCTGGGATTTCATGGTCTGGCGTTTGGCACGTATTCTTATCTCGGCAATTCCCTGACAGCGTTGAACATCCCCGCCGGCAATGCCTGGGCAAAAATGAATATGGTGCTCAACACCGGTGACGGCAGATGGACAATCTCGTCGACCTATCCGATCAACCCCGATGGGTGCTGCAGTCCGATTACGACACCGGGCTCCGGAGTCTGGACAGCTACCCCTTCGACTGCCTACCAATACCGGATCAGCGCCATGGTCTATGGTCCGCGGAATTCCTATCGGGTTGGGCAGCCCTACGACATCAATGATGGCGTATCGTACTGGACCTATGTCACGACTTATCCTGTCGCACCCACTGACTGGATCAACCTGCCGGCCAACAGCCTGGTGTCGGTGGCCGGAATCAATATGGATCTGATCAACGGCTGTTCCTACGTGTCCCCCAACAATATCAGCCTCGATGTCCGCTTTACACTGCAGGTCCGCGCTGTTGCTGATCCATCCGCTATTTCCACCACTGTTTTTGACCTGGTATTCAAGACCACCAAATCCACATCCTGTGGGGCCGACGGGTGAACAGTGCGTGCTGTTGACCTGTTGGTATGTCGTTTCACAACCGCTTCATTTTCACACTCAACTACTCTCACAACCCAGAAAGGAATCTGTAATGAAAACTCTCCCCGTCGTTTTGTTGTCCGTATTCTCGTTAGCGCTGGCGTCCTGTGGCGGCGGCAATAACAGTAACGCACCGTCTTTGCCCGCACAGAATATGTCCGGTTATGATGGCAACGATTATTTTGCTATGGTCACGGATAAGCCGGATTTATTTGTGCTGCCGGAATTGCCGTCCAACCGGAATAACGAGGTTTTATGGAACAGTGTTGCGTTGATCTATAACACCGGATCAGGCGGCTGGTCTATCGAAATGGCGGCACCTAATTACTATCCGAATGTCGGACAGCGGGTCGTCATGGGACCATTCTCCGGTACCTGGACCACCACCCCTGACCATCCATATCAATACCGCGTCACCAGTGTTGACTGGGAAACTGGCAATACCGGCAATGCCAATCCGGTCCTGAGCGCTGTGCCTTATGACATTTTCCAACCCGCTGTTGCCACAGACTGGATTGCCATGCCGCCCGACAGCAACGTCAATCTATGCAGCGTGAGTACGAATTCGGTCTATACCGCCGATCTGGGTGGCGGCTCAATCTGGTGTTCGATCGAGGTTATGGACATCGAGACCACCGTGGTAACTGCCAGTCGCGTACATCTATCGGTTAACCGGAATTTGTAATTTGTGGCGCTGCTGTCAGTCGCATTAGCTGTATCAGTTAAATATTCCAACGCGGCGCGGCGCGCTGCGACGGATGTTTGACCAGCCGATTCAGTGACTGAAGTCAGTGCCTGCGCTTTAACTCTCCCGGTTTCTGGTCGGTCTGCAACCTTCTGAAAATCGCCTCCACGCTTTTTGCATAAGCGTCCCGTCGCTCGGGCGTCTCGCTGTGGTACGCCCCCACCGCCTTCCATGTGTTGCCATATTTGAGCACCATTTTTTTGTAATGGTGTGCGCCCACAAAAATATTGATGCAGCTGTCCATCAATTCCCTCGCTGAAATGCCGTAATTTGCCAGCTCTGGCAAATGAATCGAATTGATCTGCATACAGCCTATATCCACCGTTCCGTTGCGATTGATGTGAACAGTCGCGTCACAGCGCGCGTTTTCCCGGAGGGAGATGGCACGCAATACGCCGGGGTGAACGCCCTGCCAGCTCGCAGCATCGTCAAAACAGTCACCTTTTGCGCAGGCAGAAAAAATCAGATTCAGTATCAGGACAGAGATATTTTTCATGCTGTTTTGACGCATCAGTGCAGAATAAGTTTCGTTCATTGCTGATGAAATTTTTCTTAAGTACAGGCTTAAGAAAGGATGCTTTTCGAAGCGAAAAATTTTTTAATATACTCGACTTTGGAAAATAGTCCTAGAAATTTACCCCCTATGAATTCTTACCGACTTTAGCCAAAATGACCCTCCGCTGCAGGTCAATTAATCTGGCATCGGCGTGAACAGGGAATCATTATTCAGTATCAGGATCAGCATCAAGATCAGGATCAAAAAATAACCTTGAGGTTGCAACATGAAAAAAACGTCTGCTTATTTATTAAAGCTGCTTCTCGCATTTCCTGTGTCGTTCACTTCCCCTCTCACTTTCTTTTTCACCTGTGCCGCGTTGTATCCGGGACTGGCGCTTGCGGCCGAGGGCAGCCCGTTTGGTGGCGTCACCGAATTTTTAAAGAGCGTAGCCAATTTGCTGATTCTCGACTGGGGCTATTACATAGGCATGATTACCCTCGCCATTCAGGGCTATCGCTGGAAAACCGGGCGCATCGATTTAATGCAACTGGGCGGCTGGGGGCTCGGTATCGGCCTGGTATTTTTTGCGCCCAATATCGTCGCTGATCTGAAATCCCACGCCGGACCGATTACATGAAACCGGATGCGCAAATGGATGATGACGGCGAGCTGCTGGTCATCGCCATGACCAGACCTTCGATGCTGGGTGGATTAACGTTTGGCAGTATCGGAGTCAGTTTTCTTGTCCCCGGCATGACAGCGATGGCAACCCGTTCAGTAAGCTTTTTTCTGTTGATCCCGCTCTGCCTGCTGGTGTCCTACATGGTATGCCTCAAGGATGTGTATCTGTTCGGTATTGTCGAAGCCTGTACCCATCTGAAGCGCTGTGTCAACAAACCCTACTGGAGATGTCGCAGCTATGCCCCCCGCTGATTTTTTCAGAGAAAAGTTAGGTGTCTCCATCAGCAGCCCAACGCCGGGCGGGCTCGATCTGGATGGACATGAAATGTCCTTGAGTGACATGATCCCCTATACCGTTCACTACGATGACCATACCGTCATCACCAAAGACAACGGCCTGGTTCAGGTCATCAAACTTGACGGACTGTTATTCGAATCACTCTCTATGGCACAAATCCGGCAGTTTGAAAAAAGACGCAATACGACCCTGCGCGCAATTGCAGACAGTCATATCGGTGTCTATGTGCATCTGGTGCGCCGCAAACATCAGGTCTATCCGGAAGGCGAGGGTCAGGCGTGGTTTGCGAAACTCTTTAATTCCGCCTGGCGACGCCACTACGAGAACAAAAACTTCTACATCAACGACATTTATATCTCCCTGGTATGCAATCCGGTTCGCATGGGTGCGCCCGGCTGGATAGACAGAATAGCGAATTTCATCACACAGAAAAAAGTGACCCCTGAGGACTTGAATACATTTCAATACCAGGAAAAAAAGATAGTCGAAGCCAGCAGAACCGTGCTGGAATCATTTTCTGATTATGCTGCGCGATTGCTGTGTATTCAGCGCCTTCCTGATCTCAGTCGGCATCAATGGATCTCTTCCCGCGAGGCGCAACAGCATGTCGCCCGATTTAAGCTGCACTGGAACGATTTCGAGGCCCAGTCTGGTCAACGGGAGACCTATCCTTCCCGTGAACTGATTGATTTTCTGGGTGCTGAATTCAGTGAGCTCGCTGAATTTTTTCACTACCTGATCAATCTGGAACAGTCCCGCATACCGCTGTCTGCGTTGCCGCTCAACCTGTCCCTTGCCGTTTCAAGAATCAATGCTAACTTTACGAGCAACCTCATGGAAATCCAGAGTCTGTCTGGCAGTCACGCTGCGGCGGTGGTAAGCATGGCGGAATGGCCCTCGCGCACCTCGTCGCGCATGATGGATGCATTTCTGAAACTGCCCCTTGAATTGATCATCACCCAGTCATTCTTTTTTACCGACCGTATCCAGGCGGAAGCGGATCTGAAGCTGGAAAAGCGTCGGATTGCAGTCAACGACCAGGCCGGCATGGCGGAGGAAGATACCAATGATTTGAAGCAGGGTCTGCAGGAGTTGAGCCGCGGGCGTTCAGTCAATGGCTATCATCATCTGACCATGCTGGTGCATGTGAGGACCGAAGCCCATGCCGCAGCTCAGGCAAATGCGGACAGTCGCAATCGAGCCCTGGCCGAGCTGGATGCGGCAGTTGGATTATTAAAAAACGCCTTTATCGGTCTGGGGGTGAAGGCGGTCAGAGAGCATTTCGGCATGGAATCGTTTTTCTGGTCTCAACTGCCTGGCCAACCAACGCATTTTATTGGACGCCGGGGGAAAATCAATTCCGCCAATTTTGCCGGATTTGCGTCCCTGCATAACTTTGCCACCGGCAAAATCGCCGGAAATTTATGGGGCGCAGCAATCATGCCGTTTGAAACAGAGAGTGGCACTGCTTACCATTTTAATTTTCATCGCGAAATGGATGGCATGGTCGCCGGTCATACGGCCATCACTGCCGACACCGGCGCCGGTAAAACCACGCTGCTGTCTGCACTCATCGCCATGGCTGACAAGACCAATCCGCGTGTGTTCTGGTTCGATAACCGGCATGGCGCAAAAGTATTCATGGCGGCCATGGGTGGTCTGCACACGACTTTATCGGTATCGGGGTGCAGCGGCTGGAATCCCTTTCATCTGCCCGACACGCCGGAAAACCGCGCCTATCTGGTCGAGCTGCTAACCTTGATGCGCAGCTGTTACGGTGGGGTGGTGCAGCCGGATGACATCAGGCGCTTCAAAAAAGCAGTTGAGGAAAATTATCATTTTCCGGATATGGCTGATCGGCGCCTGCGCAATATTTCCTGGTGTTTCGGTGTGGGCAGTGATCTGGACAGGGACATGGCAATCTGGCACGGCGCCAATGGTCAGCCGGGTGCAAACTGGGGTGTGTTCGATAACGAGCACGATCAGTTTGATTTACATTCCTGTCGTCACTATTGCTTCGAAATGCAGCAGCTGTTAAAGGATGGCGCTGCCCGTCCGGAATTGCCGGTGATATTGAGCTATCCGTTTCATCGCATCGAACAGGCCATGAATGGATCGCCCTTTATTCTGGTACTCGAAGAAGGTCAGAATCTGGTCCGGCATGCGTACTGGCGTGAAAAAATTGATGCCTACATCATGCAGATCCGGCGCAAAAATGGCGTGCTGATTTTCGTCACGCCCGACGCCAAATATCTGTACTGTGAAACCGATGCAATTCAAAAACAGACTGTCACCAAAATCTATTTACCGAACGATAAATACAGCCGGGCCGAGTTTGTCGATGTGCTCAGTAATACCGAGGCTGAATTTCAGTTTCTGATTGATAACGTCAAGTCGCGCAAATTCCTCATCAAGCGCGGTAACGAATCGGTCAAGGCGCTGTTTGATCTCAGCGGCATGCCCGAGTTTATCCCGGTGCTGTCGTCCAATGACAAAGGCGTTGCGCTCATGGAGCAGGTCATGACCGAGGTCGGCAGCCGCGCACCTGAGCAGTGGGTTCCGGTATTTATGCAGCGTGCCCTGTCCGAAAACACGCACAATCTTTTAAGAAAGGAAGTGAGATGACTCCACGCCACATCGTTACTGCCGTCCTGTCGCTGTCTGCCATGACTTTTACAGCGGCATTCGGACAGATGCCTGTCACTGTTACCTCAGATTTTACGGCCATCCGGAACCAGGTTGCCAACATGGCGAAATGGGCCGAGCAGCTCACGGCCATGCGCAACCAGTTTGAAAAACTGAACCAGCAATATCAGGCCATTACCGGACATTATGGTCGCGGTGAACTGGGCCTGGCCGAATCGGTCAGTGCGGCCGGTGTCGTACCTGGCTCTTGGCAGGAAGTGGTCAAGCTGCAAAACAGTGGCGCCTATCGCGCGCTGCAAAACAATGTGGATCAGTTGATGAAAACAATCCCCCAGGAATTGTTTCGCGACCCGAACGGGCAGAGCGCCGCTGACTACAAACTCACCACCGATGCAGTTCGGGCCGCGATGGCAGGCGGTGAGGCGCTGTATTCCCAGGTGCAGACCAATGTCAACAATCTGCTCACCCTGGCCAGCAAGATCGAGCAGACAGTCAATGCCAAAGATGCCGCCGACCTGCAGAACCGGATCGCCGCTGAAAACGGGCTGCTGCAGTCGGCCATGGCCAAACTCACCATCATGAATGTCAACCTGCAGGCCAATATGCTGAATCAGCAGAATCAGGCGACTGCAATTAATCAGCAGCGTTATAACACTACGCCATAAACAATTTTTCATCATTGAAAACCCGCCATGAAATTCCATCCCAACGCACTCGCTGCAGCACTGTTTCTCCTGATCCTTTCAGGGTGCATCACTGACTCGGCAAAATTGCCTTTATCTCCCTGTGCCGGCTGTGATTTTGTCCCGGTCAACGGGGAGCCGGTCTGGTCTGATGAACCGCGTCTGAAACAGGGCTGATCCATCATGGCTCCACTCACTCTGGAAGGGTTTATTGGCGCTGCCGATACC
>Ga0209067_10001208_pt1 | contig 16204 bp, 15 predicted proteins | sample ColStrG_CSR_2013_FD_187199 | JGI IMG/M metagenome (GOLD analysis project Ga0209067, IMG submission 187199) | Freshwater sediment microbial communities in response to fracking from Pennsylvania, USA - Cold Stream Run_MetaG_CSR_2013 (SPAdes)... | ecosystem: Environmental > Aquatic > Freshwater >...
GTGGAGCCATCACGAGGCCCTCCCCCGACCCGGCCCGCTCCCGGGGTCCGGTCCCGCCTGACCGGATCCGGTCCGGCACCGGCACGGGTCATCGGGGTCGGTGGTCGCCCATCCGTTCGAGGGCGAGCTCCTCGAGCTCGGTGATCCCGGCGGCCGCCTCGTCGGCCAGCAGGCCGACGTCGGGGGTGGTCCGGAAGTCCCCGGTGATCCCGAAGAAGAGCCGGCCGTTGTAGGAGAGGATCGCCGTCCCGACCCGCAGTCCGTGGCTGATCGGCACGTAGGGCCGGTACTCGAGCATCTCGTGGCCCCGGCAGTAGAGCGGGAACTGCGGTCCGGGCACGTTGGTGGTCACCGTGTTGAGCGATCGCTGGCCGAACCGCCGCATCGAACGGATGGTGGTCCGGCTGGCCACGCCGAGCAGCATGGGGGCCACCAGGTCGGTGGCCGCGGCGATGGTCTCGCCCGCCTCGGCGATGTGCGACGACTTGAGGTCGGACATCTGGGCCTGCACCGCCTCGAGCCGGTCGAGGGGGTCGGCCAGGCCGACCGGCAGTTCGTAGAGCAGGGCGGACACCCGGTTGTCGGGCACGCCCCGACCGTCCTCGCGACGGGTCGACACCGGCACCAGGGAGCGGACGGTGGCGGTGTCGACGTCGTCGCCGCGTTCGAGGAGCAGTGCCCGGTAGCCACCGGTCACCGCGGCCAGGACCACGTCGTTGACCGTCCCGCCGAAGGCGGTCCGGATGGTCCGGACGGCGTCGAACCCGACCGAGGCGTGGGCCCAGACCCGGTGGGGCCCGATCGGGCCCTCGATGGAGAGCGGCCGGGTCGGGGCCAGCCGTTCGGCGAACCGGAGGGTGCCCTCGGTCATGGCCAGCGCGGTACGGGCGGTGGACACCGGGTGGGTGAGCGCGTGGGGCACACCGGAGGCCAGCGCACCAAGGTCCGAGGCCAGACCACTCCAGGCGTCGAGCACCTTCAGCGCACCCGGCGGCTCGGACGCCGGGGACCACGGCTCGGGGGCCCCGAGCACCACGTCGGGGGCCAGGTCGAGGAGCACGGTGAGCAGACCCACGCCCGCGATCCCGTCGACCATGCAGTGGTGGACCTTGAAGACGATGGCCCAGCGGTCGTCGGCCAGGCCCTCCACCAGCCACATCTCCCACAGCGGTCGCTCGCGGTCGAGCTGCTGCGACATGATCCGGCCCATCAGCCGGCAGAAGGTGGCGTCGTCGCCCGGGGCGGGCAGGGCGGTGTGGCGGAGGTGGTAGCCGAGGTCGAAGTCGGGGTCGTCCACCCATACCGGCCGCCCGAGCTCGAAGGGGACGGTCCGCACCCGCTGGCGGTAGCGGGGGATGAGGTGGAGCTTGGCGCGGACCAGGGCCTCGAGGTCGGCCAGTGCCAGGGGCGGGTCGGCGAACACGCACGCCCCGGCGATGGCCATCTGCACGGACCCGTCCTCCAGATGGAGGAACTCCGTGTCCAGTGCGCTCAGTCGGTCCATCAGGTGACACCCCTCGATCGGGTCCGGCCTCCTGGCCGCAACCTACGACCGGGGCGCCGTGCCGACCAGGGTCCTTGGACCCGAGTGTGCGGGGCGGGACGCGCCGTGCCGGACCGACGCCCGGGTTCAGCCTCCGAGCCCCTGTCGGAGGGCGTCGAGGTCGGCACGCAGCCCGGCCACCTCGTGGCGCAACGACGCCACCTCGGCGTGCAGGGCCTCCAGCCGGTCGGACGCAACGGGAGCCGACAGCGCGGCAACGTCGTCCTGTGCCGACCTGTGCACTTCCGCCGGAGCGAGGGATCCTCCGTCCTGGCGCCCGGCACCGTCGGGGGACCCAGGCCCGGCGTCCCACGGGGCGGCCAGGATCTGCTGCCAGCGGTCCTCCTTCTGGCCGGGCCGGCGGGGTTGCAGCCGGGCCAGGCCCTCGGAGTGCTCGGCCAGGACCACCAGCTGGTCCTGGACGTCGGCGACCGATGGGAAGTCGACCATCCGTTCGGAACGGGCCCGCAGCTCGCCGACGGTCTGGGGCCCGCGCAGCAGCAGGGTGGCCACCAGTGCGTAGCGGGGGGCGTCGAGCCCGTAGACCTCGTCGAGGACGTGGCGGTAGCGCTTGACCGAGCGCCCGTGGGAGGGCAGGACCACCCGGATCAGGTGCTCGGCGCGCAGCTCGTCCAGGGCGGCCAGCACGGTGTCGTCGTCCAGGTCGACGACCGGGTCGCGGTTGGTGGCCTGATTGGCCGCCACGGTCAGGGCGTTCAGGGTCAGCGGGTACTGCTGGGGTGTGGTGAGCTGCTTCTCCACCAGGCACCCGAGCACACGTCCCGCTTCGGGGGATAGAGGCACACCCGGACAGTAGCGGTGGAGGCGGGCAGGTCGCGTGGCGCACGGGACGGGGGGGCGAATGTGGCCTTGGACCCTGTGCCGATCGGCCCTGCGCACGTAAGTTCGGACAGGTGAACGAGTGTGACGAGCACCGGGCCGGACGCACCGATGGCCGGTGAACGGGTCGCCCTGACCACGGGGGCCAACTCCGGCATCGGCCTGGCCGTCGTCCTCGAGCTGGCCCGTCGGGGTCTGCGCTCGGTGGGCACGGTGCGGTCGGCGGCGAAGGCGGCGGTGGTGTCCGAGGCGGCCGCAGCGGCAGGCCTGACCGTCGACACCGCCATCCTCGACGTGACCGACGCCATGTCGTGCGCGCGGGTGGTCGAGGAGTACCGCCCCACCGTCCTGGTCAACAACGCCGGGTACCCGGTGACCGGTGCCGTGGAGGACGTCGACGACGACGAGGTCCACGCCGCGCTGGAGACGATGGTGGTCGGACCGATGCGCCTGGCCCGCCTGGTCCTGCCCCACATGCGGGCGGTCCACGACGGACGCATCGTCAACGTGTCGTCCATCTACGGCCGGGCCACCACCCCGCTGACCGGGTGGTACCAGGCCGGCAAGCACGCACTCGAGGGGGTGAGCGACGCGCTGCGGGCCGAGGTCGCCGGCGACGGCGTCAAGGTGGTGCTGGTCGAGCCGGGGTTCGTCCGCACCGGCATCTGGGCCGAGCTCGACGTCGAACTGGAGGCGCGTGCCGACTCGGCGTTCGCGCCGTCCTACCGACGGCTCCTGGCCAACACCCGCATGGCTGGTCCGATCATGACCGATCCGGCCCGGGTGGCCGCGGTGATCGCAGAGTCGGTGACGTCCCGGAACCCACGGGCCCGGTACCTGGTCGGCTGTGACGCCCAGGCCATCGCCGGCCTGCACGCCTGGGTGCCCACGCCGGTCTGGGATCGGGTGGCCCGGACGATGCTCGACCTGTAGGACAACCGGGAGGGGAGCGGGCTGGCGCCGAGCTGTGCCCGGATCAGGGGCCGTTGCCGTACGAGACGGCGGTGCCGTGGGGCCACACGAAGCCGTGGAGTCCGAGCTCCCAGTAGCCGGCACCTGAGGCGATGATGCTCATCGACACCATGCGTTGGGACGAGGTGACCGTCGTCCAACCGAGCGGTGCGGCGTCGCCGAAGTTCGACACCACACCGTTCTTGTCCAGTACCCAGTACCCGAGCCCGTCCGGTGTGGCCGACATGGCGACGATGTGCGAGTGGCTGCTCGGTGTGCCGAACAGCACGGCGTCGCCGAAGCGGTAGACGACCCCGGAGGAGCCGACCTCCCAGTACCCGAGCCCGTCCGGGGTGGCGGCCATGCCCACGATCGGCTTGACCACGGTCACGCCCGCTTCGGAGCCGTAGAAGGTGGCGTCGCCCCAGGCGAAGATGCCCCCGTCGGAGGCGACCATCCAGTAGCCGTGACCGCTGGGGGTGGCGGTGATGCCCACGATCGGCATGTTCAGTACGAGGTGGCCGGCCGAGCCGTAGAACCCGGCGTCGCCGAAGCAGGCGACGGCTCCTTTGGCGTTGACCTCCCACAGACCGAGGTGGTCAGATGTCGCGACCGCTCCGACGGCCGGCGCGGTGAAGGTCGGGTCACATCCGGTGTTCCCCAGCGCCGGCGCGTCCCCGTGTTGATGGACGGCCCCGCCCGCCTGGACGAGCCAGTAGCCGCTCCCGCTCGAGTCGGTCACGATGGCTGCGTACTTGGTGTTGACGGCGCCGGCCGGCCCGGCCCCGACCACGGTCAGCGCCGGCAGTGCGAGGAGTGCGCCGGCCAGACCCACGAGCAGGCGCCGGGCCGTCCCGGTGGTCCGCCCGGCGTTCGCGCGGACGGCATTCGGTGGTCGGGCCGTCGCGTCCCCCGGTACCCGATGGTTGGATCGATGCATCGTGCCGCCCCTCCTGGTCCGGTCGCACGGATGCTTCGCACCCGGGCGCCAGGTGTGCCGCTCATGTCCTGCGCGGTTCCTGGCCCAGTCAAGTGATGTCTACCCCCACAGGCCTTCCTCCCACCCACAGGTTGCCGTGTCCGGCGAGGTCGGTGCCTCCCGGCTTCGCCCCTACTTGAGCAGCTTCTTGTAGGACGGCAGGCAGAGGGACTCGGCGAACGGCGTGGTCACCGACGGCTTGATGAGCACGGGAGCCCCCGTCGTGTTGAACTGGTTGCTGTCGAAGACCGGGGAGATGAACGGCGTCTCGGTGACGGGGAAGCACAGCAGGTGGGCCGTCTTGTTGGTGATCTTGTACACCGTCTTCTTGGTCTTGGTGCCGACGGTGACCGACTCCGTCTTCTGGGTCGGCAGGCACAACATGTTGGGCGCGGGGTCCACCTGGATGGGCTGCGTCGCTGCCGGTCCCCCCAGCGCGTGGATGAACTCGTCGGCCACCGACGTCAGGGCGGGGATGGTCGGGACGGTGGCGCCCACCGTGCTCGGGACCACGTTGAAGCAGGTGAAGTGGTTGGGAGCCACCTCGGTCGCCGGCACGGTGGCCGCTGTCGGCGGCCAGGGGATCGGCGGGGCGGTCAGTGTCTTGAGCGAAGGCAGGCACAGGTCCTTCGGGGTGGTCGCGGTCAGGTAGTAGGTCCCGAACTGATCGGTCACCCGTACGTTCTTGGGCGCCGAGGTGGCCACCTGGATCTGCAGGCACAGCAGGTGGTAGTCGGGGCTGTTGCTCGGGAAGGTCTGCGGCGGCGTGCCGGCCGCGTTCTGCACGATCTTCTCGGTGGGATTGCAGTGCATGTCGACCGGGCCGACGAAGACCGGCAGTCCCTTGGTCCAGAACTGGTTCTTCAGGTTGGTGGCGCCAGGCGGATAGAAGCCCGGGGCGACGGTGCCCGGGTCCACCGCGGTGAAGCACAGGAAGTGGTCGAGTCCCGGCGGTTGGGCCGGCGGTGGAGGATTGCCGGCCGAGGCGGACGATCCGGCGAGGGTGATCGAGCCGAGGACCGCCAGCGAGAGCGCGACCAGCGTCAGGACCGCCCGTCGGGTGCGCGAAGCCTGGTTGTGCATGGGATTCCTCCTTGCGTCCGGCTCACGAACATTCCGCCGAGCCACCAGCCCCTACGGTTCGGTTGTAACACGGACACCGGTCGACGGCAATAGTCAATTAATAGAGGGACCGGTCAGTGCACCGATGTGGTGCGACTGCGGAGTACATTGATGCAAATTCGGACACCACCGTGTCACCTGACGTTCACTGATACGGCAGGATGACAGGCGTGCGCGCCGGATTCGGCATGGGTTGTCGTGAATACAGCGCCAGATGTGCCGCCGCAATTGTCCGCCCGCTTCCATCGGGAAGCGCCGTCATCCCGTCAATGCCGCCCCTGGGAATGCACATGGTGGGAACCGGAGCATGCGTACTGCTTGCTCATGCCTGCGCAGTTCCGGTCGTTGCAGGCGCTGTCAGGCGGTGGCGGCCCCGTCGATGACCAGTGTGGTGCCGCTGACGGTGCGTGCGTCGTCCGAGGCCAGGTAGGCCACGGCGGCGGCCACCTCGGTCGGGTCGATGATCCGTCCCATGGGTGAGGCGGCCCGGGCGAACAGCGACAGGTCGGCCCCCTCCGGGATCGTGAAATTCCGGAGGAAGGGTGTGTCGACCGAGGCCGGGCAGACGGCGTTGACCCGCACGCCCGCCTTGGCCAGCTCGATGGCCATGGACTTGGTCAGCATGACCACGCCCCCCTTCGAGGCGCAGTAGGCGGCGTTGTACGGCGTGGCCCGCATACCGGCCACCGATCCCATGTTGACGATGCATCCCTTCGACTCCAACAGGGCGGGCACCGCCGCCTGGGACAGCAGGAAGGTACCGGTCAGGTTCACCTCGATGACCCGGCGCCACTCGTCGGGGTCGACGTCGCAGATGGCGGCCGCCCCGCCGACGCCGGCCACGTTGGCCAGGATGTCCAGCCGGCCGAAGGCGTCGACGGCGTGGGCCACCGCGCCGGCGCACGACGCGGCGTCTGTCACGTCGCAGCGCAGGCCGCCGTCGAGCTCGGCGATGTCGGCCCGCACCACCGTGGCGCCGTCCTCGGCCAGTCGGTCGGCGACGGCCGCACCGATCCCGCTCGCCGCCCCCGACACCAGTGCCACACGACCCTCGAACCGACCCATGCCGGAAACGTACCCGCTGTGGTCGGCACCGGTACTGTTGCCGGCCATGGGAGCCCTCGAGGAGAAGGTCGCGCTGGTCACCGGCGCGGCCATGGGAATCGGCCGATCGGCCGCACGGATCTTCGCCCGCGAGGGGGCGGCCGTGGTGGTGGCCGACATCGACGACGCCGGGGGCCACGAGACCGTCGCATCGATCGAGGCGGCCGGCGGGCGTGCCGCGTTCGTCCACTGCGACGTGAGCGTGCAGTCCGAGGTCGAGGCCATGGTGGCCTTCGCCGTCGACACCTTCGGCGGCCTCGACTGCGCCCACAACAACGCCGGCATTGCCGCACCGATGGCGGCACTGGCCGACTACCCGGACGACGGCTGGGCCCGGACCCTCGACGTCATGCTCAACGGCGTCTACTACTGCATGAAGGCGGAGATCCCCCGCATGCTCGAGCGGGGCGGCGGGGCCATCGTGAACACCGCATCCGGGGTCGGACTGGTGGCCTACAAGCACCAGGCCGCCTACACCGCGTCCAAGCACGGGGTCATCGGGCTGACCAAGGTGGCGGCCCTCGACTACGGCGCGCTGGGCGTCCGGGTCAACGCCATCTGCCCGGGCACGGCCCGCACCCCGATGGTCGACGAGGCGATCCGCCTGCAGCCGTCCATCGACGCCCACCTGAAGGCGCTCCATCCCATCGGCCGGATCGGCGAGGCCTCGGAAGTGGCCGAGGCCGCCGTCTGGCTGTGCACGCCGGCGGCGTCGTTCGTGCTCGGCGTGGCGCTGCCGGTCGACGGCGGCTACGTCGTCCCGTGACGGCGACCACCTACGAGGGAGCGACATGACGACAGGGTCCGACCGCCCGATCGCGTTGGTGACCGGCGCCAGCCGGGGCATCGGCAAGGCCATCGCCCGTCATCTGGCCCGGGCCGGCTGCGACGTGGCCGTCGCTGCCCGCACCCGCCACGAGGGCGAGGAGCGCGAGCACTCCTCGACCGTGGCCGCGTCCAACACCAGGCCACTGCCGGGCTCGCTCGACTCGACGGCGTCGGAGGTGGAGGCCGAGGGCGGTCGGGCGCTGTCCGTCTACCTGGACCTGCTCGACCGCACGTCGCTGGGCGGTGCGGTGGCCACCGTGCTCGAGCGATGGGGCCGGATCGACATCCTGGTCAACAACGGCCGCTACGTGGGTCCCGGACACATGGACCAGCTCCTCGACACCCCGGTGGAACTGCTCGACCGGCACCTCGAGGCCAACGTGATGGCCCCGGTGATCCTGACCAAGTTGGTCCTGCCCCAGATGGTCGAGCGGGGCAGCGGCACCATCATCGACCTGGCGTCGAGCTCGGGCACCATGGACCCCCCGAAGCCCGCCGGCAGCGGCGGGTGGGGACTCGGCTACGGCATGTCCAAGGGGGCGCTGCACCGGCTCGCCGGCATCGTCGCAGTCGAGCTGCGTGACCGGGGGATCCTGGCCTTCAACCTGAGCCCCGGGTTCGTGGCCACCGAGCGGATCGCCATCGACATGGCCGAGTTCGGGTTCGACGCCTCGGTCGGCGCACCCCCGGACGTGGTCGGGGCGGTGGCCGCGTGGCTGGTGACCAGCCCTGCGGCGGCGGAGCGCAACGGCCAGTGGATCGAGGCCCAGGAGGTCTGCGCCGCACTCGGCCTGCTGCCCGGGTGGCCGGCCACTGGAGGCTGAGGTGCCGGGATGGGGACGGCGACCCCTGCGGCGGGGCGCGGACGTTCCTGACAGGATGACCCGATGGCCAGTGCGTACCCCGTCCCGACCACCGAGGAACTCGACGCCATGTTCGAGGACGTCTCCAACTGGACGCGCTGGGGCGCCGGCGACGAACGGGGGACCCTCCACTTCCTGACCGACGAGCGCCGGGCGGCGGCGGCCGGCCTGGTGTCGACGGGGGAGGCGGTCAGTCTGGCCCACGACCTGGCCACCGAGCCGATGCCGGACCACCCCCACCCGGTCCAGCACCACATGCTGGCGTCGGGGGATGCGCGGGACTCCAACGGGATCGAGGGCTACGAGGCGGCCCGGGACCACCTGTCGCTCGACGTCCACGGACTGTGGACCACCCACGTCGACGCCCTGTCCCACATGTTCGTCAAGGGCCGGATGTACGGCGGCCGTCCGGCCAGCGACGTGCGCAGCGACGGTGCCCGGTCCAACACCGTCCTGTCCATGGCGGACGGGGTGGTCGGCCGTGGGGTCCTCCTCGACGTGCCCCGGACGCTGGGGGTCGAGTACCTCGACGGCGGTGACGTGGTGACCGTCGCCGACCTCGAGGCGACCGAGGCCCACCAGGGGGTCCGGGTCGGCCCCGGTGACGTCCTGCTGGTGGCGTGGGGACGGGAGGCCCGCCGTCGCGCCACGCGCGGGTTCGACGGGTTCTCGGGCCTCCACCCCGCATGCCTGCCGTGGCTGGCCGAGCGGGAGGTGGCCGTGCTGGGCAGCGACGGCATCTCCGACCCGATGCCCTTCATCGGCACCCCCGGGTGGCCGTTCCCGATCCACCAGATCGGCATCGTGGCCATGGGGCTGCCGCTGATCGACAACGTGCGGCTGGCGCCGTTGGGAGCGCGGTGTGCCGCGCTCGGCCGGTGGGAGTTCCTGTTCACCATGGCGCCGCTCCGGATCCCCCGGGGCACCGGCTGCCCGGTCAACCCGGTGGCCGTCCTGTGACCGTGCCGACCGTGCCGCGCGGCGGGGCCGCCGATCACGAGGAGCTGCGGGCCCTGGTCCAGCGCTACTCCCGGGCGGCCGACGAGCGGGACGTCGATGCGCTGGCCCGACTGTTCCACCCCGACGCCGAGGTGACCGGCGCCCGGGGGACCCAGACCATCGCCGAGTGGCTCGACGCCATGCGGGCGCCCCGCACCTTCCCCACCAGCATGCATCTGCTGGGTGACCCGTTGATCCACCTCGGGCCGGGTGCCGACGAGGCGGTCCTCGACACCTACGCCGTCGTCTACCAGCTGGGCGATCCCGCTTCTGGCGGCGGGGACCTCACCCTCGGTATCCGCTACCTCGACGACGTGGAGCGACACCGCGGCCGGTGGGTCATCCGCCGGCGCACGGCCCGCACGCTCTGGATGCGGTAGCCGCGGGCTGGTCGCCGACCCGGTGGTGCCGGTCAGCCGGGCGTGCGGCGCAGGAGCCGGCCCGGGGTGGCGCCGGTGGGCCCGCCCCGCTCGATGGTGACCTCGCCGCCCACCACCGTGGCCAGGAACCCGACCGACCGCTGCTCCAGCCGCCGGCCGCCCGCCGGCAGGTCGTCCACCAGCACCGGCACGGCCGGGGCCACCGTGTCGGGGTCGAAGACGTTGAGGTCGGCGGCCATGCCCGGACGGAGCAGGCCCCGGTCGGACAGGCCCCAGGCCAGGGCGGGGGCCAGGGTGATCATGCGGACGGCCTCTTCCAGGGTGAACTCCTGGCGGTCCCGGACCCAGTGCCCGAGCAGGTGGGTGTGGATCGACGAGTCGGCGATCTGGCTCAGGTGCGCCCCCGAGTCGGAAAAGGTCATGACCGTGCGGGGGTGGCGCATGGCCCGCAGCAGGACGGTCTCGTCCTGGGGGTAGAGGCTGGGCTGGATGAACAGCTGGTCCCCGCCCGATGCGACGCACAGGTCGACCATGGCCTCCGCCGGGTGGACGCCCCGCTCCCGGGCGACGTCGGCCACCGACGGATTGGGCGGCAGGCCGTGCTCGTAGACCCGGATCCCCTCGAAGTCGGGCGGCCGGGCCTGGGCACCCACCCCGGTGTAGGCGGCGTAGTCGGCGTGGACGGCGGCATCCACGTAGGGGACCCGCAGCACCGGGTCGCCCAGGACCCGCAGCTGCTCGGCGAGCGGCCGGGCCCGCAGGTCGGACCAGGCCGGGACCAGGTCGAAGGGCAGCCGGGTCTTGAGCGACAGCAGCACCGAGATGCCCCGGCAGTGGGTCTGGGCGATCATGCGACCGCCCCGGGCGGCGGCCTCGTCGAGGAAGTCGATGAGGAAGCCCGCCCCGCGGGTGGCGACCAGCCCGAACGTCATCGGGACGCCGGTGGCCGCGGCCAGTGCGGCCATGCGGTCGAGTCCGTCGGCCCGCACCTCGGGGTCGGTGGCCGACATGTCGGCATCGGCACCTTCGAAGATGCCGGTGCCGAGCTCGCCCATGACGGCCACCAGTGCGGCCACCTCGTCCCACGACGCCAGCCGCGACGCCACCGGTCGGCCGTCGGACGTCTCATGGTGCTTGGTGCGCGACGTCGAGAACCCGACGGCACCGGCGCGCAGCGCGTCGGCCAGCTGGCCGCACATCAGCGCCAGGTCGTCGTCGGTGGCCCGCTCCTCGAACGCCCGTTCACCCATGGCCCACGTGCGCAGGGCGGAGTGGCCGATGTTGGCGGCGAAGTTGATCCCCTTCGCCAGCCCGTCGACTGCGTCGAGGTACTGCGGGAAGGTCTCGAAGCTCCAGTCGATCCCCTCGGCCAGGGCGGCCGGGTCGATGTCCTCGGCCCGCTCGAGGTTGCGCACCACCAGCTGGCGCTGGTCGGCGTGGACCGGAGCGAGGGTGAATCCGCAGTTGCCCATCACCGCCGAGGTGACCCCGTGCCAGCATGAGCTCGATCCGGTGGCGTCCCAGAACACCTGGGCGTCCATGTGGGTGTGCCCGTCGATGAACCCCGGGGTGACGACGTGCCCCTCGGCATCGATCTCCCGACGTCCCCGCCCACCGACGCGCCCGACGGCGGTGATGCGGTCCCCGGTGACCGCCACGTCGGCCCGGTACGCACCGAAGCCCGAACCGTCGACGACGGTGCCGTTGCGGATCACGAGGTCGTGGGTCATGGGCCCATCTTGACCCACCGGCGCCGGTTCATCCGCGGGGCGGAGGGGCATCGCGCAGGCGCTCGAGCGCAGCCTCGATCCGTCGCGCCCGTGTCTCCGGCTTCTTGGCCGACCCGACGGACCGCACCTGCTCGCGCTTGCGGCTGTCCGACAGCCGGTCGTAGGCGGCGCGGGCGACCGGGTCGGCGTCCAGGGCCCGGGTGAACTCCGGCGGCTCGACCACGATCCGGGGCTCGGTGTCCAGCTCCAGCTGCACCTCCACCTCGTCCCCGGTGTCGACGCCCGCGGCCTGTCGGTTGGCCCTGCTCAGGCCGATCAGGTGCCGGCCGCGCATGATGGCGACCCTGCTCCTCCACGAGTAGCCGTTGACGGTGATGGTCACCGGCGGCCGCGTGCCCCCGCCGAGGGCCTCGACCACGCCCGCCGGCACCTCCAGCCCCCGCATCGGCTCGGGCGGCTCCACCACGCTCCGGAACTGCACGGTCCGCCCCTCCGTCAGTCCAACACCTTGGCCAGCAGGGCCTGGAGCTGGTCCCGCTCGGCGCGGTCGAGCGGGGCCAGGACATCGTCCTCCACGCTCTCGATCCCCTTTTCGGCCGCAGCCAGGGCCCGGAGACCCTCGTCGGTGATCTCCACCAGGTGCCGACGTCGGTCGGACGGGTCACGGCGACGGAGGGCGAACTCCCGCGCCTCGAGGTCGTTCAGCAGCAGCACCAGGTTGTTGGCGTCGACGCACAGGATCTCCCCGAGCTCCTGCTGGGGGACCGGGCTGTGCTCGCGCAGGATGGCCAGCGAGGCGAACTCCTTCACCCGCATGCCCAGCAGGTCCTCGGACGTGCGCCGGTAGATGAACCTCGACAGCTGGGTCACCAGGACGGTCACCCCGGGTGTGGTGGTCGACGACATCGGCCGCAGTCTACCCGAAACCGTCCTGAAGCACGGATTACCAAGGTTGTGGGATACTCACTACAGTAGTGATCATCAATACGCAGGGTAGCCATGCCGCCCGGATACCGAGGAACCCCCGTATGCCGTTGTCCCTGAGCGAACTCCTCCACGGGCGCCGCCGTTGGATCGCCCTCATCGTCGTCTGCTTCGCGATGTTGATGAACACGCTGGACCAGACCATCGTGAACGTGGCCCTGCCCACCATCCAGCACGATCTGCACTTCACCCAGTCGGCGCTCGCCTGGGTGATCGACGCCTACCTGATCACCTTCGCCGGCGCCCTGCTCCTGGCCGGCCGGCTCGGCGACCTCGTGGGCAGGAAGAAGGTGTTCCTGATCGGCGTGGCCCTCTTCACCCTGTCGTCGGCCGCCTGTGGCGCCGCCGACAGCCAGGCCATGCTGGTCGGCGCCCGGTTCGCCCAGGGCCTGGGGGCGGCCCTGTCGTCGTCGGTCATCCTGGCCATCATCGTCGCCGACTTCCCCGTGCCCGCCGAACGGGCCCGGGCGATGAGCGCCTACATCATCGTGGCTGTCGGTGGCGGATCCCTCGGCCTGCTGGTCGGGGGATGGGTGACACAGGCGCTCAGCTGGCACTGGATCTTCTTCATCAACGTCCCGATCGGCGTCGTCACCTCCGCCCTCGGCCTCGCGCTGATCGACGAGAACATCGGGCTGGGGATCCGGGCGGGTCTCGACGTCGGTGGTGCCGTCCTCAGCACCGGCGGCCTGATGCTGGCGATCTACGCCATCGTCAGCTCCAGCCAGTACGGATGGAACTCGACCCACACCCTGACGCTGGGTGGCGCCGCCCTGGTGGTGCTGGCGGCCTTCGTGCTGCTCGAGAGCCGACTGACCCACCCGCTGATGCCCATGCACGTCCTGCGGTCCCCGGGGCTGCTGACCTCGAGCCTGGTCCGGGGCCTGATGGTGGTGGGCATGTACAGCACGTTCTTCATCGGTGTCCTCTACTTCCAGCACGTGCTGGGCTACAACTCGGTCGCCACCGGCCTGGCGTTCCTTCCCCAGACGCTCATGGTGGCGGTCATGTCCACCGGCATCACCAACCGGATCATCGCCCGGTTCGGCGCCAAGCCGACCGCGCTCGCCGGCCTGGCGGTGGTGGCGATCGGACTGGCGCTGTTCGTCGGGTCCGGGCCGACCACCGCCTACTTCCCGCAGATCTTCGCCGCGGTGCTGCTGATCGGCTTCGGGGCGGCGGCGGCCTTCACCCCCCTGCTGACCATCGCCCTGGCCGGGGTGCCGGCCGAGGACGCCGGCATCGGCTCGGGCATCGTCAACGTGTCGCAGCAGGTGTCGGGTGCGCTGTCGGTGGCCGTCCTCGGTGCCGTGGCCACCACCCACACCGCGTCGCTGCTGGCCTCGGGCAGCTCGATCATCGACGCCCTGGACGGTGGCTACCGACTGGCCTTCGTCGTCGCCCTGATCAGCGTCCTGGCGGCGATCGTGCTCGGGGCGCTCATCCTCAGGCGGCCCGGTGCCTCACGGGAGGCGCCACCGGTCGGGGACGAGACGTTCGACGCGGCAGCGGAAACGATGATCGCCGAGATCATGTGACCTCCCGCGCCGGCGTGGCCGACGGCGACGCCGACTGCTGGTCCGGGGACCGCAGCAACGCCAGCGCGACGAGGGGGAAGCACACGCACGACAGCACGCCGGCGGACACCAGTGCCGCACCGGTCACCGGCGTGATCGTGTGCAGGCTGATGCCGATGGCGCTCACCGTGACCAGGAACGGGAGCGAGGTGGCCTGCAGGAGCCCGGCCGCCGCGGTGTGCCGCCAGCTCAGGGTCGATCGGTAGAGCAGGGCAGGGACGGCCCGGACGATCAGCAGCGCCAGCAGGAACAGCGGGATCCGGATGAACGCGGACGGGCTGTGGAGCAGCCCCTTCAGATCGAACTTCAGCCCGCTGGCCACGAAGAACACGGGCACCAGGAAGCCGTAGCCGATGGCGTCCAGCTTGATCCGGAAGAACGGGTGGCTCTCGGTGTCCCGGTCCACGGTGGTGAGGACCACGCCGGCCACGAAGGCGCCCAGGATCGTCTCGAGGCCGAAGTGGGACGCCAGGACGACGAACCCGATCATGACCGCCACGGCGAACCGCACCCGGATCTCGGCGGTGGTGTCCTGCAGCATCACCAGGACGCTGCCGAGCCGCATCGACCGGCCCAGTCGGGAGAAGACCAGCACGAAGACGCCCACCAGCAGGGCGAAGCTCCCGAGCAGGATCAGCTTGCCACCGATGCTGCCGGCCGACGTGGAGAAGAACAGGGAGACCAGCACCACCGCCAGGAAGTCGGCGACCGACGCCCCGGCGATGGTCAGCTTCCCGACCGGACTGTCCGACTGACCGGCGTCGATCAAGATCGGCACGATCAGTCCCAACGAGGTGGCCGACAGGGCGATGGCGATCAACAGGGGCGACTTGGTGAGGCCGGCGGCGTGCAGCGTCAGGCCCACGCCGACCCCCAGGGCCAGCGACACCCCGTAGCCGAGCAGGGCGACCCGCAGTGACCGGCCCTGCAGCTGGGCCGGATCGATCTCCATGCCGGCCAGGAAGAGGAGGAAGGCCAGGCCGAGCAGGGACAGCACCTGCACCGGTGGGTCGATCTGCACCCACCCGAACCCGGACGGGCCCACGGCGATGCCGGCGATGATCAGGAGCACCGGCGCAGGGATGCGCAGGAACGGCAGGAACCCGAGCAGGAGCGGAGCGCCCAGTGCGATCAGCGAGACGGCGAAGAGACTGGTGAACGAGAGTGTCGACACGGCACTCACACCCCGTGGAGATTGCGCAACGCGTCCTGCACGCCGCGATGGAACGTGGGATAGGCGTAGATCATGTGCTCGAGCGTGCTGGTCGGCACCTCGGCGTGCACGGCGAGCGTGAGCAGTCCGAGGACCTCCCCTCCGGTCGGTCCCGCCGAGGTGGCACCGATGAGGATCCCCCGGTCGGCGTCCTCGACGAGCTTGATCACCCCTTCGTTCCCCGCCTTGTGGATCCAGCCGCGGGCGGTCGACGGGACGGAGGCCAGGCCCACCCGCACGCGCCGGCCCTGCTCGAGGGCGGCCCGCTCGGTGAGGCCCACGGAGCCGATCTCCGGATCGGTGAAGGTGACCCGGGGCACGGCCCGGTAGTCGGCGGGTACGACGTCCCGGCCGAGCACGTCGGCGACGACGATGCCGGCCTGGTACGTCGCCATGTGGGTGAACGCCCCTTCGCCGGTGACGTCACCCACCGCCCACACCCGGTCCGTGCCGACCACCCGGAGGTGGTCGTCGACCGGCAGGGCGCGGGCGTGCTCGTCGACCCCGAGCGTCGCCGCGCCGATGCCGGCCAGGTCGGGCCGCCGTCCGGCGGCGACCAGGAGCTGCTGTCCGGTGCGCACCGACCCGTCGCCGAGGGTGACCGCGAACCCGGACGGTGCATGGCGCACCGATGTCACCGGCACACCGAGGTGCAGCGTCGTCCCTTCGGCGCCCAGGACCTCGGCCAGGATGTCGGAGGCCTCCGGCTCCTCGAGCCCCACCAGGGCGGGTGCGGTCTCGATGATGGTGACCTCGGCACCGAACCTGCGGAACACCTGGGCCAGCTCGACGCCGATGGCCCCGCCACCGAGCACGAGGAGCGAGTCGGGGACGGTCTCGGTGCTGATCGCGTCCCGGTTGGTCCAGAAGGGGGTGTCGGCCAGGCCGGGGACGGGAGGCAGCCAGAAACGGGCCCCGGTGGCGACCACGACGCCCCGGGTCGCCTCGACGACCTGGTCGCCCACGACGACCCGGTCCGGGCCGTCCAGCCGTGCACGCCCGCGGACGAACCGCCCCCCGGTGGCGACGAACCGGTCGACGGCCACCTGGTCGTCCCAGGTGTCGGTCGCCTCCTCGCGGATCCGCCTGGC
>Ga0209067_10001209_pt1:2500-5000 | contig 16197 bp, 8 predicted proteins | sample ColStrG_CSR_2013_FD_187199 | JGI IMG/M metagenome (GOLD analysis project Ga0209067, IMG submission 187199) | Freshwater sediment microbial communities in response to fracking from Pennsylvania, USA - Cold Stream Run_MetaG_CSR_2013 (SPAdes)... | ecosystem: Environmental > Aquatic >...
AACTGACTGGTTTTTACGCCAGATGCTCTTTAACAAGGTGGAATGTAAAGTTAAAAATTGCTGATTATTATGAATTTAAGGTTTTGTGTATCTCTACACAAGTCCGGCGAATCATACTCATGCGATTAACTCTTTATCGGGAGTTAATCATGCGTTAATCGTTAAGCAGTCGCTTGTGTTATATGGTCAAGCGACTAAGCGCACACGGTGGATGCCTAGGCAGTTGGAGGCGATGAAGGACGTAGGAGCCTGCGAAAAGGTTAGGGGAGCCGGCAAACATGCTTTGATCCTAACATGTCCGAATGGGGAAACCCACTTACCATAAGGTAGGTATCGTATCGTGAATACATAGCGATACGAAGCGAACCCGGGGAACTGAAACATCTAAGTACCCGGAGGAAAAGAAATCAACCGAGATTCCCTCAGTAGCGGCGAGCGAAAGGGGACCAGCCCTTAAGTTTATTTGGTTTTAGTGGAACGCTCTGGAAAGTGCGGCAATAAAGGGTGATAGCCCCGTACACGAAAAGGCCTTATAAATGAAATCGAGTAGGACGGGACACGTGATATCCTGTCTGAACATGGGGGGACCATCCTCCAAGGCTAAATACTCCCAACTGACCGATAGTGAACCAGTACCGTGAGGGAAAGGCGAAAAGAACCCCTGTGAGGGGAGTGAAATAGATCCTGAAACCGTGTGCGTACAAGCAGTAGGAGCAGACTTGTTCTGTGACTGCGTACCTTTTGTATAATGGGTCAGCGACTTATTGTCAGTGGCAAGGTTAACCGTATAGGGGAGCCGTAGCGAAAGCGAGTCTTAATAGGGCGTTCAGTCGCTGGCAATAGACCCGAAACCCGGCGATCTAGTCATGGGCAGGTTGAAGGTGAGGTAACACTTACTGGAGGACCGAACCCACAAATGTTGAAAAATTTGGGGATGACCTGTGACTAGGGGTGAAAGGCTAATCAAGCCGGGAGATAGCTGGTTCTCCCCGAAAACTATTTAGGTAGTGCGTCATGTCTCACCCGCGGGGGTAGAGCACTGTTTGGGCTAGGGGGTCATCCCGACTTACCAACCCCATGCAAACTACGAATACCGCGGAGTGCAATCATGGCAGACAGACAGCGGGTGCTAACGTCCGTTGTCAAGAGGGAAACAACCCAGACCGCCAGCTAAGGTCCCAAATGTTAGTTAAGTGGGAAACGATGTGGGAAGGCTTAGACAGCTAGGAGGTTGGCTTAGAAGCAGCCACCCTTTAAAGAAAGCGTAATAGCTCACTAGTCGAGTCGGCCTGCGCGGAAGATGTAACGGGGCTAAAACTAGCAACCGAAGCTGCGGATGCACTTAGTGCATGGTAGGGGAGCGTTCTGTAAGCCGTTGAAGGTGTGTTGAGAAGCATGCTGGAGGTATCAGAAGTGCGAATGCTGACATGAGTAACGATAAGGGGAGTGAAAAACTCCCCCGCCGGAAGATCAAGGTTTCCTGTCCAACGTTAATCGGGACAGGGTTAGTCGGCCCCTAAGGCGAGGCGGAAACGCGTAGTCGATGGGAAACAGGTTAATATTCCTGTACCTCTTTTTACTGCGATGGGGGGACGGAGAAGGCTAGAGCAGCACGGCGTTGGTTGTCCGTGTTTAAGGTCGTAGGCTGGGTGCTTAGGTAAATCCGGGCGCCTAAGGCTGAGAACTGATGACGAGTGTTCCTCGGAACGCGAAGTGCTTGATGCCATGCTTCCAAGAAAAGCCTCTAAGCTTCAGGTAAAAAGAGACCGTACTCCAAACCGACACAGGTGATCAGGTAGAGAATACCAAGGCGCTTGAGAGAACTCGGGTGAAGGAACTAGGCAAAATGGCACCGTAACTTCGGGAGAAGGTGCACTGCTGATGGTGAAGGACTTGCTCCGTAAGCTATTGGCAGTCGAAGATACCAGGCCCCTGCAACTGTTTATTAAAAACACAGCACTCTGCAAACACGTAAGTGGACGTATAGGGTGTGACGCCTGCCCGGTGCCGGAAGGTTAATTGATGGGGTTAGCGCAAGCGAAGCTCTTGATCGAAGCCCCGGTAAACGGCGGCCGTAACTATAACGGTCCTAAGGTAGCGAAATTCCTTGTCGGGTAAGTTCCGACCTGCACGAATGGCGTAATGATGGGGGCGCTGTCTCCACCCGAGACTCAGTGAAATTGAAATCGCGGTTAAGATGCCGTGTTCCCGCGGCTAGACGGAAAGACCCCGTGAACCTTTACTATAGCTTTGCACTGAACTTTGAACCTATCTGTGTAGGATAGGTGGGAGGCTTTGAAGTCGAGACGCTAGTTTCGATGGAGCCGTCCTTGAAATACCACCCTGGTATGTTTGAGGTTCTAACGTCGGCCCCTTATCGGGGTTACGGACAGTGTATGGTGGGTAGTTTGACTGGGGCGGTCTCCTCCCAAAGAGTAACGGAGGAGCACGAAGGTGTGCTAATCATGGTCGGAAATCATGAGGTTAGTGTAAAGGCAAA
>Ga0209067_10001209_pt1:7500-16197 | contig 16197 bp, 8 predicted proteins | sample ColStrG_CSR_2013_FD_187199 | JGI IMG/M metagenome (GOLD analysis project Ga0209067, IMG submission 187199) | Freshwater sediment microbial communities in response to fracking from Pennsylvania, USA - Cold Stream Run_MetaG_CSR_2013 (SPAdes)... | ecosystem: Environmental > Aquatic >...
GTCGCCAAACCGCGAGGTGGAGCTAATCCCATAAAACTGTTCGTAGTCCGGATTGGAGTCTGCAACTCGACTCCATGAAGTCGGAATCGCTAGTAATCGTGAATCAGAACGTCACGGTGAATACGTTCCCGGGCCTTGTACACACCGCCCGTCACACCATGGGAGTGGGTTGCACCAGAAGTAGCTAGTCTAACCGCAAGGGGGACGGTTACCACGGTGTGATTCATGACTGGGGTGAAGTCGTAACAAGGTAGCCCTAGGGGAACCTGGGGCTGGATCACCTCCTTAAACGATTCGCCAACACCTCTGTAAGTGCTCACACGCATTGCTTGATCAACTGGAAACAGCAGTGAAAATTATCTGCAAGCTACAAGCCATCAGCTACAAGCGGAGCTCAAGCAACCTTGAGGCTTAACTTGAAGTTTGAGATAGATATAGGCCTGTAGCTCAGCTGGTTAGAGCGCACCCCTGATAAGGGTGAGGTCGGCAGTTCAAGTCTGCCCAGGCCTACCAAATTCGTCCCCTTCTGCGTTAAATTTCCGCTCATGTGCTGAGGCATAGGTAGCGTGATTTGGCTTGATGGAAACGAACTAAACCCTAACCTTAATGGTTTGCTAATTAAGGGGCTATAGCTCAGCTGGGAGAGCGCCTGCCTTGCACGCAGGAGGTCAACGGTTCGATCCCGTTTAGCTCCACCAATCATCACTGTTGTTTTAGAAGAAGTCAGTCACTTGGCGTCTTTACTTTACATTCTCCCTGTTAGGATCTGAGTGGAAAGCAAAGAAATCAACTGACTGGTTTTTACGCCAGATGCTCTTTAACAAGGTGGAATGTAAAGTTAAAAATTGCTGATTATTATGAATTTAAGGTTTTGTGTATCTCTACACAAGTCCGGCGAATCATACTCATGCGATTAACTCTTTATCGGGAGTTAATCATGCGTTAATCGTTAAGCAGTCGCTTGTGTTATATGGTCAAGCGACTAAGCGCACACGGTGGATGCCTAGGCAGTTGGAGGCGATGAAGGACGTAGGAGCCTGCGAAAAGGTTAGGGGAGCCGGCAAACATGCTTTGATCCTAACATGTCCGAATGGGGAAACCCACTTACCATAAGGTAGGTATCGTATCGTGAATACATAGCGATACGAAGCGAACCCGGGGAACTGAAACATCTAAGTACCCGGAGGAAAAGAAATCAACCGAGATTCCCTCAGTAGCGGCGAGCGAAAGGGGACCAGCCCTTAAGTTTATTTGGTTTTAGTGGAACGCTCTGGAAAGTGCGGCAATAAAGGGTGATAGCCCCGTACACGAAAAGGCCTTATAAATGAAATCGAGTAGGACGGGACACGTGATATCCTGTCTGAACATGGGGGGACCATCCTCCAAGGCTAAATACTCCCAACTGACCGATAGTGAACCAGTACCGTGAGGGAAAGGCGAAAAGAACCCCTGTGAGGGGAGTGAAATAGATCCTGAAACCGTGTGCGTACAAGCAGTAGGAGCAGACTTGTTCTGTGACTGCGTACCTTTTGTATAATGGGTCAGCGACTTATTGTCAGTGGCAAGGTTAACCGTATAGGGGAGCCGTAGCGAAAGCGAGTCTTAATAGGGCGTTCAGTCGCTGGCAATAGACCCGAAACCCGGCGATCTAGTCATGGGCAGGTTGAAGGTGAGGTAACACTTACTGGAGGACCGAACCCACAAATGTTGAAAAATTTGGGGATGACCTGTGACTAGGGGTGAAAGGCTAATCAAGCCGGGAGATAGCTGGTTCTCCCCGAAAACTATTTAGGTAGTGCGTCATGTCTCACCCGCGGGGGTAGAGCACTGTTTGGGCTAGGGGGTCATCCCGACTTACCAACCCCATGCAAACTACGAATACCGCGGAGTGCAATCATGGCAGACAGACAGCGGGTGCTAACGTCCGTTGTCAAGAGGGAAACAACCCAGACCGCCAGCTAAGGTCCCAAATGTTAGTTAAGTGGGAAACGATGTGGGAAGGCTTAGACAGCTAGGAGGTTGGCTTAGAAGCAGCCACCCTTTAAAGAAAGCGTAATAGCTCACTAGTCGAGTCGGCCTGCGCGGAAGATGTAACGGGGCTAAAACTAGCAACCGAAGCTGCGGATGCACTTAGTGCATGGTAGGGGAGCGTTCTGTAAGCCGTTGAAGGTGTGTTGAGAAGCATGCTGGAGGTATCAGAAGTGCGAATGCTGACATGAGTAACGATAAGGGGAGTGAAAAACTCCCCCGCCGGAAGATCAAGGTTTCCTGTCCAACGTTAATCGGGACAGGGTTAGTCGGCCCCTAAGGCGAGGCGGAAACGCGTAGTCGATGGGAAACAGGTTAATATTCCTGTACCTCTTTTTACTGCGATGGGGGGACGGAGAAGGCTAGAGCAGCACGGCGTTGGTTGTCCGTGTTTAAGGTCGTAGGCTGGGTGCTTAGGTAAATCCGGGCGCCTAAGGCTGAGAACTGATGACGAGTGTTCCTCGGAACGCGAAGTGCTTGATGCCATGCTTCCAAGAAAAGCCTCTAAGCTTCAGGTAAAAAGAGACCGTACTCCAAACCGACACAGGTGATCAGGTAGAGAATACCAAGGCGCTTGAGAGAACTCGGGTGAAGGAACTAGGCAAAATGGCACCGTAACTTCGGGAGAAGGTGCACTGCTGATGGTGAAGGACTTGCTCCGTAAGCTATTGGCAGTCGAAGATACCAGGCCCCTGCAACTGTTTATTAAAAACACAGCACTCTGCAAACACGTAAGTGGACGTATAGGGTGTGACGCCTGCCCGGTGCCGGAAGGTTAATTGATGGGGTTAGCGCAAGCGAAGCTCTTGATCGAAGCCCCGGTAAACGGCGGCCGTAACTATAACGGTCCTAAGGTAGCGAAATTCCTTGTCGGGTAAGTTCCGACCTGCACGAATGGCGTAATGATGGGGGCGCTGTCTCCACCCGAGACTCAGTGAAATTGAAATCGCGGTTAAGATGCCGTGTTCCCGCGGCTAGACGGAAAGACCCCGTGAACCTTTACTATAGCTTTGCACTGAACTTTGAACCTATCTGTGTAGGATAGGTGGGAGGCTTTGAAGTCGAGACGCTAGTTTCGATGGAGCCGTCCTTGAAATACCACCCTGGTATGTTTGAGGTTCTAACGTCGGCCCCTTATCGGGGTTACGGACAGTGTATGGTGGGTAGTTTGACTGGGGCGGTCTCCTCCCAAAGAGTAACGGAGGAGCACGAAGGTGTGCTAATCATGGTCGGAAATCATGAGGTTAGTGTAAAGGCAAAAGCACGCTTGACTGCGAGACAGACATGTCGAGCAGGTACGAAAGTAGGTCTTAGTGATCCGGTGGTTCTGTATGGAAGGGCCATCGCTCAACGGATAAAAGGTACTCCGGGGATAACAGGCTGATACCGCCCAAGAGTTCACATCGACGGCGGTGTTTGGCACCTCGATGTCGGCTCATCACATCCTGGGGCTGAAGCCGGTCCCAAGGGTATGGCTGTTCGCCATTTAAAGTGGTACGCGAGCTGGGTTTAGAACGTCGTGAGACAGTTCGGTCCCTATCTGCCGTGGGCGTTGGAGATTTGAGAAGAGTTGTTCCTAGTACGAGAGGACCGGAATGAACGCACCTCTGGTGTTCGGGTTGTCATGCCAATGGCACTGCCCGGTAGCTACGTGCGGACGGGATAACCGCTGAAAGCATCTAAGCGGGAAGCCTCCTTCAAGATAAGATCTCCCTGGGGCTTTAAGCCCCCTAAAGAGCCGTTGAAGACTACGACGTTGATAGGTTGGGTGTGGAAGCGCTGCGAAGCGTTGAGCTAACCAATACTAATTGCTCGTGCGGCTTGACCATATAACAGAATCGACTGTGTATGATAAACGCTTCAACATGTTCATGAACGACGGACTTGTCCGATACACAAAGCACCATAAAGACATACAACAGCAGCTCATTTAAACATGAGACAACTTTGCATCCACCACCCTATTTGAGATCGAAGGCCGTATATAAGTCTGGTTGTACTGGAATTGTTCCAGGCAATGCTCAGCATACACGCCATCCTTGGCGATAACCTCCGAACTCATCCAGAATTGCTTGACGACCATAGCGAGTTGGAACCACCTGATCCCATCCCGAACTCAGAAGTGAAACGACTTAGCGCCGATGGTAGTGTGGGGTTTCCCCATGTGAGAGTAGGTCATCGTCAAGCTCTTATCCCTAAACGCCCCCTAGGTTACTCCTTCGGGGCGTTTTTCTTTGCGCATTCATCTCTTTGGTCTCATCTTTCTGCATTAGCGCTACATTCATTTTTTAACGCGCTGGATTTGCGCGCATTATCTGCATAATATGCACTCTTTTTTGAGATGTATCCTTCCCATGACTTCCTCGACTGGCATTTTGACCATTGATCTTGCGGCAATACAGGCCAATTGGCGTCTTGTACGCGGGCGCCTACGCTCGGGGGCTTCTTGCGCTGCAGTGGTGAAGGCGAATGCCTATGGGGTTGGTGCGCTGGAAGTTGCACGGGCGTTGTATCGAGCAGATTGTCGCCACTTTTTTGTGGTTACCTTGGAGGAAGGTTTGCAATTGCGTGCTCATCTCCCTGTGGACGCTATGCTTTATGTGCTTGGCGGAGCTCGCGCTGGCACTGAAGCTAAGTTTGCAGATGCGGACTTAATTCCGGTGTTGTACTCACCTCATGCCGTTTCACGGTGGTTAGGATTTTGCGAATCCTTACAGCGGCCCTTACCTTGTGTCATTAAGATAGATTCAGGCATGACTCGCCTTGGTTTGGGCGCTGATGAGTTCGAGGAGTTTATACATTCTTGTGGCGAGTATCGTTTTTTGAATCCTGTTGTTTTTATGAGTCATTTGGCTTGCGCAGATGACCCATCACACCCACTTAATCAATCGCAGCTAGTATATTTCACACAGTCTTTTCAGCGCATTAAAGCTATTTATCCTGCCATTAAAGCCAGTTTGGCAAATTCGTCGGGGACATTTCTGGGCGCTGCATATCATTTCGACATGGTGCGCATTGGCGCTGCTCTTTACGGAATCAATCCTCAGTCTTGTGAGCCCAATCCTCTGCGTGCAAGCATTCAGCTTAAATTGCCCATCCAACAAATTCGCAACATTCATACTGTTGCTGGTGTGGGTTATGGCGCTGAGGCTACGGTTGAGCCCGGCATGCGTCTGGCGGTTGTTGCGGGTGGCTATGCTGATGGTATTCATCGCACGCTCGGAGCTGTTCCTAAAGGACAAATTGATGGTATTGAGGTGCGTGCGATTGGACGCTTATCGATGGATTCTTGCGTATTTGATATCAGTGCAGCATCTGTTGCTATGCCGCAGTACATAGAGGTCATTAATGATCAGCTAACGCTAGATCGCTTGATGGAATCAAATAACACCTTGGGCTATGAAGTGCTGACGAGCTTAGGGCGTCGCTATACACGAGTCTACCTCTCTGAAAATGGTGCACTGGATGACTAATCCAGCTGATTTGATGTTACCGCCGCTGACGCTGTTGCGCGTGTTAAGTGATGGCAACACCCATTCTGGGCGGGAACTTGCTAGCCTTCTAGGGGTTAGTCGTACGGCGATTTGGAAGCAGCTAGCTAAGCTGGAGCCCTTGGGCTTGGAGCTTCAATCGCAAACGGGTAAAGGCTATTGTTTGGCTGGTGGCTTGGAATTGTTGGATGAGGAACTTATTTTTGCCAATTTGGCGGGCGGATTATCGGCGTTGATCGGCAATTTCTATCTGTTGCGTTTGGTTGATTCAACTAATGCTTATTTGCTGCGTCAGGAGCCGGCAGAAAAAATTGAGATCTGCCTGTCGGAATATCAAAGCGCAGGGCGTGGTCGGCGTGGTCGCCAGTGGGTGAGTCCATTTGCCAGTAATATTTATCTATCACTCAAATTCACGGTAAATGGCGGTATAGCGGCGCTGGAAGGCTTGAGTCTTGCTGTGGGTGTGGCTGTGGCGCATGCTTTAAGTGATCTGGGTGTGCTAGATGTGCAGCTAAAGTGGCCCAATGATCTGCTGTGGCGCGGGAAGAAGTTGGGCGGTATTTTAATTGAGATTGCCGGCGATCCTTCTGGGATTTGCCAAGCGGTGGTGGGTTTAGGTTTGAATCTTAAGGCCACCCACGCCATGGAGCAGCTTATAGATCAGCCTTGGGTTGCGCTGGATAAAGTGCTGGAGTCAGTGCCACAGCGAAATCGAACAGTAGCCAGTCTATTGAATCGGCTTGTTCCCCTTCTCGCCAATTATGAAGCACAGGGTTTTGCACCCTATCATCAGGCATGGGAGTGCTTAAACGCACATGTGGGGCAGCCTGTTAGTCTTAGCATGGGGAACCGTACCTGTGAGGGAATAGTGCGCGGCGTGGATGAAACTGGCGCCTTACTCCTAGAAACAGAAACCGGTATTAGCACGTTTCATGGTGGCGAAGTGTCTTTAAGGAGTGCTGTGTGATTCTAGAGCTGGATTGCGGTAATACTCGGGTGAAATGGCGTTTGCGGCAGGACGAACGGATTTATATGCGAGGCGCATTCCAGACCCAAGATGGGTTTAATGCGGTGACTAGTGAAGAGTTGGCTGCTGCAAATATTGATCGTGTGCTTATAGGCTCGGTTTTGGGTGATGATTATGCACGTAAAATAGCCCATTGGTCGCTCACTTATCTTCAATTAAATCCTGAGTTTGCCGTTAGTGAACCGAGTTGTCAGGGGGTCATCAATGGCTATCAGCAACCGGAAAAATTGGGTGTTGATCGTTGGTTGGGGATCTTGGCGGCTAAAGTCAAAACCACTTCTGCCTGCCTAATCGTTGATTGCGGTAGTGCGATAACTGTAGATTTGGTCACATCTCAAGGAGAACATTTAGGCGGCTACATAGCACCTGGTTTAAGGTTGATGCGCGAAGCCTTGGGGATGAAAACGGCGGGCATAAAACTGGGCCAAATTGGCTATCCCGAAAATGATTTTCCCGGCCGTAATACGGTAGTGGCAATTAAATCAGCTGAGTTGGCGATGATATCGGGTTTAGTTGATCATGCTAGTGCCGTACTTCGTCACTACGATATTATCGAGCCTGAATTATTAGTGACTGGTGGTGATGGTGAATGGTTGGTCGGCATGTTAAATGCGGGCCATTATCGTGAAGATCTTGTCTTGGATGGTTTGGCGATTGCTTTGGGTGGTTAATGAAGAGCAAAAATATTAAAACGGCGAATCGCGTTCGCCTGTAGATCGCGAAGGATGCTTTAGATGAGACTTATTTTTATCGTGTTACTGGTTGCAAATATTATTTTTTTTGGATTTGAGTTTTTTGGGGCGCGGTCATCTACGTCCGAGAGCAAAGTACTTGCCAGTGTACCGCATAATTTTGGCAACTTATTGTTGCTCGCTGAACGCGATGCGAACAAAACGACTAGCAAAAAGAAACAAGCCGATGGTGCATCAGATTCTGTTTCGGGGGAGGTTGAGAAATGCCAGTTAATTGGACCTTTCGCTGAGCTGTTGCATGCTGAATATTTGTTGGAGCGTTTAAAGGCTTTAGATGTGGCAGCTGAAATCAAGCACATTGAAATAGCTGATGGGAAAAGTTACTGGGTATATTTAAAACCTGAAATGTCCGAGAAAGAAGCCTTGCGCCGCCTGTATGAAATTCAGGCGAAATCAATAGATGCTTTTATTATTCCGTCGGGCGAGTTGGCGAATGGAATTTCGTTTGGGCAGTTTGGCTCGGAAAAAGAAGCAGACGATAGGGTTGAGCAGATTCGCAATCAAGGTTATAGCGCGGAAATTAAAGAGCTTCCCAAGAGTCATAGCGAGGTTTGGGTCGAAGTTAAAGAGAAGTCTGAGCAGAAAATAAACGATGAGCACTGGTTGGAGCTTTTGAAAGAAGAAAAAGCTATCGAAAGAAGACAAAATTATTGTTTGGGTGTTGCGAAGTGATAAAAGTTTCTCTAATATTCGCGCCTCCACGCAAGGCGGTGGTTGTGAAAAGGCTGGCGTAGCTCAGTAGGTAGAGCAGCTGACTTGTAATCAGCCGGTCGGGGGTTCAATTCCTCTCGCCAGCTCCATTTTACAACTGGTTTTGTGTGTATGCAGATATTGCACCTGCAGGGGTTCCCGAGCGGCCAAAGGGATCAGACTGTAAATCTGACGCGCGAGCTTCGATGGTTCGAATCCATCCCCCTGCACCATATATTTAATTGTTTGATTTAACATCAAGCATGTAAGTTGGAAAAATTAGGCTTCGCTGGGCTAGGAATGTTTAGCGGGTATGGTTCAATGGTAGAACCTCAGCCTTCCAAGCTGATGGCGCGGGTTCGATTCCCGCTACCCGCTCCATAATCGCTTGATGATTCTGCTTTTGTAGCTCAGTTGGTAGAGCACACCCTTGGTAAGGGTGAGGTCGGCAGTTCGAATCTGCTCAAAAGCTCCATATTCTGCTGCGAGGGACAACCTTTGCGGCTTTTTTTGTCTGTGTAAATTAAATCTCTTGAGGAGGCGCTCGCAATGGCGAAGGAAAAGTTTGAACGTAACAAGCCCCACGTCAATGTGGGCACCATTGGTCACGTAGACCACGGTAAAACCACCCTGACAGCGGCGCTGACCAAAGTGTGTGCTGAGACTTGGGGCGGCAAGGCTGTTGCCTTTGATGGTATCGACAATGCTC
>Ga0209067_10001211_pt1 | contig 16138 bp, 12 predicted proteins | sample ColStrG_CSR_2013_FD_187199 | JGI IMG/M metagenome (GOLD analysis project Ga0209067, IMG submission 187199) | Freshwater sediment microbial communities in response to fracking from Pennsylvania, USA - Cold Stream Run_MetaG_CSR_2013 (SPAdes)... | ecosystem: Environmental > Aquatic > Freshwater >...
GTCCATGCACGAGTGTCGCGGCGCGGATGGCGCCGGTGGCGCCCAGCGGGTGCCCCAGGGCAATGGCGCCTCCCAGAGGATTTACACGCGACCGATCCAGACCCAGGGAATCGATCACGGCCAGCGCCTGCGCCGCAAAAGCCTCGTTGAGTTCGATCCAGTCCAGTGCGTCCTGCTGCAGCCCGGCGCTGCGCAGGGCGGCGGGAATGGCTTCCTTGGGTCCGATGCCCATGATCTCCGGCGGCACGCCGCGCACCGAGAAGGACACGAAACGCGCCAGCGGCGTCAGGTTGAAGCGCTTGAGGGCGGTTTCGCTCACCAGGATCAGCGCGCCGGCGCCATCGGACATCTGCGAGCTGTTGCCGGCCGTCACGCTGCCCTTGGCGGCAAAGGCGGGCTTGAGTTTGCCCAGTGCCTCCAGGGTAGTGTCGGCACGCGGGCCTTCATCCTGGTCCATGCGGCGGCGACGCTCCTCGACCTGACGGGTCGTGAGGTTGGGCACGCGGTCGACGATCTCGAAGGGCGTGATCTCGTCGGCAAATGCGCCCGCGGCCTGCGCAGCGATGGCGCGCCGGTGCGATTCCAGGGCGAAGGCATCCTGCGCCTCGCGGCTCACTTTCCACTGGGTGGCCACTTTTTCAGCGGTCATGCCCATGCCGTAGGCGATGCCCAGATTCTGATTGGCTTCGAATACGCGGGGGTTGAAGGAAGGCTTGTTGCCGCTCATGGGCACCATGCTCATGGATTCGACGCCACCGGCAATCATGACCTCGGCCTCGCCCACGCGGATGCGGTCGGCCGCCATGGCCACCGCGTTCAGACCCGAGGAACAGAAGCGGTTGATCGTGACCCCGCCAACGGTATCGGGCAATCCGGCGTAGAGCAGCGCGAGGCGGGCAACGTTGAGTCCCTGCTCGCCCTCCGGCATGGCACAGCCGATGATGGCGTCCTCGATGGCCTTGGGGTCGAGGCCGGGAACCGCTGCCAGTGCGCCCTGCAGCGCAGCGACGAGGAGGTCATCGGGACGGGTATTGCGCAGGCTCCCCTTGGGCGCCTTGCCCACCGGCGTGCGCGTGGCGGCAACGATGTAGGCATCCTGAACTTGGCGGGTCATGCGAGTCTCCTGGGCTTTACGTTCGGTACGGGTTTGGCGTTGGACACGGGGCCATCAAGGGATTGCGGCGGCTCAGTTGCGTACCGGCTTGCCGGTCTGCATGAGCCCCATCATGCGCTCCTGGGACTTGGGATGGCCCACCAGCTGCTCGAAGTGCTTGCGCTCCAGATCGAGGAACCACTGCTCGTCAACCAGCGCGCCGGCATCGACGTCGCCGCCACACAGCACATCGGCGATCGCCGCCGAGATATGGAAGTCGTGGGCGCTGATGAAACCGCCCTCGCGCATGTTGAGCAGCTGCGCCTTGATGGTGGCCGTGACCCCGCGGCCAGCAGCGGGCACCTGGCGCACGCGCAGGGGCGGGCGATAGCCCAGTGCCTGCAGGGCGTAGGTTTCGCCGATGGCGGACCAGAGCAGCTCGTAGCGGTTGAAGACGATGGTGTCGGTGGGCAGCAGATAACCCATCTGCTGGGCTTCGAGTGCCGAGGTCGACACCTTGGCCATGGCCGAGTTCTGGAACCAGTTGCGCAGGTAGGGCAGCATATCCGTAGCGCCCACGGCACCCGCCGCAGCGGCCGCGCGCAGCGCCCCCTCCTTGAGGCCACCCGCGCCCGGGATCAGGCCGACGCCCACCTCCACGAGACCGATATAAGACTCCAGGGCCACTACGCGCTTGGCGCAGTGCAGGGCCAGCTCGCAGCCGCCGCCCAGGGCCAGGCCACTGATGGCCGCCACCACAGGCACCTGGGCGTACTTCACGCGCAGGAAGGCGTTCTGCAGCTGGCGTTCGGCCTCGCCGATGGCCTTGACGCCCCCGCTCATGAAGAGCGGCAGCATGGCCTGCAGGTCTGCCCCGGCCGAAAACGGCTCGTCGGGCGACCAGATCACGAGACCGCGGTAGCCCGCTTCCGCCAGGTCTATGGCCTTGAGCAGGCCGGCACCCACGGCCGGGCCGATGGCGTGCACCTTGGTCTTGATGGAAAAAATCAGGACTTCAGCCGGCAGGCCGCTGCCCCAGTGCCAGATACGGCAGGCCTCGTCTTCGTGCAGCGTGGTGCCCGAGCTTGCCGCCACGGGCAGGCCCTCGCCCAACACCGGCGCACGAAAGAGCTGGCGGCCGTAGACCGGCAGGTCGAGGCGCGGCACGAAGGCCTTGCGCGAGGGGCTCCACGAACCCTGCGGCGTATGCACCCCACCGGCCGCGGCCACGGGACCTTTCAGGACCCAGTCGGGCAACGGTGCGCTCGACAGGGAGAGGCCCGCGGCGATATCGGCCTGCACCCACTCGGCCACCTGCTGCCAGCCGGCAGCCTGCCAGGTCTCGAAAGGACCCGAGTCCCAGCCAAAGCCCCAGCGCAGGGCAAAGTCGATGTCACGCGCGGTGTCCGCGATGCTCTGCAGGTGCACGGCCGCGTAATGGAAGGCGTCGCGGTAGATGGCCCAGAGAAACTTTGCCTGCGGATGGTCGGTGCTGCGCAGCAGCGCCAGGCGCTCGCCCGCGGGCTTCTTGAGGATGCGGGTGATGAGTTCGTCGGCCTTGCCGCCGCCCTCCACGTAGTCGCCTTTTGCCGGGTCCAGCACCTTGATGGTCCGGCCGTCCTTGCGGTAAAAGCCGGCACCGGACTTCTGGCCCAGCGCGCCCTTTTGCACCAGCATGGCCAGCACCGGCGGCAGCGCGAAGTGCTCGGAGAACGGGTCGTCCTTGGGGCCCAGGCCTTCTTGCATGGTGCGGATCACGTGCGCCATGGTGTCCAGGCCCACGACGTCCGCCGTGCGGAAGGTGGCGCTCTTGGCGCGGCCCAGGCGCGTGCCCGTGAGGTCGTCGACCACGTCGTAGGCCAGGCCGTATTTCTGCGCCTCGTGGATCGTGGCCAACATGCCGAAGACACCCACCCGGTTGGCGATGAAATTGGGGGTGTCCTTGGCGCGCACTACGCCCTTGCCCAGGGTGCTCGTGAGAAAACCCTCGAGCTGGTCGAGTACCTGGGCACCCGTGGACGCTGTGGGGATGAGCTCCACCAGGTGCATGTAGCGCGGCGGGTTGAAGAAGTGCACGCCGCAAAAGCGCGCGCGCAACTCGGCGGGCAGCACATCCGACAAAGCGGTGATCGACAAGCCCGACGTATTGGAGGCAAACAATGCGTGGGGGGCGATGTGCGGCCCCACCTTGGCGTACAGCTCGCGTTTCCAGTCGATGCGCTCGGCGATGGCCTCGATGACGAGGTCGCATTCGCCCAGCAGCGACAGGTGCTCGTCGTAATTGGCGGCGTCCAGGTAGCGCAGGTCGTCCACGCGCCCCAGCGGCGCCGGGCTGAGCTTGCGCAGGCCCTCGATGGCGCGGCGGGCAATCCCGCTTTTGTCCGGCGTGCGCGTATCGGGCAGATCAAAGAGCACGACGGGGACACGGGCGTTGACACAGTGTGCGGCGATCTGCGCACCCATGACCCCGGCACCCAGAACGGCGACTTTCCTCACGACAAAGTTATCCATTTTTTCGCTTTCTCTTCTTCCGGTAGGCCTAGAACCAGTCGGCTTCGAATTCCATGAGATTCTTCGCGCCCGAGCGCGCGGCGCGGATGTGAAAAGCGGTTTCCGGCAGCAGGCGCTGGAAGTAAAAGCGCGCCGTGGCCAGCTTGCTGCGGTAAAACGGATCGACGGCATCGCCATCAGCGGCGCAACGCGCCAGGGCCACCTGCGCCATGCGCGCCCAGAAGTACGCGAACACCAGATGGCCCACCACGCGCAGGTAGTCCACCGAGGCGGCGCCTGCCTCGTCCTGGTTGCCCATGGCCTTCATGCCCACTTCCATCGTGAGCTTCTGCACCTTGTCGCCCAGGTCCGCCAGCGGGGTGATGAACTCGCTCATGGCCGGGTCCGTGCCGTGCTGCTCGGCAAAAGCACGCACCAGTTCGCCGAAGGCGCGCAACTTGGCGCCGCTGTCCATGAGGATCTTGCGGCCCAGCAGGTCGAGCGACTGGATGGTGTTGGTGCCCTCGTAAATCATGTTGATGCGCGAGTCACGCAGCAGCTGCTCCATGCCCCACTCACGGATGTACCCGTGGCCACCGAAAACCTGCAGGCATTCGGAGGCCCGGTAAAAGCCGTTGTCGGTCAGGAAGGCCTTCACGATGGGCGTCATGAGCGCCATCATGTCGCCGCCAAACTTGCGCTTGTCTTCGTCCGGGTGGTGCAGCTGCTGGTCGGCCATGAGCGCGATCCAGTAGGCAAACGCGCGCCCGCCCTCCGCGTAGGCGCGCGCGGTGAGCAGCATGCGGCGCACGTCGGGGTGCACGATGATGGGGTCGGCCGCCTGCTCGGGTGCCTTGGTGCCCGAGAGCGAGCGTCCCTGGATGCGGTCACGGGCATAGGCCACGGCGTTCTGGTAGGCCGCCTCGTTGATACCCAGGCCCTGCACGCCCACGCCCAGGCGCGCACTGTTCATCATCACGAACATGGCGTTGAGACCCTTGTTGGGCTCGCCGATCAGCCAGCCCACGGCATCTTCGAACACCATCTGGCAGGTGGAATTGCCGTGAATGCCCATCTTGTGTTCGATACCACCGCAGTACACGCCATTGCGCTCGCCTGGCGTGGCCTGGGCACCAGCGCCCACCGGCAGGAACTTGGGAACGATGAACAGCGATATGCCGCGCGTACCCGCGGGCGCATCGGGCAGGCGCGCCAGCACCAGGTGCACGATGTTCTCGGCCATGTCGTGCTCGCCAGCCGAGATGAAGATCTTGGCGCCATTGAGTTTGTAGCTGCCGTCCGCCTGCGGGGCAGCCTTGGTGCGCAGCAGGCCCAGGTCCGTGCCGCAGTGCGGCTCGGTCAGGCACATGGTGCCGGTCCATTCGGCGGTGACCAGCTTGGGAAGATACAGCGCCTTTTGCTCGGCGCTGCCGTTGTGGGCGATGCACTCGTAGGCGCCCAGGGTCAGGCCCGAATACATGGTCCAGGCCTGGTTGGTGGCGCAGCGCATCTCGTCCAGGACAATCTGCAGCAGCTGCGGTAGCGCCTGCCCGCCGTATTCCTCGTCCGAGGTCAGGCCCTGCCAGCCGGCGTCACGAAAGGCATTGAAGGCTGCGGCAAAACCCGCTGGCGTGCGCACCGCGTGCGTCTGCGGGTCATACGTGCAACCCTCCTCGTCGCCCGAGCGGTTGATGGGCAGCAGCATGTCCTGCGCGAAACGGCCGGCCTCTTCGGCAACCTGGTTCACCGTATCGGCGTCGAGGTCCGCATAGCGGGGCATTGCACGCAGTTCGTCCACGGCGTGCAGCAGTTCATGGATGACAAACTGCTGGTCGCGCAACGGCGCCTTGTAAGTGGGCATACCAAGCTCCTCTGGTTAATCAGTGCCTGCTGGTGTTCCTGGTGCCGGACTTGCCGGACGCGATACTGCCACGGCGCGCGCCCGCGCGGCGCGGGGCAGCCTGCCCCTCCCCTGTTTCCGGGCTGTGCGCGACACCCCGCGCACCCGGCCCCGGAACGGCGCGGGCCCCCGCGATCAGCCGCTCCAGACCCGCGCGCGCCCGGCGCAGGCTGTCCTTGCCCCGCAGCAGCCGCGCATCCTGGTGCAGCATAAGCATGAGTCCGTAAATTTCGAAGACGATCTGGTGACAATCGAGGTCGGCGCGCAGGTGCCCGCAAGCCTGCGCCTGCTCCAGGGCGTGGACGAGTTCGGCCTTCCAGGCGCTGACGATGCCCGCCAGGGTGTCGCGCAGCGGGCCCGGCCGGTCGTCGTATTCCGAAGCGCCCCCGATCAGCAGGCAACCCGATTCGATCTCCTCGGCCAGCAGCGCCAGCCAGCGCTCGACGATGGCCTCCAGGCGCGGCAGGCCGCGGGGACTCTGCACGGCCGGGCGCAGTACAAGGTCGACAAAGCGCAGCGCGTATTCGCGCAGCACGGCCAGTTGCAGGTCTTCGCGCGAGCCAAAGTGGGCAAATACCCCGCTCTTGCTCATGCCCAGGCGCTCAGCCAGGGCACCGATGGTCAGGCCCTCGAGGCCGTCACGTCCGCAAATGGCCAGCGCGGCATCCAGGATGGCCGCCCGCGTGAGATCCCCCTTGCGGCCGCGGCTGGGGCCGGGGTCCGCGGATGGCATGGTGCGGGAGGACGTAGCGGACATGGAAGAGAAGCGCATAAGCAACGCGGAAACGGGAAAACCGAACGTTCGTACTTTTTTCTTGCGCTGTCAAGCCCCGCTGTCTAGCCCTATTGCGCGCATGTTCGCTCGCTCGCGGCAAAACGAAACCCCGAATTTCTTATTGTTTTGGGAGCAGACGGGGAGATCCACACCCAAAGGTTGCGCACACCCGGCCAATTCCCATATGCGCAGCAGGATTACGCTAAGCTGCCCGTCCTTCGCGATAGCGGGTGGCGTATCGGCGCCTGGGGAATGTCCATGTCAGCTGTTGTGTTGCTTGATGGCGGTACCGGCCGTGAACTCGCGCGCATGGGCGCGCCCTTCCGCCAGCCGGAATGGTCTGCTCTGGCCCTGATCGAGGCGCCGGATTTTGTCCGCCGGGCGCACCAGGGGTATGTGGATGCCGGCGCCGATGTGCTCACCACGAACAGCTACGCGGTCGTGCCCTTTCACATCGGCGCGCAGCGTTTTGCCCAACGCGGGGAGGCCCTGGCAGACCTGGCCGGGCGGCTGGCCCGCGCGGTGGCCGATGCGGCCGGACGCCCCGTTTCTGTCGCGGCCTCGCTGCCCCCCGTATGTGGCTCGTACCGGGCCGACCTCTTCAGACCCGAGGACGCGCGACCCGTGCTGGAAACGCTCATACGCGGCCTGCGCCCGCATGCGCATCTGTGGCTGGCAGAGACCCTGAGCCTGATTGAAGAGGCCGAACTCGTGCGCGAGCTGCTGGGAGCGGACCCTCGCCCGCTCTGGCTGTCGTTCACGCTGCGCGACGACGGGGCCCTTGCCGGCGACCCGCGCCTGCGTTCGGGGCAGACCGTCGCGCAGCGTGAACGACAGCCAGTGCGCCTGGATGCCGCTGCCGTCCTTTTCAACTGCAGCCAGCCGGAAGTGATGGGCGATGCCCTTGAGGCAGCCGTGCGGGCGGTCCGGGGCAGTGCGCATCCCACGCTCAGGATTGGCGTTTATGCCAACGCCTTTGCGCCCCAGACGGCGAGCGCCGAAGCCAATTCCGGGCTCGATGACATCCGCCAGGACCTGACCCCGGCCGGCTACCTGGGCTGGGCCCGGCAGTGGCGAGCGCTTGGGGCCGATATCATCGGCGGCTGTTGCGGCATAGGCCCCGAACACATCGCTGCCCTGCGCACGGCGCTGCGCGACTGAGCGCCGGCGACGCAATCACCAAGGCTCCGCATGACCTTCTGGATGCGCCGATGCGCCCCCCTGCTGTTGCTCGCGCTGGCAGCGCACTGCCTGGCCGGGGAAACGCTCGATCGAATCCAGGGCCGCAAGGAACTGGTCGAGGTGGTGGACCCGGACTACCCGCCCTTTGCCTTCCTCAATGACAGCAACCACATGGACGGCTTCGACGTCGACGTGGCCAAGGCAGTTGCGCAGCGCCTGGGCGTGCGCCTGCGCATCGAAACGCCCTCCTGGGAACTGGTGATTGCCGGTCACTGGCGCGGACGCTGGGACCTGTGCATCTGCTCCATGACGCCCGATCAGCGCAAGGCGCAGGTGCTCGATTTCGTTGCTCCGTATTACAACTCGCCGGCAGTGCTTGTCACCACCGCGCAGAACACCGGGCTCCAGTCCATCCGGGAGCTCTCCGGCAAACGCGTCGGGGTTGAGCAGGGATCGTCCTATGAGCGCTACCTGCAAAAAGACCTCGTGATCGCGGCGCCGGATGCCAAGGCCCTGAGCTACCCTTTCAACGACGTGCGGATTGCACCCTACGCCAACGAAGACCTGGCCTTCCAGGACCTGGCGCTGGGCGCGGGGCGGCGCATCGACGCCGTGTTGTCCAACCTGGGCACCGCGAGCGCCCGCCTGGACCGGATGCGCGGCAAGTTCCGTATCGTCGGGGAGCCGCTGTACGTCGAACCCAACTGGGTTGCCATCGACAAGGGCGATCCGCAATGGAGCGCCCTGCTGGCGCGGACCCTGGCCGAACTCAAAAAAGACGGCACGCTCGCGCGCCTCTCGGTGAAATGGCTGGGCAAGGATCTCACGCAGTAATGCACAGCCCGCCATCCCGCACATGCTGATGTCGCCCCAGGGTTTTTTCCGCCTGCGCGTCCTGCTCGTCTGGGCCAGCCTGCTGCTGGCGTTCGCCGCCTTCGTCGCCGGTTTCGAGCTGGATTTTTCCGTCGTACGGGAACGTTTCCCCAACCTGCTGGGCCTGCGCCTGAACCCGGACGGTGCCCTGCAAGGCGCGGCGCTCAGCGTGCTCGTGAGCTTTGCGGCCATGGCCGTGGCCATCGTGCTGGGACTGGCGGCGGCCCTGGGCAAGCTGTCACGCAGCGCCATCGCCTATGGCCTCGCCACCTTTTACAACTCCTTTTTCCGGGGCACGCCCCTGCTGGTGCAGATCCTGCTCATTTACCTGGGTCTGCCGCAACTGGGGCCCGTTCCGGCAGCCATACCCGCGGGCATAGCCGCACTGGCCCTGTGTTACGGCGCCTACCTGAGCGAGATTTTCCGGGCAGCCATCGTAGGAGTGGATCCCGGCCAGTGGGAAGCGGCGCAGGCCCTGGGCATGTCGCAGGGCGCCACGATGCTGCGGGTGATCCTGCCGCAGGCGTTCAAGAGCGCCGTGCCGCCCACCGGCGCGATGTTCATTTCCCTGCTAAAAGATTCATCCCTGGTGTCCGTCATGGGTTTGTGGGAGATCATGTTCCTCGCGCAAAGCTACGGGCGCTCGTCGTACCGGTACATCGAGCTGCTGCTGACGGCAGCCGTGATCTACTGGGTGCTCTCCATCGGGCTCGAATTCCTCCAGGCCTGGCTGGAACAACGCCTGCGTGCACGCCATGGCTGAGCGCGCGCTGCGGCACAACGGGCAAACGGCGGCACCTGCGCTCGTGGAAGCCAGGGGCATACACAAAGGCTACGAGGGGCACCCGGTCCTCCATGGCATAGACCTGAAGGTCGGCGCTGGCGAGGTGGTGGCCCTGATCGGGCGCAGCGGCTCGGGAAAAAGCTCGCTGCTGCGCATCCTGAACGGCTTGGTGAGCATGGACGCCGGGCAGATCGACATTGATGGACTGCGCCTCACCGCGCAGGACAACGCTGCGCGCACGCTGCGCCAGCTGCGCAGCACCGTGGGCATGGTGTTCCAGAAATTCAATCTCTTCCCGCACCTGACGGCGGGCCATAACCTCATGCTCGCACCCCAATCCGTACTGGGCCTGGGGCGCGAAGAGGCACGCGTGCGTGCCCTGGCCATGCTGGAGCGGGTGGGCATGGCGGACAAGTTCAACGCCTACCCGCGCCACCTTTCGGGCGGACAGCAGCAGCGGGTTGCCATTGCCCGCGCGCTGGCCATGTCGCCCAAAGTCCTGTTGTGCGACGAAATCACCTCGGCGCTGGATCCGGAGCTCACTGGCGAGGTGCTCGATACCGTGCGCCAGCTTGCCGCCGACGGCATGACGCTTATCATGGCCACCCACGAAATGGCCTTTGCCCGCGAAGTGAGTGACCAGCTCGTCTTCCTGCACGAGGGCAAAGTGCATGAGTCCGGCGCGGCCGAAGCGCTGTTTTCCGATCCGCAGACCGCGGAGCTGCGCAACTTTATCGGCGCGATGGATCGCGGCCGGGCTGCCAGGGAACGCTGAGCCGCCCGCCTCGAACGCAGTGGGCGCTGAACGCAGCGGCCGCTAGGCGCGATTAGCCAGATCCACGACCACGCGGCCCGCCTGCTGCAGGAGCAGGTACATGCCGAAGAACAGGCCCAGCACGATCGCGGCCAAGGCGCCCCGGCGCAGCCCGCGCGAATGCAGGAAGTAGTACGGGAAGGCCAGCGCCCCCACGATGATCACGGCAAGGTTGAGCGCCGTGCTGCGCTGGTAGCGGATCTCCTCGCTGTCCAGGTGGTACCAGCGATAGATGAGGGAACCCAGCACGAAGAGCAGGCCGATATCACCCCAGTAGAACCATCGACCGGGAGCGAAGATCTCGCGCAGCATCCCGTCTATGGGCGCCACCAGCAAAAGCAGCAGCAGGATCACCCGCTTGGGATTTGAATTCATAATGGCGACAGGATTGCGACGCGGCACCGGCCCGGACAGGTGCAATCCTGCCACATTCCGCCCTTGCCTCCAGGAGATTTTCCGTGAAGCTGTATTGCTGCAACGATACCTGTTCCCTTGCTGCCCACATCGCGCTGCGCGAAGCGGGCCTGCCCTGCGCCCTGGTCAAGGTGGACCTGGCCACAAAACGAACCGAAACGGGCGCCGATTACCGCGCCCTCTACCCCAAGGGCTACGTGCCCGCCCTGCAGCTCGATGACGGGCAGGTTATCGGCGAAGTACCCGCGGTGCTGCAGTACATCGCCGACCAGGCGCCCATGAGCGGGATTGCGCCGGCCAACGGGAGCGTAGCGCGCTACCAGTTGCAGGAATGGCTCAACTTCATCGGCACGGAACTGCACATGGGCTTCATGCCGCTCTTTTACCCGGACGTGCCGCCGGAGGCGGAAGCGGGCTTGAAAGAACGCCAGCATCGGCGCCTCGACGCCCGCCTGGGGTGGGTGGCCGCCGAACTGGACCAGCGCCCCTATCTGCTGGGCGAACACATCAGCGTGGCGGACTTCTACCTCTTTACCGTGCTGGGCTGGGGCAAACCCGCTCAGGTCGACATCGCGCGCTGGCCGGCGCTGACCCGCTACCGCGAACGCATCGCCGCCCGGCCGCACGTGCGGGCCGCCCTGGAGAGCGAGGGAATCGTATGAGCAACGCGCAGCCCTATCAGCCGCCTGCCGTCTGGGTTTGGGACAAGGAAAACGGCGGCAAGTTTGCCAGCGTCAACCGCCCGGTTGCCGGAGCCACCCACGACAAGCCGCTGCCCGTAGGCCAGCACCCGCTGCAGTTGTATTCGCAGGGCACGCCCAATGGCGTCAAGGTGACCGTGCTGCTCGAAGAACTGCTCGCCGCCGGGCACACCGGCGCCGAATACGATGCCTGGCTGATCCGCATCAGCGAGGGGGACCAGTTCGGCAGCGGCTTTGTCAGCATCAATCCCAATTCCAAGATCCCCGCGCTCGTGGACCACAGCGGACCGAGCCCGGTGCGCGTATTCGAGTCGGGCGCAATACTGCTGTACCTGGCCGAGAAATTCGGCGCCTTTATCCCGGCCGACCCTGCCCTGCGTGCCGAATGCCTTTCCTGGCTGTTCTGGCAGATGGGCAGCGCGCCCTTCCTGGGCGGCGGTTTCGGCCATTTTTATGCCTACGCTCCCGAAAAATTCGAATACCCCATCAACCGCTACGCCATGGAAACCAAGCGCCAGCTCGACGTGCTCGACCAGCGCCTGGCGCAGCATGCGTACGTCGCGGGGGCGGACTACACGATTGCCGACATGGCCATCTGGCCCTGGTACGGCGTGCTGGCCCTGGGGGATCTCTACGGCGCCGGTGAATTCCTGCAAGTGCAGCAGTACCGCAACGTACAGCGCTGGGCCACCCAGTTAGCGGCGCGGCCGGCGGTGCAACGCGGCCGGCGCGTCAATCGCAGCGCCGGCAAGGATCCCAACGGGCTGGCGGAGCGGCATTGCGCAAGCGATTTTGATGCGCCCGGGGAAGCGCCGGCTGCCTGAGATCGATGCCACGCCGGGCGCTCACCCGCTTTCGCCCCTACAGGTCGAGGCGAAAGCGCACCACGCCCGGGTCGTCGTCCTCGCGCTCGGGCTGGTAACCCCGCGCCACCATCATGCCGCGCATCGAATCATTGTTGGCCAGCACGTACCCGAAGATCTCTTCTATGCCGCGCTCACGCGCGCAGGTTTCCAGCGCCTCCATCATCGCGTAGCCCAGGCCCCGTCCCTGCCAGCTGTCTTCCACGGCAATGCCAAACTCCGCGCCCCGCCCGCCCAGTACGCGGTTGTACTGCGCAAAGCCGCGGATCTCCTCCGCGCTGCCGGTGGTATCCATGGCAACGAAAGCCATCTCGCGGTCGTAGTCGATCTGCGTGAAACGCACCAGGCGATCCAGGGTGAGCTCGCGCACGGGGGCATGGAAGCGGCGGTACAGGGTCAGGTCCGAGAGGCGGGCCACGAAGCGTTTTTGCGCCTCCGCATCCTCGGGCCGGACAGGCCGCAGCAGCACGCTTGCGCCATCGCCCAGGTGCAGCAGCCGCTCCAGCGCCTTGGGATAGGGATGGATGGCCAGGTGCGAGTAGACGGGGTCCGGCAACAGGGCGCCCTGGTCGATGCGCACGCGCGCATCCAGGGCAATGACGCCGCTGTCGTCGGCCAGCAGCGGGTTGATGTCCAGCTCGGCCAGACAGGGAAATTCGCAGGCCAGCTCTGAGACGCGCAGCAGGGCATCAATCAGGCCGTCCATGTCGACGCCGGGCATGCCGCGAAAGGGCCCGAGCATGCGCGACACGCGCGTGCGGTCGATGAGGTCGCCGGCCAGCATGCGGTTGAGCGGTGGCAAGGCGAGCGCGGAGTCACGCACGATTTCCACGGCGATGCCACCCATGCCAAAGCTGATCACCGGTCCAAAGGAAGGGTCGCGCGCAATGCCCACGATGAGTTCACGCCCGGCCGGCCGGTTCACCATGGCCTGCACCAGCACGCCGCGAAACTGCGCGGTGGGCGCCAGGCGCAGCACCCGATCGCGGATGCACGCAAAGCCTTCAGCCACCGCCTCCGGCGTTTCCAGCGAGAGCAGGACGCCACCGACGTCGCTCTTGTGCGTGACGCCTTCGGCACGCACCTTGAGCACCACCGGATACCCGATCCGGGCCGCAAGAGCACAGGCCTCGTCGGCGCTACGCGCCAGCACGCCCTGCACCACCTCGATGCCGCAGGCGGCCAGCAGGGACTTGGCCTCGTCCTCGCCCAGCACCGTGCGTCCCTGCGCCCGCACCTGCGCCAGGATGCCGCGCGCCACGTCGATCTGCAGCGGCCGGGAATGATGCAGGTCCGGACTGGTGGGTGGGGGCAGCTGCAGGCGCAGCTCACGGTGGCGCACGAACTGCGCCAGGTAGGCAAACGACTCAACGCCCTGTTCCGGGCTGCGCATGGCCGAGTAGCCGGCCTGCTTGAGTATGGACCGGCCCTGCGCAGCGTCGGATTCACCCAGCCATGCCGACACCACGGGCTTCGTGCTTTTGGCGGCCAGCGGCAGCAGGGCCGTGGCCAGTTCGGCGGCCGCCAGCCGCATGGTGGGGCAGAAGAGCACCAGCACGCCGTCGTTGGCCTCATCGGCCAGCACGGCTTCGAAGGCGCCCGCAAAGCGCGCGCAGTCGGCATCGCCAATGATGTCCACCGGATTGGCATGCGACCAGGTCGGGGGCAGCAGGCCATCAAGCTTCAGGCGCGTCGCCTCGCCCAGCAGGGCGAGGCTCACGCCCGCCTCGGCGGCGGCATCGGCGGCCATGACGCCGGGGCCGCCCCCGTTGGTGAGCACCGCCAGGCGCGCACTGCGCGGCAGGCGACCGCTCAAGAGGGCTTCCGAGGCGGAAAAAAGCTGCGCGTATTTCGATATTCGGATGGCACCGGTGCGCCGCAGGGCAGTATCAAATACCGCATCGTTACCCGCCATGGCCCCGGTATGGCTGAACGCCGCCTGGGATCCGCTGGCATGGCGGCCCGCCTTGAGCACCACGACGGGCTTGATGCTGGCCGCCGCGCGCAGGCTCGAGAGGAACTGGCGCGACTGGCGCACGCCCTCGACGTACAGGATGATGCTGCGCGTCTGCGGGTCCAGGGCGAGGAAATCGACGAGTTCGGCGAACTCCACGTCGGCGCCATCACCGGTCGTTACCACCGAGGAAAAGCCGAAACCCGCCGACCATGCGTAATCGAGCAGGGCCGCCGCAACCGCGCCGGACTGCGACACCAGGCCGATGTTGCCCGGTCGGGCGGCCGTGCGCGCAAAGCTCGCGTTCAAGCCTATGGAGGGGCGCATGAGGCCCAGGCAATTGGGTCCGATGATGCGCACGCCCGAGGCCTGCGCATACGCCAGGGCCTGCGCCTGCAGTGCCGCGCCTGCCGCGCCGATCTCCATGAAGCCCGCGGTCATGATGAGCGCGCCCGGAACGCCGCGCGCCCCGGCATCGCGCACGATCTGCGGGATGGTGGCCGGCGGGGTAACGACGATCACGAGATCGGGGACCTCGGGCAGGGCGTCCAGGCCCGGATAACTCGGATGCCCGGCAACCACCGTACGTGCCGGATTGACCGCGAAAATGGGGCCGGCAAAGCCGCCCGCCAGCACGTTGTGGAAGACGTCCCGCCCCAGGGACCCGGGGCGATCGCTCGCACCCACGACAGCCAGGGATCGCGGAATCAGGGCGGCACGGATTTTCTGGCGGGGTATCTGCATGGTGATCGACTTCACCTTACACCCAATTTTTTACCGCCCGACGGTAAAATGCCATTTTCTGAGCCTGGATCAAACACCGCGATGACCCCGGCACTGCGCTGGCCCGCCCAGACAATCTGCAGTTCCAGCGAAACGGTTCCGGAGGGCGAGGTGTGCGCCACTCTGTGGCCCACCCGCGCGCTGCAAAGCCGCGTGCGCTGGTTCGACGAACTCTACCTGTGGGCCGAGGGCTTTGAGCCCACACCGCTACAGTGGTCGCGGATCCAGCTGCTGGGCCTGCGCTGCGGCCTTGAGATGCTGGCGCGGGAGGAGACCGAGCACATCGCCGTAACCTTCTCCTTTGGCACCATACAGAAGTACGACGAGCGCATCGATCGCCTGCTGCGTGCGCATGCGCTGGTGGCCCACCGGCTGTCCGTGCTGCTGCGCGGCTCCGTGGAAAGCATCAAGTCCACGTACCGCGTGCGTGCCTTCGTCGATTACCTGCGCGCGCAGCAGATCCCCGTGGGGCTGCGCGTGGTCGCGCCGCGCCTCGCCATGGAGATGAGCGCCTTCGCCCTGGTGCAGCCGGATTTCGCCAAGATCCTCGCGCCCGATTCCACCCACGGCAATTCCTGGGACAACCTCAGCATCGAGGCCCGGATGGTGGGAATCTCCGAACAATGGCTGATCATTGCCGGCCTCCAGACCGCCGAACAGCTGGAACGGGCCGTTCAGGCGGGCGCAGGGTTCGGACAGGGCACGGCCGTGCGGCCCGCCCAGAAACCCTCCGTAACCGAAGAGGTCATGCCGGACGGAGCGCGCAGCCGCACCTGAAAGTCCTCAGCGCAACTTGCGCAGGGCCTGCGCATGGCGCTGTGCACGCGGCGTATGGCGGCGCTGTTCCGCCTGCGCCCATTCGGCAAGGGCATAGCGCAGGGCCGGCGAACGCGTGAGCGCGCCCAGCGTTTCCTGCGCCACCCGCGCGTCCTGCACGCAGCCCACCGCGTCCTGGAAACGCGCCAGGGCCCGCAGCTGGCGCCGCACGCCCGCGCGAGGGATGCAGTCCTGCAGCATTTCCGTGCCATAGCGCAGCAACTTCGCCTGGATACGCGACTTGTGCTGACGCTCGAAGGACAGCGTGGCATAGTCGTCCGTCAGGCGGCGCAGCTTGCGCAGGCGCAGCGCGAGGATGCGCGACGCATAAGCCGCCATGCGCGGGCCGCTATCGGGTGCGGGCTGGGCGCTCCAGCGCAGCAGGCGCAGTGCAAACTGCGCATAGGCCGGGGTATCGAGCTGGGTGCACAGCCGGGCCTGGGCGCGCGTGCGACGCGTTCCTACGGCCTGCTGCACCCGCGCCCAGGCCTGCGGCGCCGCCGTGCCGGCCCGGGCCAGCGCCGGCAGCACCTGCAGGTCCATCACGTCCCAGTCGCGCACCGTGCCCAGGCGCGCCGCCCAGACCCGCAGCTCACGCTCCAGGCCGGCGGGCAGGCGCGCGTGTGCCCCGAGCAGGTCCAGTCCGGAACGCAGGCGCCGCAGGGCAATGCGCGCCTGGTGCACAAACTCAGGATC
>Ga0209067_10001212_pt1 | contig 16137 bp, 9 predicted proteins | sample ColStrG_CSR_2013_FD_187199 | JGI IMG/M metagenome (GOLD analysis project Ga0209067, IMG submission 187199) | Freshwater sediment microbial communities in response to fracking from Pennsylvania, USA - Cold Stream Run_MetaG_CSR_2013 (SPAdes)... | ecosystem: Environmental > Aquatic > Freshwater >...
ATCCCGGGCCGCCTTCCAGCACGGTCATTTCGGGCATGGCGCCACTGCGCATCCAGAAGGCTAGGGCAAACCGTTCGGCCTCAAACGCCGGAAATTCGACGTGGGCTTCGCCGTTGAAGGCCGCCGATTGGCCGGGCCGCCCGGCTACCAAAGGTATGACGCCCTTGATGATGTGCACATCGCCATCGAAGGTGTAATTCGCCAGCAGACCATCGCGCGGAGGCTCGGGGAGCGTTGCGAGCCGGGTTTTCTCCCAGGCGGAGAGCAGCGGCTGGATTTCCTTATCCGGAATCGCGGCCTCATGCTCGGCGATAGCCTGTTGCAGCCACGCAGCTTGGCTGGCCTGCTCAGCGGTCGGCATCTCGAGAATGGGGGAGGCGTTGCCGTTCTTGCCGTCGAGCCCCTTCTCGGCGATGGTGTTGAAGAAGGCGAAGAAGCGGTAGTAATCCTTTTGCAAGATCGGGTCGTACTTGTGGTCGTGGCAGCGGGCGCACCCCAGGGTCAGGCCCATGAAGACATTGGCGGTGGTGTCCACGCGGTCGGCCACGTACTCCACCTGGTACTCCTCAGGGATAGCGCCGCCCTCGTAGTTGACCATGTGGTTGCGGTTGAAGCCGCTGGCCAGTTTCTGCTGCACGGTGGCGTTGGGGAGCAGGTCGCCGGCCAGTTGCTCGATGCCGAAACGGTCGAACGGCATATTGCGGTTGAAGGCATCGATCACCCAATCGCGCCACTTCCACATGTCACGCTGGGAGTCGATGTGGTAGCCGTGGGTGTCGGCGTAGCGGGCCAGGTCGAGCCACTGAATGGCCATGCGCTCGCCGTATTGGGGCAGGGCAAGAAGGCGATCGACCTGCTTTTCGTAGGCGTCGGCGGACTTGTCGGCGAGGAAGGCGTCCAACTCGGCGGTGGTGGGGGGCAGGCCCGTGAGGTCGAAGCTGAGGCGGCGCAGCAGGGTGGCGCGGTCGGCCTCGGGGGAGGGCTTCAGGCCTTCGCGCTCGAGGCGGGCCAGAACAAAGCGGTCGATGGGGTTGCGCACCCATTTTTCGGCGCGCACGGTGGGCAGGGCTGGCCGCTGCGGGGGTACGAAGGCCCAGTGGCGTTCCCATTTCGCGCCCTGCTCGATCCACTGCCGGATGGTGGCGATCTGGGTCTCGGCGAGGCCCGGGCCGGTTTGGGGCGGCGGCATGCGGGTGGGTTGGTTGGCGGCGCTGATGCGGGCCAGGAGGCGGCTCTGGGCGGGGTCGCCGGGCGCCACGGCCTTCAGCCCCTCTTCGGTATCGAGCCGGAGGTTGGCCATGCGGCGCCGGTCGTCGGGGCCATGGCAAGCGAAACAGCGGTCAGAGAGGATGGGCCGGACATCGCGGTCGAAATCGACCGGCCTGCCGGCGGCGAAGGACATCGCGGCCGTACTCAGAATCAGGGACAGACGGACAACCAAATGAACCCTCCGTGCAGCTACTATTGTGAACTATACACAAACTGCCGGCGCGATGGAGGGGCGGACGGGTAGGGTGCCACTGGAAATTTGCCCCGCAAAACCAGGTCCTGACAAAAGATTGAGAGGTTTCGGATTCTGGGCGCACTATCGGTCACAAGCGATTTGCGTGCGGTGTGGCCGAGCCATGAAGAAAGCTGCGGCTCTACTTCCAAAGCTGTAAGGAGGGTTCAGTCCCGGTACGAGCTGCCGTTGATCGCCCGGTTTTTCCATGGGAAGCTCCGGATATATGGAGCCGTTTATCTCCTGTCCGGCCGATCCGAACGCGTCCGCGGAGTTGTACCTCATGAACCGAATGCTGCCCGATGAGTTTCGGGAGTATCAAGAGCACCTCGCACAGTGTCCGCGTTGTGCCGAGATCGTTGCGATTACCAGAGCCAGACTTCCAGTCAGCCGGGTCCATCTAACTGAGGACGGTCCTGTGCATTTGTGGGCGTCGCCAGACAAGGACGGTGGGTGGAAGGCGAGAATCTGGGGCCGGCAACTCGCCGGAGCACGCCGCTTCCAAACGCTGGCGGAAGCCAACCGGCACTTGCTGGACTCCTTTGCGCGAATGTTTCCCGGCCATTTGTGCTCGGGAGGTTGCGAGCAACTGGATGAGACCGCACAGGAGAACGCCGCCGCCAGAATGCAGTTCTGGGACTACTCGGAGTAGCCGGCGAAGGTCTGGGTTCGCACCCGCGTTAGCGATGTTCCAGATCGTCCAGGCGTTGCTCGTGGGCGATGATGATGTTTCCCAAGCGGTTCATCGTGTCCATCAGTTGAGCCAGACGCTGTTCGTTGCGGCCGAAGCGCTCCTCATTCCGAGCGAAGCGTTCCTCGTTCTCTTTCTGCATCTGCAAGATCATCTCGACCGTCTGGGCGAGAGCTTCGTGCCGTTCGGCGAGCTTTTCCAAGCGTTCGTCTATCGTCATGAGCTGCTCTCGCTTCCATCATAAACTATTGTACCGGGCGAACGGTGATAGTCTTCATGGTGCACTCGCCGGCGCTGGCCGTACATGCCTGCGGGGACAAATCCTTGCTAAGACAGATGCGCGCTTCCTGCAGGGCGCCGTTGGTACACGAGGTGCGAAACGCAGCCTTCGGGAAACTCGGATTAGCGGCGGCGAACTTGGCTTCGATATCCTGCGGGCTCACCTTCACCGACTGGTCTGGCGCCTGGAAGTCGGCGGGAATGGTCACCGAATCCCGGGCTTTGCGGACCGCCGCGAAGTAGTCCGCCGCGCTTAGCCCGCTGCAAGTGCCGTGGGTCGACCACTCGTGCTGGATCAGGCTCGCGGTGGGGATGTAATTCAACATCAGATTGACGATATCCTGCGAGACGGGGCTTCCACCGCAGTTTTCCGGACCGCGGCCCTGATCGCCTTGAGGCCACATGCCGTGGACCACGAACCCGATCTTGCGGCCCGTGCCGCACTCGGCTGGGTCTTTGGGATTGCTGGGTACCGCGCAGAAATCCGGGGCCCAGGAGAGCGTAAGCAGGTAGTAAGAGAAGCTGGCGGCCGAGGTCTTGAGTGGTTTCTTCTTCTTGGCGGGAGCAGATATTGCGGCGGCCAAGGCGGTTGAAAGCACAAAGGTGAGGACGCGGTGTTTAGTCATATACATAGTCAGCCCATGTTAGCGCAACATAAACCTGTTGACTTGGGTGCCGGATGCGGGTGCGACTTACCGCACAGGCAAGGATTTCTGTGCTACGCCAACTCCGGACAGCTTTCGCAAGCGCGCTTCCCGCATCAGAAAATGCAGGTGGTGCGCGGCCTGGGTATAGCTGATGCCCTCGGTCCGCACGTTGGAGATGCAATTCCGCTCGGCATCGGTGCGGCCGGGGCGCGGGGCCCAGGTGAGATAGATGCCGAGGCTATCGGGCGAGGTCAGGCCGGGGCGCTCGCCGATCAGTATGGCCACCAGGCGCGCGCCCAGGAGTTCGCCGATCTCGTCGCCGATGGCTACGCGGCCTTCGAGCACCACCGTCAATGGCGCCAGTTTCCAGTCCTCGGCCGCGAGCAAGCCGCGGAGAGCCTCTAGCAGCGGCACGGCATGGCAATGCACGGCCCGCGCCGAAAGTCCGTCGGCAATCACGAAGGCGGCGTCGTAATCGCCCTTCGCGAGCAGCGCGCGCGATGGCTCACTCAAGCGGCGGCCCAAGTCGGGGCGGCGGAGATAGGTTGCCCGATCGGGCGCGGCGCTACGCAACAGCAGGTGCGGCAGGCCGAGCGACGGCGGATCGAGTTCCTCGTACACCGCGTCGCGCGCGCGGGCGTGGTCGAGTTGAAAGCGCAACAACTCGGCCGTTGGCAGGCTGTGGCCGGTGCGTCCCAGGCCAACGCGCGCGGGGGTGAAGTCTCTCAGGTTAACAGCCATGGTGCGGGCAGCAACTCCGGGCGGCGTTCGAGCCAGGCCTCGAACTCGGGCGCGGGTTTCAATCCAAGCACTCCACGCAGGTAGAGCGCATCGTGAAAACTGGTGCTCTGGTAGTGCAGCATCACGTCGTCGGCGCCGGGCACGCCCATGATGTAGTTGCAGCCAGCCACGCCCAGCAGGGTGAGCAGCGCGTCCATATCGTCCTGATCGGCCTCGGCGTGATTGGTGTAGCAGACGTCGCAGCCCATGGGCAGGCCCAGCAGCTTGCCGCAGAAATGGTCCTCCAGGCCGGCGCGCATGATCTGCTTCCCATCGTACAGATATTCGGGACCGATGAATCCCACCACGGTGTTCACCAACAGGGGCCGGTAGCGCCGCGCCACGGCATAGGCGCGAGCCTCGCAGGTCTGCTGGTCCACGCCGTGGTGCGCGTTGGCGGAGAGCGCGCTGCCCTGGCCGGTTTCGAAGTACATCACGTGCTGGCCGCGCTGGAGTTCGCGGGCCGCCTGGCAGGCTTCGTCCAGCATGGCCAGGTTCACGCCGAACGACGCGTTGGCGGCTTCGGTGCCGGCGATGGATTGGAAGACCAGATCGACGGGCGCCCCGCGGCGCAAGGCTTCCATCTGCGTGGTGACGTGGGCCAGCACGCAGATCTGAGTGGGGATTTCGTAGCGCTCGCGAATCGCATCCAGCAACTTCAGCAAGTCGACCACGGCCGCCACGCTGTCAGTGGCGGGGTTCACACCGATCACGGCGTCGCCATTGCCATAGCAGAGGCCATCCAGCACGCTAGCCGCTATGCCCTTCAGGTCGTCGGTGGGATGGTTCGGCTGCAGCCTCGTGGACAGACGTCCGGGCAGTCCGATAGTGGAACGGAAGCGCGTCACCACACGGCACTTCGCGCCCACGGTCACCAGGTCCTGCAGGCGCATGATTTTGGAAACGGCGGCGGCCATCTCAGGCGTCAGTCCCGGAGCCAGCGCGCTCAGGCGCTCGGCGCTGGCCTGTTCGGAGAGCAGCCAGTCGCGGAATTCGCCGACGGTGAGATGTGCCACGGGCGCGAAGGCTGCGGCGTCGTGCGCGTCGCAAATCAGGCGCGTGACTTCGTCCTGTTCGTACGGGATCAGGGGCTCGGCGAGGAAGGCTTTGAGCGGAACATCGGCCAGAGCCATCTGGGCGCGGGCGCGTTCTTCGGCGCTAGCTGCGGCGAGGCCGGCCAACTGGTCGCCGGACCGCGCCGGGGATGCTTTGGCGAGCAGGGGGCGGAGGTTCATGAGCTTGCGCAAGCTAAAGCTTACGCTACCGTGCCTTGCGATGAAAGAGCGCCGCTTCCTCTTCGGGCGCCAGCACCAGGCGATGGCGCGCGATCAGCCCATAGTACCCCAGCCCGAGCAGGAACCAAACGGCCGCGCCGATCACTCCTTTGTTATAGTCCGGATTGCGGAACAGCGTCACCAGGGTCACCGCCGCAATCAACGCGGCTGCCGCCGCGCCGCAGATTCCCACGGGGCTCACGTAAGGCCGCGCCATCGCGGGGAAGCGCAGCCGCAGGACGATGAACGACGCCATCTGCAAGATGTATGCCAGCACGGCGCCAAACACCGCCATGTTGAGCAGGATAGCGCCGACCGGGCTACCCTTCGGCGCCAGATGAATCGCCAGCGCCACCAGAAAGCCGAGCGCCGACCCCACCAGAAGAGCGCGCTGCGGCGTGTGACGCGTGCCGTGAGTCACCGAAAGCCACGTGGGAAAGTAGCCGGCGCGGGAGAGCGAATAGATCTGCCGGCCATACGCAAAGATGATGGTGTGGAAACTGGCGACGAGGCCGGTGCAGGCCAACAGCGCCAGCAGGCGCGATTTCAGGCCCAGCCCGAAGATCGTCTGGAAGCCGAGAAAGAGCGGCTCGTCCGAAACCGCGACCTTGGCCGCACCTGGCGCAATCCCCGAACTCAGCACCACGGTGAGGAAGGAGATTGCGATCAACGTGACCAGACCGTAGAGGATGCCCCGCGGCATGTCCCGTTGCGGGTCGTGACTCTCTTCGGCGGCCAGCGGCAGTTGCTCGATGCCCAGGTAGAGCCACAGGGCGAACGGTAGTTCCAGGAACGCCGCGTTGGCCCGGTTGCTGCCAGGCGGGAAGTAGGGCGTGGCCCAGCGCGCGGCGTCGAAATGCGGCGCGGCCCCTACCCAGAAGACCAGCAGCACGGCCATTGCAGCCAGAGTCACCGCCACCGAGACGTGAAAGGTCATCTCCACGCCCCAAATGTTCAGCGCCACGAAAACGCCGTAGCAGAGCAGCCACCAGGCCGGTTCCCAGGCGGTTGCGGTGCCGAAGACCGCGCCCAGGTAGCCGCCGATGCCCACCACGATCACGGCCGGCGTGAGAATGTACTCCATGTTCTCGGCCAGGCCGGTGATGTAGCCGCCCCACGGCCCCATGGCCGTGCGTGCGAACGAGTAGGCCCCGCCGGCATGGGGCAGCGCGGGCGACATTTCGGCGATGGAAAAACAGAGCCCGATGTACATCACGGTCATGACGGCCACCGCCAGGAGCATGCCGCCGAAGCCGCCGGCGGTGAGCCCGAAGTTCCAACCGAAGAAGTCGCCCGAGATCACCGCGCCCACACCCATGGCCCAGAGATGCCTGACGCGCGCGTGCCGGCGCAACCGGCGTTGGCCGAGGTATTCGGGGCCGGCGGGCTTGTAGGTGGTCTTCACAACCACACCAACGCCAGCGCGAGAATCAAAACCAGCGAGGCGACGCTCACCCCAGCGGCTACTTTTTCCGCCGTGGTTCGGCCGTAGGAGACCTGCACGGTGTGCTCGCCCGCGGGAACCTGGAACGTGGTCAGGCCACTGGGCGTGCCGGGGCCTGCATCCACCAGTTGGCCATCGACGCGCGCTTCCCAGCCGGGGAACCAGGCGGTGGTCATCTCGACAGTGCTCGGGACCTTGGCCGTGACCTTGCTCGTCCAGAACAGCGGCGCGCGCTCGGGCGACTGGATTTGCGCGTCACCCACAAGCACCTGGGCCGCAACCGGCTTGTACTCAGGCAGCCCCACCATCCATTTGGGCGTGACCTCGGACATGGTGGTGCTCTCGAATCCCCGGATAGAAAGCTGCTCCGGCGTCCAATAGTAAAGGTCCACGTCTACCGCCTGACGGGTATGGAGGTGCGAAAGATTGGGGACAATCAGCAGCGCCATAGCCGCGGCGAGACCGGCCGCGCGCCACCGGGGCACAGACTCCAGGAGTTTTCCCAACTGGGCCACCACCATGGCGAAGCAGAGTGTTACCGGCCCCAGGAGCCGCCAGGGAAACTCTACTGTCTGCAACAAAGCAACCCGGTCCCAGAGCCACATGGTTTCCCGGAGCGTCAGAAGGCATAGGACGACGCCGGCGATGCCGAAGAACCGCGCCAAACGCCGGTCGCCGAGTTTGGGTTTCAAGGAGAGCCACAACCACACTGCGGCGGCCAGTAACAGGCTCCATCCTAGCGAAAACGCCATCCCATCGCCGGGCGCCTGCACGGGCCCGGAACCCCACGGCGAATCGAAGAGCTGATGCAGGTACACGAAGTGATTGGAGTATCGCAGGGGGCCTTCTGCCTGCCGGTTCAACGAAGCATAGGGGCGAAGTGCCAGCGCCGGAATCCAGATGAAGGCGCTCAGACCGAGCCCGAGCACCCAGCCCAAGGCCTGGCGCAACAGAATGGTCCATGACCTCTCCATCCAGGCGGTGAGGCCAAGGAAGGCTAGCACCAGGGGCGTGAACAAAAGAGCCGCTGGAAAGTGGCACAGGATCAAGCCGGCATAGGCGCCCACGCCAAGCAGCCAATGGCGCCGCTTGCCGTGCCGGGCATAAGCGCCGAAACCGTAGAACGCCAGCGCAGCAAACGGAAACGCGGAGAACTCTGCCAGCGCCGATCGCACGTAGAGATCGACCGCGAAGTATGGCGCATACAGGTAGGCTGCGGCGCCGAGCCAGCCCCCAAGTTCGCCGAAATACAGGCGAGCCAACAGGAACATGCTGGCGGCCGATAACAATACTACCAGCACGCAGGCCAGGTTCATGGCGGTAACGAAGTCGAAACGGAACAGGTGCCAGAACTCACCCAAGTAGTAAATCAAGGGAGGATTGAAGAGAAACAACGGCTGCCCGGTTCCGCGCCCCAAGTCGGGCGCCCATCGCGGAAGCAGTACGCCGTGCGCGATGTTCTGGTCCACCTCCACCAGTCGCGGAAAGTAGACGAAGCCATCGTGGCCCCACAGCACGCTGCTGGTGAAGAGTGGAATGCAAACGGGCGCGGCCAGGAGGAGTAGGCCCAGTACGATGGTGGCGCACGCACTCATGTGTGCCGCATCGAGACTCGTCTCGATGCCAGGCGCGCGGCGGAAGGGCCGGCAGGCGTCGCGAAGAGTCGCGACGCGGCACGCACGAGTGCGTGCGCCACGGACGGCGAGCAGAATCACGACAATAAATCCCGCTATGGCGAGCTCGCTCCTCCAGCTCTCGGGCTCGTAACGGCAGACAACCTGGTGATGCCCGGAAGTAAGCGGCACTCCCACGAACCCCGGCGAGAGCATCGCGGTCTTGACGGACTTGCCGTCCACGTATGCCTTCCAGTTGGCATGCCAGGTCATCTTGAACAGCGCGTAGCAAAGACGCCTGGCGTCCACCTCGGCTTGATAGGTCTCGCCGGTGCGTTGCTCGTTCGTCGCGTTTCCCGGAAATGGCAGGGCCGGCATCCGGGAAAGCGGGTCTTCGGGCGCCATCCGCGGAATCCAGGGCGGCGCGTCGCCATGCCAATCGAGCAGCAGATGGATCCGTTTGACGACCCAATCGCTTTGGAGCCAACGGTCGTTGATGTCGTAGAAATTGCTCTTGGTGGTCTTGACGGTTGCCAGCGCGTCGACCACTTCAAAATAGGAACCGCCCAGTGCATTAAACACCCGGAAGCGGCCATTCTGCCCGATCGGCGCCAGGAATGGCGGCACCGCCACATCGGAGCCCGCCGGCGCGACCACCGTCTGAATGTTGAACAGGCGGTAGTGGCTGGGGTTCCATTCGTTGAAGCGGACCATGATGTCGGAGGTCAGGGCCATCGAGTGGTACAGAAACGCCACGGCCGGCACGTTGGCTAGGCTGAAGAAGGCGTAGAAAGGCACGTCGCCGACCTTGAACCTGCCGCCCCACTGGGCCGCCAGTCCGGCGTAGGCGCGGCCGCCGCGCGCTTTGGCGGTGGCGATGGTGGCATCGATCGCCGCCTTCTCGGCAGCGTACGCTTGCAGATTCTTCTTGCCCCACGTGGCATTGTTGGATAGGTTGACGGCGCGTTCCCTGACCATCGGCCCCAGCAGAAGAACGGTGGCTATCGCGGCGGCTACGAAGTGCCAGCGGTGGGACAACTCGCGCCACAATGCCGTCAGAGCGATGGCCGCCAGCAGCACCAGAAAGATCTGCGCGCCGCCGATCACGCGGTGGAGTTGCATGTCGGCTGACACGCCCAACAGGGTCAGCAACGGTCCCCAGAAATCGCGGCCGAAGAACACCAGGGTCCAGAACGTTGCGCCCAGCAGGAGGAACGCGTGGGCCGCAGGCAGCGGCAACTTCTTGCGCCAACTCCAGATCCCCATGCCGGCACCGGCAAAGGCTAGTGCGGTGAGCACGGGCAACCGGCCGTGGTCCAGTAGTTCGCCGGTGAACAGCCAGGTGAGCACCTGGCCTGCGCCGAACGAGTTCCATTTCCATACGGATTCCCAACGGCTGTGGTTGATACTGGCATGATCGAGCACGAGCGGCGCCAACTGGAACGCCGAGAGCAACAGCGCCACCGCGCCCACCATCACGGTGCGCCGGAATCGCGCCCAGCGCGAGATTTCGGCATCGGGCATGGCCGCCAGCAGGCAAACCGAGATCGCGCCCATGTATCCATAAATCAGGTGCGCCAGGAACGTGAGCCCCAGCACCGCCCCGGTGAGCACAAGCTGCCGGCCGCGCCGGATGGCCCGAAAAGCGAGGCCCAACGCGATGAGCAGGAAATGGCTGCCGACGGCCTGGGGGAATAGCCCGCTGCCCGCCCATGTGTAGCTGCCGTACTCGATGCCGTAAAGAAAGTTAGTGGAAACGAGCGGCGCCAGAATCGCCGCGGCGGCGGCCGTGAGCCGCGGCAACCCCATCAGCCGGGCGGCCGCAAAAAAGCTCAAAGGCAGCAAGACCTGTGAGAGGAAACGCACCCAGACAAAAACCGTCATCAGTGGGACGGTCTTGCCCAGCGCGAAATACACCAGGGCCACTAGCAGGTGCGCCAGCGGCTGGTAAACCCGGACCATCGGGAAGCCTAACGTCCATTCCGGCGACCAGCAATCCAGCGGATTCTCACCTCCTTCGATGGCCTGTACGAGGCGCTCGATCAGGGTGAAGTGGGAGACATTGTCGTTGAGATCCACGCGGCTGATGGAGAGCTCAGGCCATAGCCCAACGGCATTCACAATCAGGACAGCAAACAGAAGTAGGAGGACCAGGGAATCTTCGCGAGTGGGCTTCATTCCGGTGAGACATCGACAGTATACCGCGCGAGGTTGGATGCTCAAACGGACCGACGTTTACGCCACCGTGCCCAACAGACTCTGCCGTACGGCCGGGGCTCTGACAAGCCGCAGTCCTCTTCAGTGCAGGGCGCGGTCTCACGTATGGTGACAGAATGGTCTGGAAGGACAACAGCCATGCTCCAGAGAACAGCCATGCTGCTATGCGCCCTGTCCCTGACGGTGGCGGGTGTACGGGCAACGGAGCGGGTACAATGCTCCGCCGCGGCCGACAACTGGGTGGAGGTTCCGCCGTGGGAGCCGCACTCGCGCGAGTCCCGCAACTACGGCTCCGATCAGGCCTTGATCGTCAACGGCCGGAACAGCTTCGCGTTGCTGGCTTTCGACATGTCGCCTACTAAGGGCCTGCGCATCGAGAAGGCTGCGCTGCGCGTGCATCGCACGCCCGACCCGGTCCCGTTGACCATGGTCGGCATCTCGACCATCAGCGGATCCGGCCCGTGGTCCGAGGGCGAAATGAACTACTTCTTCGCGAGGAAGGGCCAGCCGTGGTCATACCCCGGCTCGGATCTAGCCGATGTGGTCTTCGGACTGGGCGGCAGCCTCTACGCGTATGTAAAGGCGCGCGATGCCGGGGGCGGCTGGTATGAGATCGACATCCCTCCGCAAATCGCGGCCGCTCTGGCTACGGGCGACCAGTTTGGCCTGATGCTGACCGACGAAAAGGGACAAACGCGCACGCGCCACACCATCGACAGCCGCGAGAGTGCCGACCCGCCGGTCCTGATCGTGGAGGGTACGCGCGCAAGCTCCACGCCAGTCCCCGCGCCGGGACCGGTGAAGCCGCTGACGCCCCGCTCCGCCGAGGCGTTGGGCCGAACCTCGCTCCGGCCCGGCAGCGTCATCCTCCGTTTCAGCGGATCGAGGGCCGCGCACTATGACCTGCGCTTCTCTGATGCCCCCATCACCGTGAAGAATTTCGATGCCGCGGCGCCGGTGCCGCGCTGGATGCTCGACCCGCTCGCTCCTCACGCGAGCCCGCTGGCGACTTCCAATTCCCTTCACGACCAGGTGAACGCGGTCGTCGAGCAGTTGCAGCCCGGAAAGCTGTACTACTTCGCGGCGCGTGCGATGGGCGCCACGGGACAACTGGGCCCTGTGAGCTCCCTGGGCAACGCTCGGGCGTCGGCGCGCACTTGGCCCTCGCTGCCCCTGGTCTCTGCCAATACCACTCGGCCAGCGCAAACCCCAGGACCGGTGAAGGTCTGGTCCTACTCCGAACTGCACAAGGTCAATCCCCAAACGGGCGAACTGCTCGAAAAGGGCCCCATCTGGGCAGAAGGCGTCACGCTGACGGGAGCGCAGAACGAGTTCGTGGCCTTCCAGGTTGCCGTCGAGAGCGAAAGCCCAGTCAAGGATATCGCGGTCACGGTCGACCAACCCCTCTTCGCCGAATGCAAGCTGCCGGCCGTATTTGAGAAGAGCGGCGCGGTGCAACTGTACCGCGAATGGATGGTGCCGGACGATAAAGATACCAGCGCCGCGCACCCGTGGTATCCCGACCCGCTCATCCCGCTGAACGGCGCATTCGATCTTCCCGCCGCCGATAACGGCGTCCCGCACCAGCGCGTGCAGCCGGTATTCGTGGATATTTACATCCCGCACGATGCCGCGCCGGGCGTCCACCACGGAAACATCGCGGTGAGCGCCGGGGGCCGCCTGTTGCGCAACATCGCGGTGGACGTGGACGTGCTGCCCTTCACGCTGCCGGATAATCTGAACTTCATCGTAGACCTGAACGCTTATGGCGGCGTGAATTCCGGGTACGACATCCCGCGCGGCACGCCCGAGTATCGCAAGCTGCTGCAGGCCTACCACCGGGTGGCGCATTTGAACCGCGCCAACCTCGACATCCTGGGTTACTCCCACAGCGGGAGCACCGAGCCCGACCAGACACCGCCCCTCGCCGGCGAGGGCGCGGATACCAAGGTCGCGAGTTGGAAAGACTGGGACGCACACTACGGCCCTCTGGTCTCGGGCTCGGCATTCGCCGACCTGCCGCGCGCCGGGGTGCCGGTGCCCATCGTCTATCTGGCGCTGTTCGAGAATTGGCCGGGCGATTTGCGCAAGACCTACCAGTGGAACATCCCGGAACGTCCCAAGACCGCGGCCGAGTACCAACAGCTCATCGCGCGCCACGCGCTCGCTTCTGGCCCCATCGAGGAAGGCTTCCCGCAAGACTATCAGGACCGCTTCTCCGCCGTGGCCCGGCAGTTCGCCGAGCACATCCGCGAGCGCGATTGGAAGCGGACCAAATACCAGATCTTCTTCAACGACAAGTATTATTACAAGGACCCTACGCGCAGCAGCGGCGCCAATGGCGTCTCCTGGTGGCTCCTGGACGAGCCCAACCATCACGACGACTACCGCGCCCTCAGCTTCTTCGGCTGGCTCGGCAAACGCTGGCTCAAGGACTACCCGGACGTGCCGATGGTTTTCCGTACGGACATCAGCTACGTGGAATTTATCCGCGACCAGATTGCCGATTTGATCGATATCGACTGTACCAGCCAGCATTTCTTCACCAAGAACCGTTACCTGATGGACAACCGCAACCGGTTCGGGCGCACCTATTGGAATTACGCCAGCACGAACCATCCGCGCGAAACCAACGTCGGCATGCGCGCGTGGTGCTGGCGCGCGTGGGTGACCGGCGCGGATGCCATCGTGCCATGGAACACCGTCCGCGGCATGGAAGCCTGGGATCGCGCGGAACCGCTCACGGTTTTCTACGTGGGCAAGAAGTTCGGTCTCAACGAACCATTCGACTGCCTGCGGTTGAAGGCCTTCCGCCGAGGCGAGCAGGACGTGGAGTATATGACCCTGCTGGCACGCAAGAAAGGCTGGGACCGCGAGGCCGTGGCGCACGCGGTGGCCAAATCGCTGGACCTTTCCCAAGAGACGAGGCGCCAATACGAAGAGGACGCCGGCAGCATCCGCTTCGACGGCATCGCGGATGCGCAACTCGACCAACTAAGGGGGCGCGTGGCCGCGGCGCTATCAAAGTAGTGAGGCGGTTGTATTTGGTGCGCAGAAAACGCGGCGTTCCTCGGTTGTGGCAACTCCTCAGAGCGGGGTTACCTTGGGCCACACTTCCAGGAGTCGGGGCGTTACCCGCCCGAGCGGACCGGTTTGGCGTCTCAGGCTCGGATCGCCGGTCTGGCGTTGGATTTCGACCGCGACGGTAGCATCGTCTTGCGCCCCACTCGACGGAAGTACGAACTATCGGAACTGGTCTCGAAGGTCACGTCCAAGAATCGTCATCGGGAAACGGAGTGGGGGCAACCGCAAGGTGAGGAATCCTGGTGAGCACAACCTACGTGCCACAGGCCGGTGACTTCATTTGGCTGACATTCGACCCGCAAGCGGGCCGCGAACAGCGGGGCGGCGCCCGGCGCTCGTGCTGAGCCCGGGAACCTACAACGCGAAGTCCGGCCTGGCGCTAGTTTGTCCGATCACGAATCAGGCCACGGGATATCCGTTGGAAGTGGCCGGTCCGGCCGCTCGTGGCGCCACCGGTAGTCCTGGCCGATCACGTGAAGAGCGTCGATTGGAAAGCCCGGCGCGCGGAAAAGATCGGGCGCTGTCCAAGTGAGGCAATCGACGAAGTTCGGTCCAGGCTGGCGCCTTTGCTCGGGTACTGACGCCGCAAGCAATTAAACGCGAACGGCGTTACACGGTCAAGTGGATTTACTTCTGTAAGGCTCTGCTTCGGCAGGTTCTGGCGGGGCGGGCGGAATGGGTGGTCTAATTGAATGCGGAGGCCTCAATGTTGTCTGGCAAAGACGGATTCCATCGGAGAGCGTTGTTGGGAAGCGCTTGGAACATTGCACTCGCGGGGGCGAATCTCCCGTTGCTAGCTGCAGCTGCGAGCAGTGGCGAGAAGGTCGATTTCGACGCACCCTACAACCGGTTCGGCACCGACAGCGTGAAATGGGACGCGCAGGTGCGGAGATACGGCAAGGATTCTATTGTCGCTGGGATGGGCATCTCGGACACGGACTTCCGGACGGCTCCGGCGATTACGAAAGCGCTGGCGGCGCGGTTGAAGCACGAGAATTGGGGCTATCTCGATATGCCTCAGTCGTTTCTCGAAGCGATCATTGGATGGAACAAACGGCGCTATGGGATCGATATCCATCCCGACCGGATGCTGCTATCGACCGGCGTTCATCCCAGCATTGTGAGCGCGCTGCGGGCGTTCTCGCCTCCTGGAAGCAAGGTACTGCTGCTCACGCCGGCGTACGACGGGTTCTTCGGGGACATCGCGGCGGCGGGGTGCAAGCCGGAAGAGTGTCCACTGAAACGGGTGGGTGGCCAGTACCAGATCGATCTTGAAACACTGGACCGGCACATCAGTCGCGACACGAACTCGCTGATTCTATGTAATCCGAATAATCCAACGGGCACCGTGTGGTCGGTCGACGACCTGACGGCGGTGGGTGAGTTGTGCACGAGGCGGCGGGTGGTAGTGTTGGTGGACGAGATTCACTGCGACTTTGTCACACAGGGGCACAGGTACACGCCATATTGCCTGCTGAACAACCGGGAAGTGGTGATGAACAGCGTGACATTCAAGTCGGCAAGTAAGTCGTTCAGTCTGTCGGCGATGAAGTGCGGCTGGATGTTTTCAGATAACGCGGATTACATTGCGCGAATCGCGGCGACCGGGCACAGCGGGGACATCAATACGTTGGGTGTGATTGCGGCGCGGGCAGCGCTTACCGAAGGCGAAGACTGGCTGAATCAGTTGGTGGCGTACATCGACGGCAACCACGATTTCGTGGAGAATTTTCTGCGTGAAAACGTTCCGCTGATCCAGTACGCGAAGGCGCAAGGGACTTATCTGGCGTGGTTGGACGTGAGTGCAGTGGTAGCCAAGATTGGGGCGAAGGAGCAGGCGGCGGAAGCGAATCGCGGGCGTGCGGCGGCGGCACGACCGGTCACGGCGGAGATGATCGTGCAGGATTTCCTGGTGAAGGAGGCCAAGGTTCAGATCAACGCCGGGACGTCGTATGGGTTGGGCGGGGAAGGCCATATGCGGATGAACATCGCGACGTCGCGCAGGACGCTGGAAGTGGCACTGACGAACGTGGCGAGCGCGCTCCGGCGGGCGTAGGGTCTTTGGCGGAAAGCAATCGGGGCAAGGGGAATCGAAGACCACTTGGTTGATTTGATAAGTCGCCATACTTGAACATTGCCCCAGCGTTTCCGGCATGCGGTAGGTCCGCAATGAGGGTACCCCGACGGTACCCCTGGTATGGTAACCTGTTGCCCCACACCTTCAGAAGAGATTCGTAACTGAAGTTTGGGCCGCACGGGTGAAGGTTTTTCTTGGAAAGGCAAGAGCGCTGAAGCCGAAGACATTGCGCTCGCGGAGCTGCATGAATAAGTCAATCGCCTTCCAGGCAAACTCAAACTGTCCAAGGACGTCCTTTTTCAACTTATAAAAGGACTCCTCTCCGCGAACCGTCTTACAAAACGTCTGCCAAACGCGGTCATTGCTTTTGAATAAGCGATAGACGATGCGTGGAAACGCCGCTGAAAGCGACAACAACTTCCGTGACCACAAAAGGTCGTCCCCTATCCGGCTCGTCAAGCAAGTATGGTAATCCCTCAGATCCAAATGGCCGGAGTTCAAAGCGCGGTGGATGCAGTCAGACGCGATGC
>Ga0209067_10001215_pt1 | contig 16127 bp, 11 predicted proteins | sample ColStrG_CSR_2013_FD_187199 | JGI IMG/M metagenome (GOLD analysis project Ga0209067, IMG submission 187199) | Freshwater sediment microbial communities in response to fracking from Pennsylvania, USA - Cold Stream Run_MetaG_CSR_2013 (SPAdes)... | ecosystem: Environmental > Aquatic > Freshwater >...
GCTAAATACGACCATGGCCAAGTTATCTCTTGCCTGGTGCTTAAAAAATCCAAATGTAAGTACGGTAATTTTGGGGGCCTCCAAACGGAATCAATTAGAGGAAAACCTCGGGGCATTAGAAATTATATCCCATCTTAATGCGGAAATTATGGAGGAAATCGATATCATCCTAAATAATAGGCCAAAGGTTCCGGAATATTAATCCTTTAAAATTCCCCATTGAAACTTAATTGATTCAAAAAGAACCAACAAAAAATTCTAAAATTAAATTCAGGGATTTTCATTTTGAATCCGGAAGGTATGCATGCCTTCTTGGTAGGAATAATATAGATTTAAATGATGTGTATCCGTTATTTTCTTAATGATGGATAATCCAAGGCCATTAGAATTTCCGTTTGGGTAATTCCCTGTTTTATGGAAGCGCTTAAAAATCTTTTTTGGATCAATTTCTCCTTCCAGACTCTGGTTTTTAATAATCATTGAATCCTTTCGGGTTTCAATCTCGATAAGGCCATTTTGAATATTGTATTTAATGGCATTGCCTAATAAATTGCTGATTAAGGTATCGGCCAGTAAGGGGTTAATGATAAGCAGAAAATCATCCACCTTGGTTTTTTTTACCTCTAAGGATTTATCGATTATAAATTCCTGAAACAAAAGAAGATATTTTTCAAGGACCGGATTTATGGATAGGGCCTTTTCAGCCATAAATTGTGAGTTATCAATTTTTGCCATCAAAAGTAGAGAGGTATTCAGCCTATTTAATCGGTTTAAGGCCTCCGAACTTTGGATAATGGGTTGAATTTGGGATTCCTTTAATTCTGGATCCTGTAATAAAATTTCGAGCTTATTTTGGGCTATGGATAAGGGGGTTTGCATTTCATGGGCGGCATCTTCCGTAAATTCCTTTAAGGTTTTAAAGTCCTTTTGAATTTGTGAAGCCATAAGATCCAGGGCCTGATTCAAATCTTTAAACTCTTTTATTGAATTCCTTTCCAATTTAAAAACCTCTATATGCTGGAGATTTAATTTTTTTAGTTTGAATAGGGTTAAGTAAAAAGGGGCCCAAATTCTCTTGTTGATTATCCAGTTCAATAAAATGGTGACCATAAAAACCGAAATAAGCACCCAGCCCATGATCTCTGTGATATGCCGGGCTAGCTTTCTTTTCTCGAGTAAGGACTTACGGATTAATATATAATAATGGTCCTTTCCAACGGGTAAAACCTGGGATAATTCCCGGTAAGGGTCATACTCATGCTCATATTCCTGGAAAATGATGGTATCTCTTAGAATAGGATGTTTATCCAAACTCTTTGGAGTTTTATAGATTAAGATTTCAGGGCTATAAAGCTCAAAGGGTTTATTTTTGGGGTTTTTCTTTTTTAAGAAATCCTGCCAATGCATTTTATCAAATACCAGTTCTTCATCCACATCATGCCGTAAGGCCTTATCAAAATAGATGAAAAAATAGAGGCCCCCTCCGGCCATTATTGGCACCATGGCAAGGAGGAAATAAATACTGGTTTTCTGGATTAAACGCATAGAGTTCTAGGCCGTAAACCGGTAACCCATACCATAGATGGTTCGGATATAATCCTCGGAACCTGCTTGAATAAGCTTTTTGCGAAGATTTTTTATATGGGTATAAATAAAATCATAATTATCAACTTGATCAAATTCATCCCCCCAACCGTGTTCGGCAATAGCCACCTTGGTGAGCACCAAACCCTTGTTTATTATAAAATATTCCAATAAGGTAAACTCTTTTTCTGTAAGCTCAATGGGATTTTCATGTACGAACACCCTTTTTTGTTTTTGGCTAAGTTTTATTTCACCAAATTGAAGAAATGGCTCCCCATCCGAAGTTTTTCTGCGAAGGAGAGCAAATATTCGGGCATTTAATTCCGATAAATGAAAAGGTTTGGAAACATAATCGTCGGCTCCCAATTCCAGTCCTTTTACCCGATCCTCTATTGAATTCTTGGCCGAGAGAATGATTACACCTGCATTGGATTTGGTTTCCTTAACCGTTTTAAGCAGTTCTAAGCCATTTCCTTCGGGTAAACCAATATCCAAAAGGATGCACTGGTAAATATGGGAGGATATTTTATACAAACCTTGTTGAAAATTGGAAGCGGTTTCAACTAAATACCCCTGCATAGTTAGGTATTCACGAATGGATTCCTGTAGATCTAGTTCGTCTTCAACAATCAGGATTTTCACGGTACGGATATTAGAAATTTAATAAAATAAAAATCCACAATGAATCTGTAGGGAACTTGTTGAAATAAAAAGGGGCCGTATCCTTAGGTTTGGATACAGCCCCCCTTGGAAGGAAAAATCGATACGATGAATTATAATTCGTAAACCTCCGCCTCATAGGGTTGTAAAGTATCCCCATGGCTTGGATTCGCATAATTACTAATCAGGAGTTTTGCCTTGCTAAGGTCAATACCCGTATTTTCTTTAGAAGCGGTTTTCTTGAAATTTAGTAAAACCAGGAATTTCCTTCCGTTGCTTTCACGGGTATAGCTATAAATATTCGGGTTGTCGGAATCTAATAAGGTATATTTTCCATAAACCAATACCGATTTATTATCCATTCGAAGTTTGACGATTTTTCGGAAATAGTTCAATACACTATTAGGGTCCTTTTCCTCCTGCGCCGCATTTAAGCTTTTATAATTTGGGTTAACGGGTAGCCATGGCTTTCCGGTGGTAAACCCGGCATTCTCACTATCATCCCACTGAAATGGAGTTCTGGAATTTTCTCTGGAGGCACGTTTTTGTCTTTCTAAAAAGGCTGTGGTATCACCCCCTTCTAAAACAAGGTGCTTGTATTTATTGATGGTTTCAATATCCTGATATTGTCCAATATGATCAAATTTAATATTCACCATACCCAATTCATCTCCGTTATAATAAAAGGGAGTACCCCTCATGGTCATTAAAAATGTGGTTAGCATTTTTGAACTGGGATCCCTAAAAGCTGGATCGTCGTTTCCCCAATGACTTACCATTCTAGGCTGATCATGATTCGCCAGAAATATAGAAAGCCATCCCTTTTTAGAAAAGGCTGAATCCCAGCTGGAATATATTTTTTTGAATCCAATTAAACTATAATTAGGATCATAATCTCCATAGCCTATACCTTTAAAATGATAGGCCAGGCTAAATTCATGTCGGGCCGAATCCACAAAATTCATAGCATCTTGCTGGGTAACCCCTCCACCTTCCGCTACGGTCATGATATTATAATGACTTAATAATTCTTTGTTCATTTCCTGGATATAATCATGAAGGTGAGGGCCTCTTCCATAGAAATTATCTATGTTTTTATCATAATCCTTTGGGAAAACCGGGAAGGTGGTATCCTTGGAAACATATTGAAAAGCATCCATTCTCATTCCATCCACTCCTTTATCCAACCAGAATTTCATCATTTTATATAATTCTTTACGAACCTTGGGGTTTTCCCAGTTCAGATCGGGTTGTTGTTGGGCGAAATAATGTAGATAATAAGAATTGGTGAGGGTATCATATTTCCAGGCATCCTTATTTACATCGAAAAAGCTCCATCTTGGGGTAGGTTTCCCTTTTTCAGCGGGCCACCAATGGTAATATTCTCGATAAGGGTTGGTTCTTGAACTTCTGGATTGTTTAAACCATTCATTTTGGTTACTACTATGATTCAAAACCATATCCATCACCAAATGAATACCTCTTTTATGCATTCCATCCAATAGTGAATCAAAATCCTGCATGGTGCCAAAAAGAGGGGAAATTTTATAATAATCACTTACATCATATCCATTATCAAAATTGGGAGATTCCATAATAGGATTGATCCAAATGGTGTTGATTCCAAGGCTTTTTAAATAATCTAGTTTGGAAATAATTCCTTTTAGATCACCGATTCCATTTCCATCGTTATCCTTGAAGCTTCTCGGGTAAATTTGATAAATAACCGCTTCTTTCCACCAGTCCTTCGTTAAACTGATTTTAGAAGTCTCGGTTTTGGGAGTGGAGGGTGATTGGCAGGATATATATCCTAGAAGAATAAATAGGAAAGGTATTCCTAAACGACTTAAAGTACGAAGCATAAATACATAGAGGTTTAAATTATTGGCTTAATAAATATGATGAAAATATTCAAGGCCAGAAAGGGCTAAGGAGATTAAACCCCCATTTTATTCAATGACTTTATAATTGGTATAAACCATATTGACATCTTCATCCTCTTCCAGTTTATCAACTAGTTTAATTACCTCTTCTTCCTGTTCGGCGGTTATATCCATAAAGGTTAAAGGAAATCTTTCCAGATCTGAGCTGATCACATGAAGACCTTTTTCTTCGATGGCTTTTTGCATGCCTCCAAAATCGGAAAAAGATGTATAAACAATGATTTCATCCTCATCTTCCTCTAGTTCTTCGGCCCCGAAATCAATCAATTCCAGTTCTAAATCAGCCACATTTAAGCCTTCTGCTTTAAGTCGAAACACACCTTTTCTTTCGAAAACGAAGTTTAACATTCCAGAGGTACCTAAACTACCCGAGTTACGGGTAAGAACCGCACGAACATTGGCAACCGTGCGATTGATATTATCGGTGGAAGTTTCGATCAAAACCGCTACCCCATGAGGGCCATATGCCTCATAAACCACCTCTTCAAAGTTTTTTTCGTCTTTAGAGGTCGCTCTTTTAATAGCCGCTTCAATTCGATCCTTAGGCATATTAATACCTTTTGCGTTTTGAATCACCACCCTTAACCGGGAATTTGAGGTTGGATCCCCACCGCCGGCCTTAACCGCCATTACGATATCCTTACCAATTCGGGTAAAGGCCTTGGCCATTTTACCCCAACGCTTCATTTTGCGTTCTTTTCTAAATTCAAATGCTCTTCCCATAAATCTGATTGGCCCGAAAATACGGTTTTTTAAAAATCAATAAAAGGAGATTTAATGAGAAAGAAACTATCCAATTTGTTTTCCTAATATTTTAAGTCCTTTCCTTTCCCCATCGAGTAAGGCAATATTGGGTAAAAAGGCCCATTCCGTATAACCCATTCTCTCAAATAATTTTAAGCTCGGCATATTATGAGCAAAAATGAAACCCAGAATAGTGGTAAGGCCTAAAATTTTCCCCTGCTCCTCGGCATATTCAAGAAAGGCCGATCCAAGATTTTTTCCTCTCGAATTCTCGGTAATATAGATGCTAATTTCGGCCGTTTGGTCATAGGCGGGTCTATCGTAAAAGGGTTCAAAGCCTACCCATCCAATGAGTTCATGTTCGATTTCAGCCACCCATAAAGGCCATTTATGGGGAATATGGGCCTTAAACCAATTCATCCGACTTTCGAGGGTAATGGGTTGGGTATCGGCCGTAACCATTCGCGAGGGGATGGTCGAATTATAAATTTCTACAATTCCGGGAAGATCCTCGATTTTTGCAATTCGAAATTGTATAGGTGAAGGGGATTCTGTCAATTATAAATGGGCGTTTGTTCGAAATAGTTTAATAGAAATAGCCAATAAAATAATTCCAAAGGCTTTTCTCAAAATATTTAATCCGGTAGTACCTAAAAGCTTTTCAATCCGATGCGTATTTTTTAGAACCAGAAAGACAAATAAACTGTTTAATACAATTCCAACTAATATGTTTTGGGTATCATAAGTGGCTTTTAAGGATAGGATTGTGGTCATGGTGCCTGCACCGGCAATTAATGGGAATGCCAGGGGAACAATGGAAACCGTGGTGGGAAGTTCATCTTTAAATAAAACGATTCCCAATACCATTTCTACAGCCAGAATAAATATGATAAAGGAACCGGCTATGGCGAAAGAACTCACATCCAGTCCGATAATATTTAATAGCTGTTCACCTATAAAAAGAAACAGGATCATGAGTACCATAGCCACCAGGGTGGCTGATTCTGATTGAATATGGCCCGTTTTTTTCCTAAGTGCGATAATTATGGGTATGGAACCGACTATATCAATGATGGCAAATAATACCATCGTCACCGTTAAAATTTGCCGGTAATCAAACTTGAAAAAAGCTATTTTCGAATTCAGCATGGATAACCCAAGAGATTTTACTCTCGATATAAATTTACTGAGATTTACGAATATGACTATTCTTTATTGAAAATCGAGTATAAATAATCATTCCAATGGTTAGCCAGACAATTAATCGGACCCAGGTAGGGCCGGGTAGGGTAACCATCATTAAGGTACAGGTAATAATGCCCAATAAAGGGATTAAGGGCATGGCTGGGAGCTTAAATGACCGAGGTATTTCAGGAGAGGTTATACGAAGTCTCCAAACACCAATACAAACTAAAATAAAGGCAAATAAAGTTCCAATGCTGGTCATTTCGCCTACTACATGTACGGGTACCAAGGCGGCGAATAGGGCAACGAAAATCCCTAATAAGATATTCGATTTATAAGGGGTACGAAATTTTGGATGTATTTCACAAAATAATTTCGGTAAAAGTCCATCCAATGCCATGGAATAGAAAATTCTGGATTGGGCCATTAAATCCACGAGAATAACCGAAGAATATCCCGCCAGGATAGCCAAAACAATGCCAATCTGTAACCAGGGATAAGGAGTTTTCCCTATGGCAATGGCAACCGGAGCCGCAGAATTTTTAAATTCCTTATAATTGGCCATGCCTGTCATTACATGAGCAAAAGCAATATATAAAACCGTACAAATTAATAGGGAGGCAATTATCCCAATGGGCAAATCACGCTTTGGATTTTTAGCCTCCAATCCGGCTGTTGAAACCGCATCGAAACCAATAAAGGCAAAGAACACAATAGCAGCCCCTCGAAAAATTCCGGATATACCAAATTCACCAAATACACCGGTGTTTTTGGGAATATAATTTAAGTAATTGGCGGTATTGATAAAATGAGCGCCAACGAAGATAAATACTAAAACCACCGAAATTTTTAATAGGACAATGCCGGTGGTAACCCAGGCTGATTCTTTGGTACCCTTAATTAATAATAGGGATATGATCACCACGATCGCCACCGCAGGGAAATTAAATATTCCATGAACGATTTCCCCATTAGCCAAAGTAGCCGTTTCAAAAGGAGATAGGCAGAATTGGGCAGGCATACCCAAACCGAAATAATGAAGGAATTTGGTAAAATATTGTGACCAGCTAATCGCTACGGTGGCCGCCCCCACCGTATACTCCAAAACGAGATCCCAACCAATAATCCATGCTAGAATTTCACCCATAGTTGCATAGGTATAGGTATAGGCCGATCCGGATACCGGAATCATGGAGGCAAATTCGGCATAACATAAACCTGAAAAGGCACAGCCAATTCCGGCTAATAAAAAGGATAGGGTAACCGCAGGACCGGCATATTCGGCCGCAGCAATTCCCGTAAGAGAAAATAAGCCGGCACCGATGATCATGCCAATGCCTATCGCAGTTAAGTGATAGGCATTGAGTGTTCTTTTTAAACTATTTTCCCCAACTGCCTCTGATTCGGCCAGTATTACCGGGATGGATTTTTTATATAGATTCAATTCCTTCGCCTTTTCGGATTTTCGAATGTTTTATAGAATACGTAAAGTAAATAATAAATCCGATAATCATCCAAACGCCTAACCGTATCCAATTAGCAGGACCCAGGCTAAAAATCATACTTAAACAAACCAAAACGGCCATGATGGGAATAAAAGGAACCCATGGGGTACGGAAAGGTCTGGGAGTATCCGGATCGGTTTTACGCATGATTAAAACGCCTACCGATACCAGGGCAAAAGCAAAAAGAGTCCCAATACTAGTCATATCACCGACCACATCCCCGGGTATAAAAGCTGAAAAAATCCCTACAAAAAAGAAAAATAGAATGTTGGATTTAAAAGGGGTTTTGAATTTGGTATGAAGATCAGAAAAGATTTTAGGAACCAAACCATCACAGGACATAGAATAGAACACCCGGGTTTGGCCATATAGCATCACCAAAATAACCGAAGTAAATCCAAATAATATGGCTACGGTCACCAAGGGGTCTAACCAGGCATAAGCTGTCATATAATGTCTGATGGCATAGGAAACGGAGGCTTCTTTTCCAGCTCCGGTAAATTCGGTATAATTGGCTACCCCGGTCAAAACATGACCAAACAAAATATAGAGAATGGTACAAATGGCTAATGAGCCTAAAATTCCAATAGGTAGATCCCTTTTTGGGTTTTTTGCTTCCTGAGCAGTCGTTGAAACGGCATCAAAACCGATAAATGCAAAAAATACGATGCCTGCCCCCCTTAGAATTCCAGACCAACCAAACTCTCCGAATTTACCGGTATTCGCTGGTATATACGGAATATGATTAGCGGCTTTCATATAGGCCCATCCTAAAATTATAAAGATGATCACGATCGAAACCTTGGTAACTACGATGATATTATTGATCAATGCCGATTCCTTGGTTCCTCTAATTAAAACGATGGATAATAAACCTATAATAAATAAAGCCGGTAAATTAATGATTCCATGTTCATGGGTTATAGCATCCACACTAAAAGGTGAATGACTTAATGCATAGGGAATATGCAATTGTAAATCACCTATTTTTATATAGGTAAGGAGATTATTGAGATATTCAGACCAGGCAATGGAAACCGTAGCCGCTCCTAAAGCATATTCAAGAACCAAATCCCATCCAATAATCCAGGCAACCATTTCACCCATGGTGGCATAGGAGTAGGTATAAGCCGATCCGGCAATCGGAATCATGGAGGAAAATTCAGCATAACAAAGGCCGGCCAGGGCGCAACCTAGAGCGGCAAGAATAAACGAAATGGTAACAGCCGGTCCTGCATTGCCTCCGGCAGCTAGGGCGGTTCTAACAAAAAGACCTGCACCAATAATGGCACCGATACCTAAAGTGACTAGATTAAAAGCATTTAGATTTCGTTTTAATGAATTTTCCCCTTCTGCCTTTGATTCTTTTAATAATAAACTGAGCGGTTTTTTATAAATCATGTAAAAATTGATAGTTATGAATAGATTATTACTAGAAATATAAACCTAGTGATTAATTCTAAATAAAAAAAGGGGCCAAAGGCCCCTTGTGTTTTTTGTTTTATTGAAAACCGATCAAAAGTTCAATTTTGTATGAAGGATTCAATCGTTTTATTCCTAATTGAGGAGGATTTGATCGAATGGTTTTTGGTCAATACGATGATGGCTTTTTTATGCATTTGATTTGAGGTCATATGCGATGATTTATTAACCGCTATATAGGGGGCGATTACCAGGGAAACAATCGACATCAATTTAATCAAAATATTCATAGACGGGCCGGAAGTATCTTTAAATGGATCCCCAACGGTATCTCCGGTTACTGAAGCTTTATGGGCATCCGATCCCTTGTACTCAATTTTTCCATTGATATTAACGCCTTTTTCAAAAGATTTTTTTGCATTGTCCCAGGCACCACCGGCATTGGATTGAAAAATACCCATTAAAACCCCAGAAACCGTTACCCCAGCTAATAATCCCCCTAGAACTTCTGGTCCAAAAGAGAATCCTACGATGATGGGCACAATTATAGCAATGGCTCCGGGCAACATCATTTCTCGTAAGGAGGCTTGGGTGGAAATAGCCACGCATTTTTCGTATTCTGGTTTGGCTTTATATTCCATAATCCCGGGGATTTCTCTGAATTGACGTCTTACCTCCTGAACCATGGCCATGGCGGCTCGTCCAACTGCTGCAATAGCTAATGACGAGAAAATAAAGGGAATCATGGCACCGATAAATAATCCTGCCAAAACATCGGCTTTATAGATATTGATGGCATTTATACCTGCAATTCCTACGAAGGCAGCAAAAAGTGCTAGAGCGGTTAGGGCGGCCGAAGCGATAGCAAAGCCTTTTCCTGTAGCGGCAGTAGTATTACCCACTGCATCCAAATTATCCGTTCTACCTCTCACTTCTTTGGGTAATCCGCTCATCTCAGCAATTCCACCTGCATTATCTGCAATAGGACCAAAAGCATCAATAGATAATTGCATGGCGGTAGTGGCCATCATACCGGCTGCCGCGATGGCCACACCGTATAAACCGGCAAACTTATAACTAAAGAAAATGCCTGCAGCCAATACTAAGATGGGTAGAACCGTTGATTCCATACCCATGGATAAGCCCCCAATAATATTGGTGGCATGTCCGGTAGAGGATTGTTGAACAATCGTATTTACGGGTCTTTTACCCATTGCGGTATAATACTCGGTGATGATACTCATTAAGGTTCCAACAGCCAGACCCACCAAAATCGCAAAATAAACATCTAAGGGGGTAAATTCAACCCCTCTTAGGTTTAAATGATCAGGAAGAATCCATACCACCAGGAAATAAGATGCAATGGCCGTTAAAATAACCGATCCCCAGTTTCCAAAATTCAAAGCATTCTGTACGCTGTCGGTTTCATTTTTTATCCGAACGAAAAATGTTCCAATAATCGAAAATAACAATCCAAAGGAGGCAATAACCAAGGGTAATAAAATGGGAGCAAATCCGTCGAAATGATCATGAGAAACAATTTCTCTGCCCAAAACCATGGTAGCCAAAATGGTAGCTACATAGGATCCAAATAAATCGGCACCCATACCTGCTACATCCCCCACATTATCGCCTACGTTATCGGCAATGGTTGCCGGATTTCTTACATCATCCTCCGGAATTCCTGCCTCAACCTTACCTACCAGGTCAGCGCCAACATCGGCCGCTTTGGTATAAATTCCACCACCAACACGAGCAAATAAGGCGATGGATTCAGCGCCTAAGCTAAAGCCGGCTACCACCTCCAAAGCTCTTTGCATTTCAAGTCCATTGGGGCTGGCTCCGGATGCTTTTACAAAAAGAGAATATACTACAATAAATAAACCGCCTAAACCTAGAATGGCTAAACCGGCTACTCCAGTACCCATTACCGTTCCACCGGTGAAGGATACTTTTAAGGCCTGGGCCAAAGAGGTACGGGCTGCCTGTGTGGTGCGAACATTGGCTTTTGTAGCAATATTCATCCCGATATAACCTGCAAATGCCGATAAAACGGCTCCAAAAATAAAGGAGGCAGCAATCCATGGGCTGGAGGAATCTACACGGGTTCCTGAATAACCCAAAAGAACGGCCCCTACAATAACGAAAATGCTTAAAATTTTCCATTCTGCTTTTAGAAAGGCCATAGCGCCATCAGCAATATAACCGGCCAGTTCCTTCATATTGGGATCACCGGCATCTTGTTTATTCACCCAAGCGGATTGGATGAGGGTGAAAATCAATCCAAGAATTCCAAATACAGGAATTAAATAAAATAAATTGTGGTCTAAAGCCTCCATAAGTTAGGGTTGGTAATAGGATAGGTGTCAAAAATAGGTTTCCTTTTTGGATAATTCAAAATGTTTAAACGGGATGTATAACAGAAATGTTAACAAAAACGAGGGTTTAATAGCTAATTTACCTGAACCAGAGCCACTTTTTTATATTCTTCGGCCCTAGATCGGGTTTTTGGGTTTAAAAAGTCCGGTTTTAGAAGGGTTACCCTATAATCGGGAACTTCGGTAATCACCCTGGATTTTAAACCCAAACCCTTAAAATCTTTAAATAGGGTTTTTTCAACATATAAATAAAAGGTGTTTCCAGCGTGGGCTTTTTCCCGTATTTGGTTAGTATCTAAGGCGAGATTGGTTCGTTGGGTATAAAAATCATAGGATCGAGAGGGTAATCCATAATAATATACCCGGTCCTTTTGAATTTTATGGGTTTGAACATAGCTGGCCAAAGTCGATCCTGCCTGAAATTTTAATAGTTGGGGATAAAAATTTCCGTTTAACAAAACATTTACAGCAATGACCGTGAAGGCCGAGGGAATAATGAGTCGAACCAGGGGTTTTTCCGAAGCGAATCCAAAGTAAAAAGCCAGGCCCATGAGGACAATAAATACTACCCAAAGCTCTGGAGACTTTAGTGGAAAACAATAGGCATTTAATAAAACGACCAAAACAATCAGTACAAAAACCGCTAACCATTGTATCCGGCTCAGTACTTTAAGATATTTCAATCGATCCTCCTTAACGAGATTTAATAGAAATGAGGCTAAAAGAATAGCGAAGAAGGGGAATAGAATATTGATATAATGAGGCATTTTATACCGCATGCCCGATAAAAGCAAAAAGAGAAAGAAGGCCGTTCCCCAGGTCATAAATTCTATTTGGGGCAATTTTTGAAATCGTGTTTTAATAAATAAGATACCCCTATCAAAAACCGATATATAACTCATTAGACTCCAAGGTAAGAAGGCCCATAAAAAGGTATGGAAAAAGAATTCAAATTCAGGTGATTGGACAAATTCCCCTTCTCCGGCATAACGCTCAAAGCTTTGTGACCATAAAAGGAACTTGATACCGGATACATGATGCTGTCCCTTTACCAAGAGTTCGGGATGCAGATCAAATTGTAAATAATAACAATACAATACCGGAGACAATAAAATGAAAAATAAGGGTATAGCCAAAAGCCATCGATAATCCCATAAGCGATTCCATTCTCTGGAATATAAAAAATAGAAAAATATAGCGGCTCCGGAAACTACAACCGATATCATCCCTTTGGTAGCTACCCCTAAAACTACCCCCAATACCCCTAGAAATAAATGGAAAAACTTTTTTTCCTGAATAAATTCGATTAATTGCCAGATACCAAAAATAACGGCTCCTCCCAAAATGGCATCGGTTCGAGCATCATGATTTTCTAAAATGATAGCCTGAGAACTCAAAAAGAATAGGGCGGCGAGCCAGCCAGCCTCTTCCCCATATAATTTTTTCCCCAATTTAAAGGTAGAAAAGGTGCCCAGAAGGGTAAACAAATAGGAGGGTATTCTATAAGCCCAATCCTTTACCCCAAAAATCTGATAACATAAAGCCTCCATCCAAAAGGATAAATGGGGCTTATCCAAATAATCATATTCCATTTTATCCACCAGATTCCGGCTGATAATATGGATATAATCATGTCGAAAAAACATTCTATAGGCAACCATGGCATATTCGGTAGCATCCAGGTCCATAATAGGGAATAACAATCCTAAAAAGTATACGAAACCTAGAAGGGCGAACAGAAGGATATAGAGCTTTCTCGAAATATTCATAGATTATAATCGGGCATCCACCAATTCGCGATCCAGAATGGCTTTCGTATCGAAAATTATGGAGGATGGATTTCGTTTAAGATTTAAATAGTCTAGTTCCTTGAATTCTGCATGGGCAACGGCTAAGATAATAGCATCATATTTCTTATCCCGTAAATTATCCTGAAGGCTTACATCATATTCCTCCAAGGCTTCCGATTTATCCACCCAGGGATCATAAATATCGACTTCAATTTGAAACTGTCTTAGCTCGTTATAGATATCAATCACCCTCGAATTCCGAATATCCGGGCAGTTTTCCTTAAAGGAAAACCCCAATAAAAGCGCCCGGGATTGATCTACTCTTTGACCGGATTTTATGATCATTTTTACCACCTTTCCCGCCACAAACAGGCCCATATTATCATTTATCCGTCGGCCGGATAATATAACCTGGGTATAATATCCTAAACTTTCGGCTTTATGCACGAGGTAATAAGGATCCACCCCAATACAATGACCTCCTACCAAGCCGGGTTTAAAATGTAAAAAATTCCATTTGGTTCCGGCAGCCTCTAAAACCTCAAAGGTATCGATATTCATCCGATCAAAGATCAAGGAAAGCTCATTCACAAAGGATATATTCACATCCCTTTGGGCATTTTCGATGACCTTTGACGCCTCCGCTACCTTTATGGAACTCGCTTTAAAAGTGCCTGCAGGTATAATGGAATTATACAAAGTTTCCATATATAAAAGAGTTTCAGAATTGCTTCCGCTAACTACCTTTCGTATGGTTTTTAAGGTATTGATTTTATCCCCTGGATTGATTCGCTCAGGCGAATAGCCGCAGTAGAAGTCCCGGTTATATACCAAACCACTAAACTTTTCTAAAACAGGAACACAATCCTCCTCGGTACAGCCTGGGTATACCGTAGATTCATAAACGACCAAATCACCGGGTTTTAAAATTCCCCCAATCATTTCGGATGCTTTTAATAATAAGCTCAGATCGGGTTTTTTATATCGGTCAATAGGAGTGGGTACCGTAATAATAAAAATATTCGCTTCCCGAATATCCTCCAGAGAATGAGTCAATCTTAAAAAATGCGATTTCTGAATATCTTCCAACCCAACCTGACGGGTCCGATCCAAACCATTTTTTAAATCAAAAACCCGGGAACTAAGAATATCAAATCCGTAGGTAGGGTATTTCTTTCCAAATTCTACTGCCAAGGGCAATCCCACATAACCTAAACCGACCACGGCTATCGTTGGATTCGTATGGAGGGTGTTTTGTATCATGAATTTTTTAAGGGTATAAGGGATCCATATGAACGAGTTTATGGACTAAGGGCAAATCTAAAAAACTATACGGTAATTGGGCTTTCTAAATATGGATTATGCCTTTTATTGAGGCCATTAGAATGAATTCATTATTTCTTAGCTAAAAAAATCGATTCTATTTTAAAATGATTTTTCTTTTACAGGATTAAATAGTATCTATGATATTATCTCATTATATGTTAGAAAAACAACCTTCCCTAAAAAGAGAACTGGGCCTTTTGGATTCAACCTTAATTGTCATTGGATCCATGGTCGGTTCCGGTATTTTTATTGTATCGGCTGATATTAGCCGAACGCTTGGTTCACCGGCTTATTTAATCCTTACCTGGGTATTAACTGGATTTATTACCTTGATGGCCGCTTTAAGTTATGGTGAATTGGCTGGAATGATGCCAAAAGCGGGTGGTCAATACGTTTATTTAAGGGAATCCTATAATCCTCTGGTAGGTTTTTTATACGGATGGACTTTTTTCCTGGTTATTCAAACCGGAACCATCGCCGCGGTGGCCATAGCTTTTGCCAAATATACAGCCGTTTTATATCCCTGGTTTGGAGAAAAAAATATTTTGTTCTCCATCGGCCCCTGGCATATAACCACCAATCAATGTTTGGCTGTAGTCTCTGTTATCGTTTTAACCTATATAAATACTCGGGGGGTTAAAACCGGTAAACGGATCCAATTGATTTTTACACTCGCTAAAACCATCGCCTTAATCGGCTTGATTTTTTTGGGAATTTTTATTGCCCGCAATGCCCAGGCCATTCAAATAAACTTTATGCATTTCTGGCACAGCCCTTTTACTACCCAAAAAACCGGATGGGGTGTGGTCGTAAAGAATCTGGAAGGAAGTGCCCTATGGATTGCTTTTGGAGGGGCTATGGTTGGGTCGCTGTTTTCCAGCGATGCCTGGAATAATATAACCTTTACAGCCGGCGAGGTTAAGAATCCTGCCCGTAATATACCTCTAAGTTTATTTCTGGGCACCTTATGTGTAACCTTGATTTATATTTTAGTAAATATTTCCTATTTGCTGGTTTTACCCATTACAGGAAGCCCTGAAGGGAAAGATGTTTTAAGTCGGGGGATCATGTTTGCTACCGATGATCGAGTGGCCACCGCCTCCTCTTTCATGATTTTTGGACCTCCAGCCGTAATTATCATGGCCATTTTAATTATGATTTCCACTTTTGGATGCAATAATGGTTTAATTTTATCGGGTGCCAGAGTATATTATGCCATGGCCAAGGATCGATTGTTTTTTGCTAAGGCAGGCACTCTAAATAAACAATCGGTTCCGGCATTTGCCTTGATTATTCAATGTATATGGACTTGTTTACTCTGCTTTTCGGGGGGGTATGGTGCTTTATTGGATTATGTGATTTTTGCGGTTTTAATATTTTATATCGTCACCGTAGGAGGCATTTTTATCTTAAGAAAAAAACAACCGGATATGCCCAGACCCTATAAAGCTTTTGGTTATCCTTTTATTCCCATTTTATATATGGTTCTTGCTTCGGTAATTGCTTTGGACTTATTAATTGTAAAATGGGAAACCAGCCGATGGGGAGCCCTAATTGTTTTAACCGGGATCCCGATTTATTATCTATCAA
>Ga0209067_10001217_pt1 | contig 16088 bp, 11 predicted proteins | sample ColStrG_CSR_2013_FD_187199 | JGI IMG/M metagenome (GOLD analysis project Ga0209067, IMG submission 187199) | Freshwater sediment microbial communities in response to fracking from Pennsylvania, USA - Cold Stream Run_MetaG_CSR_2013 (SPAdes)... | ecosystem: Environmental > Aquatic > Freshwater >...
AAAATACTCCTGTTAGGTAAAAATGGCCAGGTTGGCTGGGAACTGCAACGCAGCCTGGCCCCACTTGGAGAACTGGTGGCTTTAAATTCAGCAAGTACAGAATATTGCGGAGATTTAAACAATCTCGAAGGTCTGGCTCAGACAGTTCGGGACCTTGCTCCAGACGTGATTGTCAACGCGGCAGCCTACACAGCCGTTGATAAGGCGGAGACAGAAACAGACCTGGCGCAAACAGTCAACGCATTGGCACCCGCCGTGCTGGCAAAAGAAGCAAAACGAATTGGTGCGTTGCTGATCCATTACTCGACTGATTATGTCTTTGACGGCAGCGGAGATCTGCCCTGGATTGAAACCGACAAGACCGGGCCGTTAAGCGTGTATGGCAAAACCAAGCTTGAAGGTGAAGTTGCAATCCGTGAAGCGGGGTGTCAGTATCTGATATTTCGCACCAGTTGGGTCTATGCAGCACGTGGCGGTAACTTTGCAAAAACCATGTTGCGTCTGGCGCAAGAGCGCGAGCAGTTAAATGTCATTGATGACCAATATGGAGCGCCGACCGGTGCTGAGTTACTGGCTGATGTAACCGCACACTGTATTCTTCATGCGCGACGTCACCCTGAAGTTTGCGGCGTTTATCACCTTGCGGCCGGTGGCGTTACAAGTTGGTACGACTACGCACGTTACGTGATTGAATTTGCGCGCAGTGGCGGGTTAGCAATCAAGGTTGCTGCGGATGCGATCAAGCCGATACCTGCCAGCGCGTACCCCCTGCCAGCGCCGCGTCCGCATAACTCGCGACTCGATACCGGCAAGCTGCAAACCGTTTTGAATTTAACACTGCCTGATTGGCGGGTTGGCATGCAGCGCATGCTGACAGAAATTTGCGAGAACAAGAAATGAAACCACGCAAGGGGATAATTTTGGCAGGCGGTTCCGGGACACGTTTGTACCCGGTGACCAAGGCTGTTTCAAAGCAGCTCTTACCTGTCTACGATAAGCCGATGATTTATTACCCGCTCAGTACATTGATGCTGGCAGGAATACGGGATATTTTGATCATCTCTACTCCGCAGGACACCCCACGGTTTGAACAGTTGCTGGGTGACGGTCGCGATTGGGGTTTGAATCTGGAATATGCAGTACAACCCAGCCCGGATGGCCTGGCGCAGGCGTTTATTATTGGCAAGGATTTTATCGGTGACTCCCCAAGTGCTCTGGTCCTGGGCGATAACATTTTTTACGGGCACAATCTTGAAGTGCAATTGCAACAGGCAATGGGTCGAGAAAGTGGCGCCACGGTTTTTGCTTATCATGTACAAGATCCTGAACGATATGGTGTTGTGGCATTTGATGAAAAAGGTCGGGCGACCAGTTTGGAAGAAAAACCGGTTAAACCAAAAAGCAATTACGCTGTGACCGGACTGTATTTTTATGATAATCGCGTGGTTGAACTGGCTTCGAATTTGCAACCATCTGCACGCGGTGAGTTGGAAATTACTGATCTGAATCGCCTGTATCTTGAGCAGGACAATCTTAATGTGGAAATTATGGGTCGCGGCTACGCCTGGCTCGATACGGGTACCCATGAAAGCCTGATGGAAGCCAGCAACTTCATTCAAACAATAGAGCACAGGCAGGGCCTGAAAGTCGCCTGCCCGGAAGAAATCGCTTTCCGAAAAGGATTTATCGACGCGCAGCAATTGCAGAAATTGGCACAGCCACTGGCCAAGAATGGATACGGTCAATATATGCTCCGCTTACTTGAGGATAAAATTTACCCATGAATGCAATCACCACCGCCATTCCTGATTTGTTAATTATTGAACCGAAGGTGTTTGGTGATGAGCGGGGCTTCTTTTTTGAAAGCTTTAATCAGAAAAAATTTAATGAACTCGTAGGCCGTAAAGTCGAATTTGTTCAGGATAACCACAGTCGTTCAGTAAGAAATGTACTGCGTGGCCTGCACTTCCAGATTCAGCAACCCCAGGGTAAATTGGTTCGGGTAGTCCAAGGGACGGTATTTGATGTGGCCGTCGATATCCGTCGCAGCTCTCCAACTTTTGGGCAGCACGTGGCCGTTGAGCTATCTTCGGAAAACAAACGCATGTTCTGGATTCCTGAAGGTTTCGCGCATGGCTTTGTGGTTTTGTCTGAAACTGCTGAATTCTTATATAAAACTACCGATTATTGGGCGCCTGAATTTGAGCGCAGCCTTGCATGGAATGATCCGGCGTTAGGCATTCAATGGCCGCATCAAGGTGCCCCGGCACTTTCAGCAAAAGATCAAAAGGCGATGTTACTCGCGCAGGCGGAGTGCTTCCCATGAGTACGACTCCGCTGGCCACCAACCCGAACGCGTCTCACTCGGCTTCATTTTCATCGTTGGTGCACAGCCTGTGGCGCAACCGGCAGTTGATTGTTCAGATGTCGAAACGGGAAGTGATAGGCCGGTATAAGGGGTCCGTCATGGGATTGACTTGGTCGTTCTTTAATCCCGTATTTATGTTGGTGGTGTATACGTTCGTATTTTCAGAAATATTCAAGTCGCGCTGGGGCAGCGGATCGGCGAGCGATAGCAAAACGGAATTTGCAGTGCTTTTGTTTGCTGGGATGATTGTTCAGGGATTGTTTTCTGAGATGTTAAATCGTGCTCCAGGTCTGATTCTGTCCAACGTTAATTACGTGAAGAAGGTAGTGTTTCCGTTAGAAATTTTACCTGTAATTGCACTCGGCGCAACCTTATTCCACAGTCTGGTTAGCATCACCGTGTTGTCCATGGCATTTTTCGTTTTTAACGGTCACCTGAATTGGACAATAATCTTTGTCCCAGTCGTGCTGCTTCCGATGATCATATTAACGGCTGGATTGTCATGGATTTTGTCCGCACTGGGTGTATATCTGCGTGACATCGGCCAGACTATCGTGATCATAACCACAATATTGATGTTTCTTTCCCCAGTGTTTTATCCGATCAGCTCTGTTCCGGAGCAATTTCGGCCAATTATTATGGCCAATCCGCTTACTTTCATTATCGAGCAGATGCGCGATGTCATGATTTGGGGAAAACAGCCAGATTGGCTCGGTCTGGCCGTATATGGCTTGATTTCGATCATTGTTGCGTGGTGTGGCTACTCATTTTTTCAAAAAATCAGAAAGGGCTTTGCTGATGTTCTTTGACGAACACAACCAGCTTCTGCAAAAAAATTTGATGTGGCGTCAGGCTAGCGTTACAAACGACCGTTGGGAAAATCAAAATAAGAAAAGCAACTCTGAATTTGAAAAGACTGACGATGTTGGAAAGCGGACATGATTGATACGGCAATTCGCGTCCAAAATTTAAGTAAGTGCTATCAAATTTACGCAACCCCAAATGACAGGTTAAAACAATTTGTTTTGCCGAGGCTGAGTCGCGCCATGGGCAGGCCACCGAAACATTATTTCAGTGAATTTTGGGCTTTAAAAAATGTATCGTTCGAAATTAAAAAAGGCGAGACGGTTGGTATAGTCGGGCGCAATGGCAGTGGTAAATCAACCCTTTTGCAAATGATTTGTGGCACGTTGAATCCAACTAGTGGTGCTATACAAACCTATGGCCGGGTTGCCGCATTGTTAGAATTGGGGTCGGGATTTAACCCGGAGTTTACAGGCCGTGAAAATGTTTATCTGAATGCTTCCGTGCTTGGACTAAGCATGGAAGAAATTGATCAGCGTTTGGACGCAATATTGGAATTTGCTGAAATAGGTCCTTTCATTGAGCGACCGTTAAAAACCTATTCAAGTGGCATGGTGGTTCGTCTGGCTTTTGCCGTTGCCATTAATGTCGACCCGCAGATTTTGGTGGTGGACGAAGCTCTTTCCGTTGGCGACGAACTTTTTCAGCGTAAATGTTTTTCTAAAATTGAATCAATCAAGGCTGAAGGTGCAACGATTCTGTTCGTGTCACATTCGGGTGGTACGATTATAGATTTGTGCGACCGCGCCATATTGCTTGATTCTGGCGAACGCCTGGCCACCGGTACGCCAAAGGACATTGTGGCGAGTTATCAGAGACTTCTATATGCGCCCCATGAAAAACGTGGGGCGATTAGAGCAGAAATTCTCAATAAAGATTCTGGAGGCATTGCCCGGATCGACGTTGCCGAATCTGCTAACTTGAGCATTTCTGACGATTTAGCAAATGCTCTCGCGAAGCCGGTTCCGGAAATTACGGACGAGTTCGATCCTTCACTTGCTCCGTCGAGCACCGTTGCATACGAATCGCGCGGAGTAGCAATCGGCGGTCCTGCTCTGTTTTCCCAGGCTGGCGAGCGCGTCAATATAGTGAACAGAGGGCAGCGCTATTTTTACCGTTATAAGGTGAAATTTGAAAGCAGTGCTAGCAAGGTCAGATTTGGGATGATGATCAAGACTGTCAATGGCGTTGAACTGGGGGGGGCTGCTTCAGCCGGTTCTGTGCGTAGCAGTTTGCCTTTCGTGGAGGCCGGCAGCGCGTTTGACGTTGAGTTTGAATTTACCTGCGGGCTTAACGCCGGGGTCTACTTTTTAAATGCTGGTGTTGTGGGAGACATAGACGGAACTGAAACCTACCTGCACCGAATCCTCGACGTTGCTATGTTCAGAGTGAAAGTTGAAACTGACAATCTTGTAACCGGGCTGATTGATTTTTCTTGTACGCCACGCATTGAGTTAAAAATGAACTGATTATGGACACCGTTAATAAAACGATTAAAACGGCGCAGCAACTTATTGTTGTTCTGGGTATGCACCGAAGTGGTACCAGCGTGATCGCCCGCGGCCTCCAGGTGGTAGGTGTCAATCTTGGTGATCGGCTGATGCCGGCGGTAGTCGATATAAACGAAAAGGGATTCTGGGAAGATCTGGATATTGTCCATTTCAACGATACACTTTTGGAGTCATGTGGTCGAATCTGGGACAGTCTTGATCCGCTTCAGCCAGTCGATGTGGAAGCGTTGTGCGAAAAAGGGTTTCTGATTCGGGCTATTGAATTATTGCGTAAAAAAATGGCTGGACACGCCCGGTTTGGCTTCAAAGATCCGCGTACAGTCAAGATGTTGCCATTCTGGACGCGCGTTTTTGACGCCGGAAAATTTGATGTCCGGTTTGTTCTGGCCATACGCAATCCCTTAAGTGTGATCAAGTCACTTGGGAAACGTGACTACTTCATTACAGAAAAATCATACTATCTGTGGCAGGAATATTTGATCTCCTGTTTGGCAAACATTGGCAAAACGGCCACAATTGTCGTCGATTACGATCAATTGATGGCGAACCCGGAGTCGCAGCTAAAGCATATTGCCGATTGGCTTGGAACAGAATTGGATCATCAGGATCTGGCAACTTATCGCCAAGAATTTCTGGAAGAATCGTTGCAGCATACTCGGTTCGCGCAAACCGATATCAACTCAGACAGTTGTGCCCCGCAAATGGTCCTGGAAATATATGATTTCCTTTCAAAAGTTCTGACAGGTCAAACGACAATAGACCAGATCACAGAGTCGGAGCATTTGGAACGGTGGGAAGTCGAACTGAATCGATTACGCCCCGCTTTACGCCTATGCGATCAATTGTGCCATCAGGTTAACAATTTTATTGCGGATGTCCGTGATCGTGAAGCCCAAATCAAAAACTGCAATAACATTCTAGGCGAACGTGAAGATGAAATAAAAATTCTCAATGTCACCGTGTCCGAACAAGTCGATCTAATAGCCGATTTGAAAAACAAGGCGTCCGATTTTACAATGCGGATAGCTAGTCTGGTCGAGCAGGCATTGGATCGCGAGCAACATATTGAAAATTTGGGACATGCAATTACCGACCGCATTAATGCACAAATCGAGTCCCTCAACGCCACCGTTTCTGAACAACTGGATCAAATTTCCAATCTGGAAAAGTCGGCCATTCAAAGTGACGCCAAAGTGTTCAATTTTACGCGCGAATTAACCGCGCGCGATACGCACATTGGCAGTTTGAGTAAGTCGGTTTCAGAGGCTCTTGCACAGGTCGTCAGCCTTAGTGGTGAGGTTTCTGAACGTAATGCGCAGATTGCCAACCTTGACCAGAAGTTGTTTAAACAAGATATGCATATATCCGAGCTTGGCAAGCAGGTGTCAGAACGAGAACTTCAGATGGCGCATCTGGGAAATCTGGTTTCTGATCGCACCAATACGATTAATGAACTGCTTCAAAGCAGCTCATGGAAAGTCACAGCCCCATTCCGGTTTGTCCGTCAAATACTTAAAGGTACACAAAATATGACTGTAGTAAAGGCAAGGACACCTAAAGAAGCGCCCGGCCCACAGGCATTTTTTACTATTTGCTCGAAAAATTTTCTGGCCCACGCGCGTGTACTTTATAACTCCGTGATGCCCCATTACCCCAACGCGAAGTTTTATGTTGTGTTGTGCGACCGTGTTGATGGAATGATCGATCCTACAAAAGAACCATTTGAATTTATTTATTTGGAGGATTTGGACCTCCCCAATCTCGACGAAATGGCCGCGCGGTATAACATCACCGAGTTCAATACCTCGGTAAAGCCATTCGCGTTCTTGCGTTTGATGAAGAAGTTTCATTATGAATCGGTGGCCTATCTCGACCCGGATTTGTTTTTCGTCGACAAAATGGTTGAACTTGACCAAATGCTCCAAGACGGCGCTGAAGCTATCTTGACACCGCATCTGACAAAATTTGCTGAACACGATGAAGTTCATGATGGAAAGATGCTTATTTATGGTATCTACAATCTTGGATTTTTGGCGTTGCGAGCGACTCCAAGTGTATTGAGCTTTCTGGCATGGTGGGGGCGACGACTTGAGCGCGAATGCGTCATTCGCCTGGAAGACGGATTGTTTGTCGATCAAAAATGGGCTGACTTGCTTCCTGCGTTTGTGCCTGGTGCCAGAGTCATCCACCACCCAGGTTACAACGTGGCCTATTGGAACCTGCCGCAACGCAAAGTGGAACGGCGCGGAAACAGCTGGTTGGTGAACGGCGAGGGTTTGCGATTTGTACATTTTAGTGGCAATAAGCTGGACGACCGCAAAGTGTTTTCCCGGCATAGCCAGCAGGTCACGATGGAAAGCGTGGGTGATCTGCGTGGTTTACTCGATACGTATCGGGAACAGGTTTATGAACAGGGCCACGCTTTTTATAGGTCCTTGCCCTATGCTTTCAGCTGGGAAGGTGCCTCTGGGGTCAATGAGCACACGCCGAAGGAGCTGGATCTGGCTTCCTCTGGTCAAACAATAGCCAAGAAACCGGAATCTCAGCCATCAACTGAAACGGCACAAAATGTCACTTCTGACGAGGTAGTGGTTGTCAGTCAATTCCGTCGCCGCGTGGGCTTGTTGCGCCGCGCTGTACCGGTAGCCCGAAGAATTTCCGGTGGCTGGTTACCATTGATTAATCGCGCTTGGGGTGCCTATCGCAGACATGGATGGCGTTACGTAAAGGTCAAGGCAGTCGAACTGAGTACGCATCGGGCACCACCGCCGGCCGCAGAAAAAGTCGTTCGCAAAGAGCATCCTGAAGCGATTCCATCAAAACGACTTCTGTACATGGACTGGGCTATACCAAAACCGGATACCGATGCAGCGTCCGTGACGGCAGCATTGTTGATGGAAATCGTCGATTCATTGGGATACAAAGTGACTTTCGTGCCTTGCAGCATGAAGTATGAAGCCGGATACTATGAGTCTCTGGTGGCAGCGAATATTGAAGTTCTGGTCTATCCGGCAATCGAGTCGGTCGACGGGTGGCTGAAAACGAACGCCAGAAATTATGATGTCGCTATTTTGGCCCGTGGACCGGTTGTCTGGCCATATCTAAAAACACTGCGGGATTATGCTCCGAATTTGCGTCTGATTTTTAACACTGTAGATCTGCATTATGTCCGGGAGCTTCGCCAGGCAGAACTGGCTAACGATGACGAGGCCCGGAAGCATGCGTTGAAGGTTCGTGACCAGGAGTTCGAACTAATCGACCAGTGCGACCTGACGATATTGTTAAGCAATGAAGAGTTGTACTCGATCTGGGAAACCAGACCCGAGGCTCCACTGGCAGTTCTGCCAGTGGTATTTAAAGATATTCCGGGTTCAACTACGTCCTACCAGGACCGGCGCGATATTCTGTTTATCGGCAGTTTTCCGCACCAGCCCAATATTGACGCGGTTCTGTATTTTGCCGAATCGGTATTTCCAACGATTAAAAAGCGCATTCCTGATATCCGTTTCAAAATAGTTGGTTCCAACCCGCCTGAATCAATTCGCCAACTGGCAGAGGTACCTGGTATTGAGGTGCTAGGTTTTGTTAAGAATATTGAACCGCTGTTCTCGGAAATCAGGCTCTCATTGGCCCCGCTTCGGTATGGCGCGGGTATCAAAGGGAAAATCGGTACGAGTCTTTGTTATGGTGTTCCATGCGTCGCAACGCCGATGGCGGTTGAGGGCATGGGGCTGATAGCAGGAAAAAATGTGATGGTTGGTGAAACGCCTGGGCAATTTGCTGATGCGGTCTGTGAACTTTACAGCGACGAAAAGCTTTGGAACGCGTTCAGCGTCGAGAGTCATCGCTACGCACAGGAAAATTATTCCGTCGACGTTATCGGTGCGCGACTACGTAATATTCTGTCGGCGGTTACCGAAGGCTGGAAACCACTTCATTTTTCGATGGTTATTGAAAGCAAAGAATCTTACTTCCATCATGCAGAGCGAATGGAAAAAGAATATGAACGACGTGTAATTTATGAGACGGCTTTGGTTGCAAAAAATAATTCTCCGTTGATGAAGTCGACCGGGTTTTGCTGTGCCTGCGGATGTTATTCAGTGTTTTCCACAGTCGTGCCACCGGCAACTGGGAATGGCTGGTCAATGCCGGTTTGGAAGCAGCAGTTGAAATGCGAGCAATGTGGTTTGGTCAGCCTCGAACGCGCCGAACTGAATTTGCTCAATACCATAGCGGCGCCAGAACGTGATAGTCGGATCTATCTGACGCAGCAGACTTCACCGACATTCAAATGGCTTGCAAGTCGCTACCCGAATCTAATCGGAAGTGAAAATTCGGGGCCCGACCAAACTGCGGGTTCGGTAGTCAACGGCATTCGTCATGAAGATCTGACCAACCTGAGTTTTGCCGATGGAAGCTTTGACCGGATGCTGTCACTGGATCTGGTTGTCAATGTTGCCGATGTTAATCTGGTATTTAAAGAAGCTTTCCGGGTTCTGGACAACAGTGGAGTACTGTTGTTTTCGGCGCCACTTCCGAATTCATTCAATGGCCAGGCGAGTGACACGGCAGCCGGCGTTGCCGAAACGACCGGTGGCATGCTGGATTGGGATTGTCTGGACAGTTTGCGTGCCGTTGGATTCAAGCGTGCGTATTGCGTAGCGTTCTGGTCCGAGCAACAAGGCTATCTCGGAACCGAGCAATACCTTGTGGTGGCTCATAAATAAATTTGCAAGGATATATGGTGCATCCAGTTAAATATTTTGTTATTGGTGGACGGGGTTATGTTGGCTCCGCACTCTATTCGTCTATACCTGCGTCGGTATTGGGAATTGCAACCGCATCGGCTCAATCCGAAGGATTTATCCAATTGCGCCTTGATGCACCGGGCGACTTGAATAATCTGAAAGTCGATGCGGGTGATGTCGTGTTTCTTACCGCTGCGATATCGGCGCCTGATATTTGTGCCCGTGAGCATGAGCGGGCCTGGGCTGTAAATGTGACAGGCACAATCAGCTTGATTGAACATGTGATTGCTTCGGGTGGACGTGTGATTTTCTTCTCAAGCGACACGGTCTACGGAGAGCACGCGGAGAAATTTGATGAAGCTACCTCCTGTACACCGGCCGGTGAATACGCAGTAATGAAGCACGCAGTTGAACGACATTTCGAAGGCAATCCGCTGGTTAAATTTGTCCGACTGTCCTATGTATTTTCGGCTGCCGATAAGTTCACCAAATATCTGTTGTCCTGCGCGCAAAAAAATGAAACCGCTGAACTTTTTCATCCATTTTACCGCGCGATTATTCACCGTCGCGACGTAGTCGAGGGTGCGTTGGCATTGGCACGGCGCTGGGATGAATTTCCGCAACAAATTTTTAATTTTGGCGGCCCGGAAGTGTTGTCGAGAGTTGAATTTGCGGACTGCCTGAAATCAGGATGTTTGCCTAAACTTATGTATCGTGTATTGGAACCGGATGCCGAATTTTTCCGGAATCGACCGAAAATGATATCAATGAAATCGGAAGTATTGCCTTTGCTTCTGGGGCGGCCTAGCAGCACGTTAGTGCAGGCTGTATACCTCGAATTCCCGAATGATCAGAAAAACAGAAAGTGAAATTGTTATGAAAAAGAGTATCCTAATTACCGGTATCACAGGACAGGTTGGTTCGCAACTTGCCGATTATGTTTTGGCCAATACTGAATTTGATGTGGTGGGAATGATGCGCTGGCAGGAGCCGATGGATAATCTGTACCATCTGACAGACCGCATCAATCGTAAGGACAGAATCAGCGTGTATTATGCGGATTTGAATGATTATTCGTCGCTTACCAGGATGTTGCGCGATGTACGGCCAACGTATATTTCCCATTTGGCCGCCCAGTCTTATCCGAAAACGTCATTCAATATCCCTATTGAAACGTTGCAAACCAATATTATTGGCACCGCCAATTTACTGGAAAATATTCGTCAGTTAAAAGAAACAGAAGGCTTTGATCCGGTTGTGCACATCTGTTCATCGAGCGAGGTCTACGGCAAAGCAAAACCAGGAGTGGCCTTGTCCGAAGAAGCGACATTCCACGGCGCCAGTCCATACAGTATCAGCAAGATCGGAACTGATTACCTCGGACGTTTTTACGGCGAAGCCTACAATATCAAGACTTTTGTCACGCGCATGGGTACCCACTCCGGGCCTCGGCGCAGTGATGTTTTCTTCGAAAGTACCGTGGCCAAACAGATCGCGCTGATTGAGGCCGGTTTGCAGGAGCCATTCATCAAGGTTGGCAACCTGTCGAGCACACGTACTTTCCAGGATGCCCGCGATGCTGTCCGCGCCTATTTCCTGTTATTGGAAGCCAGCGAGCAGGGAAGAATCAATTGCGGCGAATACTTCAATATTGCGGGTGATGAAGTTTTCAAACTGCCTGAAGTCATTGATCTGTTGATTGCCATGAGCACACGTAACGACATCAAGGTTGTCACCGATACCGATCGTCTGCGTCCGATTGATGCCGATTATCAAATGTTTGATAACACAAAGATCAAGACGGCGATTGCATGGAAGCCCGAGATTCCGGCCAGACAAATGTTTGCAGATCTTTTGAATCATTGGCGTGCTGAAATTGCCAAGGGCAAGATTCCGCTGAATCGATAAATAAATTAATACAGAAACGGAGCTTCTTAATGATAATCAGATCGCGAGCACCGCTCCGACTCGGATTGGCTGGCGGTGGGACTGACGTGTCACCGTATTGCGATACGCACGGTGGATTTGTTTTAAATGCGGCAATTGATCGGTACGCCTATGCGGTGATCAAGCCACTTAACGAGCCTGTCGTTCGTTTTGCGGCGACCGATCAACAAATTGTAAAAGTCAAAGCAAGCAATGAGCCATTGCTGCTTAACGGCAATTTGGATCTGCACAAAGCCGTGTATAACCACATGGTGCAAAACTTCAACGACGGCAAGGCGATCCCGATGGATCTGTCGACATTTTGTGATGCTCCTGCAGGTTCTGGACTCGGGTCTTCGTCGACTCTGGTCGTGGCAATGGTGAGCGCTTTTGTCGAGTTGCTTAACTTGCCGCTGGATGATTACGAAATCGCCAGGTTGGCTTACAAGATTGAACGCGGCGACTGCGGCTTGCAAGGGGGGAGGCAGGATCAATATTCTGCGACCTTTGGCGGGTTTAATTTTATGGAATTCTATGAGGGCGAACGTGCCATCATTAATCCACTGCGCATAAAAAACTGGATACTGTGCGAATTGGAAGCATCACTGGTTTTATATTTCACAGGCGTGTCACGGGAATCGGCACGGATTATTTCTGATCAAAGTAAAAATGTGAATTCCGGTAACGTTGACGCTCTGGAAGCCATGCACGGCATTAAACGCGAAGCCCTGGTGATGAAGGAATGTCTGTTGCGTGGTGACTTTAACGGTCTGGTGGAATCAATGCGTCAGGGCTGGGAAAATAAAAAACGCTCGGCAAAAACGGTTTCCAACGAAAGTATCGATGAAATATATCAGGCGGCATGCAATTCAGGTGCACTGGCCGGAAAAGTGTCCGGTGCTGGTGGTGGTGGTTTCATGTGTTTCTTCGTGCCGACCGAGCGACGCATGGATGTGTTCCGGACCCTGAATAGCTTTGGCGGGCAAGTCAGTAACTGTCATTTTACGAAAAGCGGCAGGCAGGCCTGGAGGGTTGATTGAAAGATGAATTTCAGCTTTGGCTGAAAACGTCTGTGTTTGAGCGAACATATTTGCGTTGATGAAAAAACACTCCGATCCATTCTGAAAATGGCCGGAGTGTTTTATTAACTGGTGGCGTTGATATCATCCTCAACCAATCAAACTGCAGGCGCCGAGTTCGATCAGGGTAACCTGTCGTAAATCTCCTTACTCATACGTTCCCAAAGTACTTCCGAGCCATGATTGGTCAAATGTCCCCAGTCCATCGTGATCAGGTCGGTTGCATCGTCACCAGTGCGATCGAGGCAGCCACGCGCATCGCAAAGATATTTCAATGGCGAGATGTATTCAATGCCTGCACGGGCAAAGTAGTCGCTGAGAAAGGTGTCCCAAAGCCCCGGATCTTCCTGTAATCCATAGGTGGAAACGGCGGGCATGATCGCACCATCCTTTTCTGTTGAGAATCTAACTATCACGTCCTTCAGCGTTGGGTACCAATGCGGAACCGGGCCTACGACCACCACTCTGGTGACAGGGGATTTTTGTTTAATCAGTGCCACGGTTTTTGCCACTTCACCGGCAGCTTGTGATTTGTCCTGGATCGAATTCTGACCATTTACCATCCAGGTAATCAGAACGATTGCGGGCCGCGTTTCGCTCACGATGTCAAGCTTCTCGGCGTTGACTTCGGCTAGGGTGCGGTTGTTTTCGGGCCATGCAGACGAGCGCTTGCTATCGTCGAAGAAGGGCGGAACGTTGCTGTCGGAGAATTGTGCTATGCCGAACGCTTTCACTTTTTTCGATTGAAGCTTTAGCAGGCCAGGATAAAGCGATGCCGAGTACGAGTCGCCCCATATCAGGACCAGAGGACGCATTGAATCAACGCACATGCGCATTTTGTCTTTCTTGGTTACCTCTCGTGGTGCTGAATAGCATGTGCCCCAACGGAAATTCCCGGCATAGAATTTGTACACGTCCTGGATTTTCGCGAGATCACTGACGAAATGTCCATTTTTCGTCACGACCGGGCGGTCCGGCAGTCCGTCTTTTGTAAACGTAAATACTCCCAGACCTCCAATGAGTAACAGACCTGTCAGTAGTGTTGCAGCCTTTGCCCGTGGGGCAGCACCGTGGCGAATAAAACGTTCTATACAATAGTAGGTGAACGCAGCAAGAAAAATCGCAAGCGCGATTGCTGCGACGCGTCCCAGCGGCCCGTGGAATTGGTATTGGAGGGTATCCTGAAAAACCAGTATCGGCCAGTGCCAAAGATACAGCGGGTAACTGATCAGACCTATCCAGACCAGTGGTTTGCCTGACAGCAGCCATTTGGCCACGCGGGTTGACGGGCCACTGGCAATACAGAGGGCAGCGCCCAAAGTTGGCGCCAAGGCTAAATAGCCCGGAAACGCCATGGCAGAATTAGCGCGCCAACTGGTCAATAATATCAAGGACAATCCGACCAATGCTGAGAATTCGCGCATGGCTGGTCGTGTCAGCACGCTTTCAATTTTACCCGCAGTCGTTCTCCATTGGCTTTCTGGTGAAGTTAATGCAACCGTTAAGGTTCTCAATGGATGTTCAATCTGAATACAGGCGACCAACGATCCCAGCGCCAGTTCCCATAAACGTGTCTGGGGTGAATAAAATGCAGCCACCGGATTTGACGTGGTCCAGATAATATTCCAAGAAAAAGAAACAATAATTAATAAGACAATTCCTGAAAACCGGCCAAGATTAGAGCGCCAGAGTATTATCAGCACTGTGGGCCATAGCAAATAGAATTGTTCTTCGATTCCCAGTGACCAGAGATGCAGAAGTGGTTTGGTCGCAGCAGCGGCAGTAAAGTATCCACTTTCGTTCCAAAGCAGCAGATTTGATGCAAATCCTGCGCCGGCTGCGATGTGTTCACCCAAGTTTTTGAATCCATCAACGAGCATGTGATTCCAGCCGATTGCGAAAACAGTCAGCAGGACAAGAATCAGTGCAGGGAAAATTCTTCGTGCGCGGCGTATGTAAAAATCCAGGTATGAAAACGAACTGTTTTGAAGATTTCCAAAAATGATGGTGGAAATCAGATAGCCGGAAATGACAAAAAACACGTCGACACCGACGAAACCACCGGTGAGTAAGCTTGGGAAGGCGTGGTACAGAACGACTGATAAAACCGCAATTGCCCTGAGGCCGTCGATATCAGCCCTGTATTTGGGGTGGATCGGCTTGGAATGTTGATTTTTATTCTGCATTTTTCTGGAATCAAGTCAGGCGAGGCGAAAAATTTTGTACTATACCATAAGAAAATCGACACAAAACACGATTCAACTGTTGTGTCGCAATGGGGTGCGAATTACTGCGGCCAATTATTTTCGAACCTGCCGGTAATTTGTTGGTCACGCTTACTTGATAATCTGGTACGATCCAGAGGTGGTTGACGCAACGTTTGAAAGCGCAGTTTTAGGGTTAAATTGCCGCGCAATTAAAGGGTAATGGAGTGAGATGCCATTAATAGCCAAAGGCAGTTTCATTTCGTAATATTAATAATTAATACATTAGTGGAGTTTATTGTGCGTACTTTTATTATTTTGGGAACTCTGTTCGCGTTACTGCAATTGTCGGGCTGCTCCAGCAAGACTACAGCAACTGCGCGTTTGCCGGACAGTACCGCCTCGGTTGGCATTGCTGTAAAGAGTCCTTTGCGCAAGTTGAAAGTCAATGAATTGACTGCTCTTCCAATTTCCATTTATAACAGTGGCGACGGCATCATTCCATCTGAAGGCAAAGCGGATGGTTCAATGAAAGTGTTTGCAACCTACCATTGGACGCGTGGCAATAATGAAATGGTGGTCTGGGATGGGGTTCGTACACCACTGGGTGAGGACATCGGTCATGCCAAGTCACTTGATGTTTCACTCTCGCTGAAAGCGCCTTCTGATCCCGGTAGATACATTTTAGTGATTGATTTGGTGCAGGAGGGCGCAGTCTGGTTTCAAACCACCGGCTCGCAAACTGCAGGGTTGTTATTCACTGTTGAATAGCAGCGAACTTTTAATGTCATCTCGGCAAATTATGGCACCATAATCTACCCATAGAACGTCGTCTCGACGTTAATGAATATTTTCAAGACAATTAGTGCCGGGATAATCGCAAATTCAAATCGTTGACTTTCCTGACCCAGTAAGAATCGGCCCCATTGTGGCCGTACAGGGTTGGTACTGGCTGCGTTTTTGCGACACGAACCATTTTGCTCAGATGCATTGTACGCAAATATAATGCGCGATTTATTGGATGGCGCGATATTGCCGGTATTTGAATTAATTTACGCCGTAAAGGCCAGGAGAATGAAATGAAAGAGTATATTTTGGCGCAGGTAACAGAAGCGCAGCGGGTAATGACAGCAATACTGTCCGATGAAAAACTCGTTGCTTCAGTAGAAGCCGCCTCAACAGCATGCATCACTTGCCTGCAAAACGGTGGAAAAATATTATTGGCCGGTAACGGTGGCAGCGCAGCCGATGCGCAGCATATCGCCGGTGAATTTGTCAGCCGCTTTGCTTTTGATCGTCCGGGCTTACCGGCGATTGCGTTGACCACTGACACGTCGATTCTGACTGCCATCGGTAACGACTATGGTTACGAAAAACTGTTCAACCGT
>Ga0209067_10001220_pt1 | contig 16064 bp, 15 predicted proteins | sample ColStrG_CSR_2013_FD_187199 | JGI IMG/M metagenome (GOLD analysis project Ga0209067, IMG submission 187199) | Freshwater sediment microbial communities in response to fracking from Pennsylvania, USA - Cold Stream Run_MetaG_CSR_2013 (SPAdes)... | ecosystem: Environmental > Aquatic > Freshwater >...
CAATCGTGAGGTTGTTCATCGTGCCGGAGCTGGCGGCGGGGACGCGGTCCGGGATCGCTTGCGCCAGAGCGCGCATGAGCACGTCTACAATTCGCTGCGAGGTTTCGACATTTCCGGCAGCGACGGGTGCAGGCGGGCGGGCATTGACAATCGTTCCTTCAGGAGCAAGCAGTTGAATGGGCCGCATCAATCCGCTCGTGGCCGGAGCATCGGGTGAGAGCAAGCATCGGAAGACGTAGTACGCGGCCGAGTATGTGATCGCGTAAACCGCATTGATGCTGCTTGCGGCCTGTGGGCTGGATCCGACGAAGTCGATCCGAGCGGACTGTTGACGAGGATCGATTGTGATCGAGACTCTGATCTTCACTGGCGTCTCACTGTGGCCGTCGTCATCGAGGTAATCTTCGGCGATAAATTCTCCGGCCGGCATCCGGCCCAATTCGGCGCGCGTCAGCCGTTCCGAGTATGCAAGGAGTTCGCCCCTGAGCCTGCCGATCGACTCCACGCCATACTTCGTAATCAATTCCTGCAGGCGTGCTTCTCCGACTCGACAGGCGCCGATCTGAGAAGTCAAATCCCCCTCGCGTTCCACCGGCGTGCGAACATTGTGGAGTACCAGACTGAGAATCTCGCGGTCCACGGCTCCGCCTTTGACAATACGCACCGGCGGAATGCGCAGACCTTCCTGGTAAATCTCCTGGCATAGGCCCATGGACCCTGGATAGCACCCGCCAACGTCGGCATGATGAGCTCGTGCCGCCACATAAAACACTGGCAGTTCCGCGTCTCCAAAAACCGGGAGAACCATGGTCAGATCCGGCAGGTGGGTTCCGCCAGCAAAAGGATCGTTCAATAAAGCGATATCGCCCCTGCCAAGTGCAAGGGCACTGATCGCCGATTGCACCGACATCGGCATCGCTCCGAGATGCACGGGCATGTGATCTCCCATGGCGATGACATTGCCCAGACTGTCGAAAACCGCGCAGGAGTAGTCGCGGCGCTCTTTAATGTTCGGGGAAAACGAAGTGCGGCGCAGCGTCGCACCCATCTGCTCGGCCACTGAATGAGTTGCGCCTTGAAACAGCGCAAGCTCGATGGGGTCGACTATGTGCTCAAAGTCTTCCACGGTCCTCCGTGATAACAATGTTGCCGAAGGCATCCACTCGCGCCCCGCACTGCGGAGGGATGACCGACGTGGCGCTGTATTCGGCTATCACCGCAGGTCCCTGGAACTCGTCGCCCGCGGCGAGAAGCTTGCGGTCATAGACTCGAGTCTCAAATTCCTGCCGATCAAACAGCACGCGCCGAGTCTTTAAGATTGCCTGGGAGCCATCGCCGCGGCGCAACTCGGCTTGCGGCAGATGGATGCGCTCCGATTTCGCCGTGATCCGGACGCGGATACTTACAACCTCCACCATTCTGCGTTCGTCCGCATAGCCGTAACGTCGCTGGTGAGCGCGATGAAAGCCGTTGAGCATCTCCGAGTTATACGGCACGTTCAACTCGTACCCTTGTCCGACGTAGCGCAGGTCGGCGGAGAAAGTCGCCTCGCCAGTCAAGCCTTCCGACTGCAACTCCCGCAGGCCGCCCTCCGCGAGTTCTTGGAACTTGGGCTCCAGCAGCCTTTCATCGGGCCGCGACATTACGGTCTGCGAGTAATCGCGAGTCGCATCCGCGAGTAAGATGCCGAAGGCAGACAGCGCTCCAGGCATCTGGGGCACAATGACGCGAGGAATGCGGAGCGCCCGGGCGAGGGAACAGGCATGCAACGGCCCTGCTCCGCCAAAAGCCACCAGCGTAAAATCTCGCGGATCGTATCCACGCTCCACCGAGATGACACGCAGCGCTTTCTCCATCGTGCTCTCCGCTAATAAGAGGATGCCAGTAGCGAACTGCTCGGCCGACCCGATGGGCCGTCCCGCATCCTCCATATACTGCCGGGTACGCGCATCATCCAGCCTGACTTCGCCACCCAGAAACAGCTCCGGATCCAAACGCCCAAGCACCAGGTTCGCATCAGTAACTGTCGGTTGTGTTCCTCGGCCATAGCAGATGGGCCCAGGATCGGCGCCGGCCGATTCAGGTCCAACATGCAGGATGCCGCCACCATCGAAGCGAGCCAGAGAGCCGCCCCCGGCTCCGACCGTGTGAATGTCGAGCATCGGGACACTCACGGGTATCTGCGAAACGATGGATTCGCTGGTGATCCTGGGTCCCCCCTCATCGGCGCTCACCAAGGCAACATCAGTAGAAGTGCCGCCCATGTCGAAGGTGATGACCTTGTCGAAACCGGCGATGCGGGCTACGTGGTATGCGCCGATGACACCGCCGGCGGGACCGGACAGCACAGTCCGAACCGGTTGTTCCGCCGCAGAACGCGCGGAAAGAATCCCTCCCGTGGATTGCATGACTTGAACGCGACTATTTTCGTAGGCACGACCGACACCATTCTCGAGTTCACGGATGTACCGGCCCACTTTGGGCGCCAAGTAAGCATTCAGCGCCACCGTTGCCCCGCGCTCATACTCGCGGAATTCTGGCAACACAACATGGGAAACGGAAATCGGCAGACCCAGCCGTGAGAGAACCTGCTGTACGAGCCGCTCGTTTTGGGGATTGGCAAATGCAAACAGCAACGAGACAGCGATAGCCTCCGCACCCGATCTCTCGACACGGTTGCATAACTCACTCAGTTCCGCCTCGGAGGGTTGAGCCAGGATGCTGCCGTCAGGAGCCGTTCGCTCGTTGACCCCGAAACGCAATTCTGTGGGAACGAGCACGGAGGGAAGTTGTGGGCACCAGCTATACAGATCGGCTCTGGCTTGTCGGCCGATGGCGATGGTATCTTCAAAACCCGCAGTGGTCACGAATGCCACGCGCGAACCTTTGCGCTCGAGAAGAATATTGGTTCCTACGGTAGTGCCGTGTCGAACCTCCGGGCTGGTCACCGGGGAGACCTGACGCACCGCCTGCAACACGGCATTTCCGGGGTCGGTGGGGGTCGAGAAAAGTTTCAGAACCTTGGGAACGCCGCCCTGCACGTAGACGCAGTCCGTGAACGTTCCACCGGTATCGATGGCAATCCGCATAGCAATATTAGGTTCGGCCGGTCAACCGAGGAATGGCCACTTTGACGGCAATCAGAGTAGCAGATATAGATTCATACGAATTCCCGACGAGCCGTGGCTCGCCGGCAAATCGCGACGCAGGGGTTTGGTTAATTGGCTGAAGCGCCCAAGCACAAGGTTGGTTCCAGTGTGCCGCTCAAATTTTGGATTGCGGGACTGACATCGCCGGAGCGGAGCACTCTGATCGCCACGTTTGGCGGTTGGTTGCTCGACGGCATGGATGTAATGATGTACAGCTTCGCAATTCCCACCTTGATTGTTCAGTGGCACCTCAGCCACGGTCAAGCGGGCCTGCTGGGAACTGTTACGCTGCTGATCTCAGCCGTGGGCGGGTGGCTGGCGGGCATCGCGGCGGATCGCTACGGACGCACGCAAGTCTTACAAATTACCATCCTCTGGTTCGCCCTTTTTACCTTCTTAAGCGGATTCACCAACTCCTATTGGCAATTGCTGGTGACCCGTGGTTTGCAGGGGCTGGGATTTGGCGGCGAATGGGCCGTGGGTTCTGTCTTGATGGGAGAAGCTATTCGACCCCAGCATCGCGGCAAAGCTGTGGGAACCGTGCAGGCTGGCTGGGCCATCGGGTGGGGATTGGCCGCGTTCGCGTACGCGGCGCTGTTCTCCCTGCTTCCTTCCGCGTTGGCATGGCGAGTGATGTTTTGGATCGGCATCTTGCCGGCTCTTCTGGTGTTTTACATCCGGTGGCACGTGCCCGAGCCCGAACTTTCGAGGCATGCCCGCGAGAACGCGCGGCATTCTGGAGCGAAAGTACAGTTCCTGGAAATCTTCAATCCTGAGATCCTCCGCATCACTGCCCTGACTTCCCTCATGTCGGTCGGATTGCAAGGCGGATACTATGCAATCACGACCTGGCTTCCTACTTACCTTGAGACGGTTCGCGGCCTTTCGATTCTGAGCACGGGCGGCTATCTTTGCGTAACCATTTTCGGATCTCTCTGTGGCTATTTGGTAAGCGCACATTTGACTGATCGGCTAGGCCGCAAATGGACTCTGCTGCTGTTTTCTGTGAACTCATTGCTTGCGGTTTGGGCTTACACCTTCCTCACTATCAGTAATCACCTTACTCTGGCGCTGGGTTTCCCGTTAGGTTTCTTCGCATCGGGATCTTTCAGCCCAATCGGTGCGTATTTCAGCGAACTTTTTCCCAGTCGATTCCGCGCTTCGGGTCAAGGCTTTTCCTACAACATGGGACGGGGGCTCGGCGCTCTGTTTCCCGCCCTGGTCGGCTTCCTCGGTGCGCGTATTGAACTCAGGCAGGCCATAGCCATCTTTGCAACAGGAGCCTATCTGTTAGTGATCCTCGCAATTGCGCTGCTCCCTGAGACCAAGAATGAATCTTTGCGGAGCTAAAGGCCGGATGGCTGAATCGCGGAGATTATGGAAGACCCTTCACCCCTAAGGACAACTGGCGTGCCCGTGCATTAAGGGTGCTGACAGTTTCCGGTTACTCCCGGGGAATGTGGAGCCCCTTCTGGTGCATCTGCACGTCTGCTCGCGCTCTCTCTGCACCGCGGATTGAGCCCACCTATCGTGAATCGCTCGGAGGAAGGAATATTCGGGTTGACAAAGTATATTAAACGGAAGTAAAAGTAATCGTTCGTAATATTTCACAATCTCATTCGCAACTAAATGTTACGGAGGCTCGCCATGCCCCTTTCCTTTCGAACCCGACTGACTCTAGTGGCGCTGTATCTTCTGGCAGCCATTTACGCTGCCCCACCGTTATGGGCGCAAAAGGATGCCGGAACCATCGTTGGACAGGTGCGCGATCCCAGCGGCGCAGTGATTCCGGGCGCAAAGGTCACGGTGGAAGACGTGGATCGTGGGGTGCAAATGACTCTTTCCACCAGCGGCGAGGGGGAGTATGTGGCGAGTCCGCTGCACATTGGACGCTATCGGGTCACGGTGGAGAAGGCGGGGTTCAAAAAGGCGGTGTCAGAGCTTGTGGAGTTGAACGTGCAAGGCCGCGTCGCCATCAACATGACCCTGCAGGTCGGGCAGATAAGCGAAGAAATGCTGGTCACGGGGGCGGCGCCGCTGCTCGAAACCGAGACTTCGGAGTTGGGACAAGTCGTTGACCAGAAGCGGGTCAGCAACCTTCCGCTCAACGGGCGAAACTTTGCCCAGTTGGCGTTGCTCAGCACGGGAACGGCGCCGAGCGAACCGGGCGCGCGCGATGAGGGCGGATACGGATTCAGCGCCAATGGAGCACGGTCGCTGCAGAACAATTTCCTGCTGGATGGCGTGGACAACAACTCGAATCTGCCCGACCTGCTTAACGAAACGAACTTCGTGATTCAGCCTCCCGTCGAAGCCCTGCAGGAATTCAAGGTGCAAACCAACGCCTACGGCGCGGAATTCGGGCGCGGCAATGGAGCCATCGTGAATGCGGTCATCAAGTCGGGGACCAACCAGCTTCACGGCTCGGCGTGGGAGTTCCTGCGCAACAACAAGCTCGATGGGCGCAATTACTTTGACGCCCCGGGGAAACCTGCCCCGCAGTACCAGCAGAACCAGTTTGGCGCGACATTCGGCGGACCCGTCGTGCTGCCCCACTGGTATGACGGCCGCGGACGCACGTTCTTCTTCGTCGATTACGAAGGATACCGGGTACGCCAGGCGCAGACCCAGACCGCATTCGTGCCGCCGACGGCGTGGCGGACGGGAGATTTCTCAAGCCTGATTGACTACACGACCGTAACCGGCACGGATTGTAACGGCACACCGACGTATAAGGGCGAGATTTTCGATGCCAAGCTGGCGAAAGCCAATTGCGGAGTGCCTTTCCAATACGACGGAGCCGGGAATCCTCTGAACATGATTCCCGCGACGCCAGTGGTGACGGGCGGTGGTTCGCTGGATCCATTGGCGCTGAGACTGGCAGCGTTGTATCCGACGGCCGGACCGATCAACTCAAGCGGAAGCAACTTCCTCGCCAATCCTGTGCGCAAAGAAACGCGCAACAATTTTGACGTCCGCGTCGACCACAAAATCTCTGACAATGACAATACCTTCTTCCGCTTCAGCTTCGAACATCAGCCCAGCTCGATTCCCGGGACCTTCGGCGGGTTGGCCGATGGCGGCGGATTCTTCAGCGGCCAGGAGGATTTCTCCTACCGCAGCGTTGCCGCCAGTTGGACGCACATTTTCAAGCCCGAGTTGATCAACGAATTCCGGCTGGGATACAACCGGGTGAATGCCCATCGGCTGGAACTCAACGCCAACACCAACGTATCGGCACAGCCCAACGTCAATTTCCCAGGCGTTCCTTTTTCGCCGGGCATTGGCGGGCTGCCGCAACTGACTTTTAGCGATGTCGCCACGTTGGGCAGTCCCACGTACCTGCCTTCGGTCGAGCTCCAAAATTCCTATACTCTTTCGGAAAATCTGACGTGGGTGCGCGGCCGCAACACCTGGAAGTTTGGCACGGAGATTCGGCGCGAGGAATTCACAATTTTCCAACCCGCTTACGCTCGCGGGACGCTTTCCTTCAGTCCGACATTGACCGACAATCCAGCAGCCGTCGGCAGCGGCGGGACCGGCTTTGCTTCCTTCATGGCAGGGCTTGCCAGCGGCGGCGGCCTCAACAACCTGCACAACGTGGATTACTTCCGCAACACCTATGCGTTTTACGCGCAGGATGATTGGAAGGTCACGCCCACGCTGGTATTGAATCTAGGGCTGCGCTACGAACTGTTCGGCACCGTGTCGGACCGCCTCAACGACGTGGGGAATTTCGACCTCAGCAATCCCACCAATCCTACGATCATTGTGCCCAAAGGACAGACGGCGCAGCTCACGCCCTACATCGCGCAGTACGTCAAGATAAGTGCCACGGGCAGCCGTGGCCTGATCAACTCGGACCTGAATAACTTTGCTCCGCGGATCGGCCTGGCATGGCAGTTTACGCCGAAGACCGTTTTGCGAACGGGCTACGGAATTTTCTACGGGGGCCAGGAGAACGGGCCGTACTCGAATCCGAGTCCCGGATTCAATCCTCCGTTCTTCAGGAACGAATCGTTCGTTTCGCCTTGTGGCACGCCGACGGCCAATGCCTCAGCGGGAGATTGCCGCCTGACTCTGATTCCCGCTCTGTCCGGCGGATTCCCGGGACTGGGGGATCCCAACACTCCCATCTTTTTCTCCATCGATAAAAATCTGCGTACGCCCTATATGCAGCAGTGGCACTTGAGCGTGGAACGGGAACTACCCGCGAACAGCGTGTTCACGTTGACCTATGCGGGTTCCAAGGGGACGAAGTTATATACGTTCTTCAACGGCAACCAGGCGGCGCCCGACCCGAATTCGAGTGACCCAACCGCGCCACGGCGGCCTGTGTTTGCGACCTTGATCGGAGGCTCAGGCCCCTGTACCCTCCCGCCGGTCCAGAATCCCCCGCTCCCCGACAACTGCGCGCCGGTGTTCGACACGGGCATCGATTGGTTCCGCTCCACCGGCAGGTCCAACTACCATTCGCTGCAGGCAAGTTTCGAAAAGCGCTTCTCCAAGGGCCTGCAGTTCCAAGCTTCCTACACTTACGCGCACTCGCTGGATATCGCTTCCAACGCGAACCTGGGTCCTACGCAGAACAACAGCGACTTCCGCTACTTCCGCAACCCGCAGGCGGAATACGGCAATTCTGATTTCGATGTGCGCAACCGCTTTGTGTTGAATTCGATCTACGAACTGCCCTTCGGCCATGGCAAACACTTCCTGGGGAACGCGACCGGGGTTGCGAACCAGGTGATCGGCGGATGGCAGATTGCGAATATCCTCTCGATCTCCAGCGGCAACTGGTTCACAGTACTCGACAATCAAGGCAACTTCGCCAATGCTGACGGCGGCGCGGGCGGCGTCTCCCAACGCCCGGACCGAATCGCAGACCCCAACCGGGCGGGAATCGTTCCGGGAAACTCCAATCCAGGGTGCCAGACACTGGTGTCGCAGGGCGGTCTTGCTCCCGACAAGATTCACACGCCGTCCGCATGGTTCAACGGTTGCGCGTTCGACAATCCGCCTTTAGGTTCCTTCGGCAATGTCGGCCGCAATACCATCGAGGCGCCGGGATACAAGAGTTGGGACTTCTCGGTATTCAAGTTCTTCCATACTTCCGAGAAGACAAATCTGGAATTCCGCGCGGAGTTTTTCAATCTCCCGAATCACACAAATTTTCTATTCGCGCTTAGCGGGCCGCAGAGCGGGAACAACTCGACCATCCTCAGGACTTCACAATACCAAAGCTTAACGGCTGCTCGGCCACCGCGGCAGATACAGTTTGCCCTGAAGTTTTCTTTCTAAAGGGGCCGCCATTGGCGGCCTTTCGGCGGGCGGATTCACGGTTTAGCATTGTGTCGATGGCTTCGTCATTTGAGAGACGCACGCACAGCGGCTTCGTACTGCTGGGTCCTTCTTACTTATGACTCGGTTAACTCTTCACTAAGACGACGCTGGCGTCATCGCGCAGACCCGAACCGTCGGCGAACGAGCGTACGTCATCGAGCAGGCTCTCGGCGGAGGCATCGGCTCGCAAAAAATGTCTCTGAAGACGCGCTGATCCATATTCTTCGTCCGCCTGATTCTCCGCCTCGGTAATACCGTCGCTGTAAAGCACCAAGCGAGAACCAACGGGAAGCTTTATTTCGACCTCCGAGAAATCACCTCGTCCCAGTCCCAGGGGAATTCCTCGGTCTACGTCGAGGGACTGGGCTGAAGTGCCGGTCATCAGGAGCGGCGGCGGGTGACCGGCATTGGCGAAGGTCAGAGTCCGCTTCGCAGGATCAAGCACGGCATACACCATGGTCACAAAGCGGCCGGCGGGAAAGTCCTCGACCAGAACGCGATTCAGCTTCGCCAGCACTTCACCCGGAGTGCAAGCGGCCTCGACCAGCGATCGCAAGATGCCACGAGTAGCGGACATGAGCAGCGCCGCAGCGGTTCCCTTGCCGGAAACGTCGGCCAGCACCAGCCCCCAACGGCCGTTGTCCATGGGGATGAAGTCGTACCAGTCACCGCCTACGGCGCCCACGGGAATGGAAAGCCCGGATACGGTGAAGCCAGGAATGCAGGGCGAGGTCTTGGGGAGAAGCGCTTGTTGGATGAGGCGGGCCTCCCGAGCCTCACTACTCATCTGCTCCCTTTGCCGCTGCTCCTGTTGAAATCGGCGAGCATTGTGGACGGCCACGGCCACATCGCTGCACAGGGCTTGGAGCAGCCGCAACTGGCAGGGGCTGAAGGCGTCCAGTTCGTTGTGGGAGGCGGTGAATACGCCCACCAATTGCCCTTCCACATGAAGGGGAATCGCAACCTCTGAGAGCGTGGATTCTTCACAGCCAATGTAATGGGAATCCCGGCGCACATCGGGCGCGTAATGCATCTGGCCAGTGGATGCTACGTACCCGACCATGCCTTTCCCGATCTTCAGGCTGTGGCCGGGGCCGTGCATCTCGCAGCCGGTGCAGCCATGGGCGCACGCTAGCGACAGTTCGCCTCGCGCTTCGTTGTGCAGGTAGATGTCCGAGTCCAGACATCCGAAGGAACGGGCGATCTCGTTCACGACTTTGTCCACGAGTTGGTCGAGGTCAAGGATTGAGCTGATTTTCTGAGCGGCTTTTTGCAGCTTGAGGAGATCCTCCACCTGCTCAAGATTAAGCACGCCAGGGTTCGAAGGAAGCGGTGTTGTGAAGTTTGGACTGGCTGCCATGGGTTTGCTCCCGGACGCCATAATCTAATAACCACAGATGATTCATTCGATGGTTAGGACTCTTTTTTGCGAGACTTACGCTGAGGAATATCGCGAAATACGGGCAGGTTTCGCTAATTTTTGGGTAAGAGCCCGCGGAATTTCTCTGCAGTCCAGACTGCGTGGCGGAGCGCGCAGTCTTGCGCTAACCATTCTCCGGCCAAATTCCCTGCTAACAGGGAAAATAACAGGGAATTTGCAAAATTTTGGCCCTCCAAGATCGCATTTCTGCTCTCTAATTGCACATTCTGCGGGAGAAACATCCCACTGAGCGGAAATCGGAACAGGGAATTAACAGGGAGGTATCAGGGAATTAAGATTCCCTGATCAGGGAGTCTATTACAGGGAGAACCTACTTGGGCGCTGCGAGGAGACTCTTGGGAGAAATCTTCTGAAAATCGATGTCCTTCCACTTGAGGCCTAGCAACTCCCCAACCCGAAGGCCCTTGAACACGGCGAGGAATACCATCGTGCGCGTCGACTCCTTCAGGATGCCAAGCAGTGCCGCAATCTGCTCGATGGATAGCACGATCGGCATCCCAGTCCGCTTGGCGCTCTGACGCACCATGCTGGCGAACAACCCCGTAGAACCAGATGAAAGGAGACACGAACCTCCAGCGATCGAGGGAGTGGCTGACATATGAAATCGAAGCCTATCCAGCGAGCCGGGATTGCGAACGTGATCGCACGCCAGGTCAACGCATCGACCGAGCGCGATGGCCCAAAACACGGGACGTAGAGCTTCTCGTCGCGTGATTCGCCCATTCCCATTCAGCAAGCCAATTCCTGCGGCATCTCCCTTCACATTGGAATTCCGACATTCTTCCCCCGCATTGTGGACAGACTAAGTTAATGATCGACGAGATGATGCTCGTGTTCGATTCGCCCGGTAGTGTGTCAAGGGTTTTCATAATCGCTCTCCTATCCAGAGATCCGACAAAATGCGAGGGGCAGACACGGGCCACAAAAAACGGAGATGGTGCCGCGGGTTTTCGGCTCTCAATTGCCCGTAGTGGTTGGCTGCGGAGTCCGTCTCGGCCACCCATGCCTGCGGCCTCGCTGCAAGATGAGAATGCACGCACAATGCCAAGGCTGAACAACGAATAAGAGCCGAGAACGAAGCTCTTCCTGCTGCGTGCGTATGTTGAATGTCACTACTATTGCCCGGCGTTAGGCATGTGTGCCCGGATCTGGTCGCAACTTGAGCGTGGGGTAGTGACCTGTGCAACACGGCGCGCGGCAAAGACATGAAACAACAGCCTCGTTGAAGACTCCACCACCGCTTCGACCATTGGCATGTCGATTGCGTTCCAAGCGGATGTTAAATACAAGCTCCTGATTTGGTTGACAGTCATTCCAGGTGCGGATTGCTGGACTAACAGGAGCGAGAGGGGTGAAGGATGCAGAGGCTAATCGTTGTAGTCACTTTGTGTTTGCTGACGTTGGCGGCTTTTGGCCAGTCTACATCAAAGTATCAAGTGGCCATCATTACTGAGGTCAAGCCGCGCCAGGCGGCAGGAGACGGTGCCTCTGATCCCACCAGCTATGACGTCTCTGTCAAAGTTGGTGACACGATGTACGTGGTTCTGTACACGCAGCCGTTGGGCGAACTCCCCGCGAAGTACGCAACCGGGCACGAACTGCTAGTGCTGGTCGGAAAGAACACAATCACTTACAACGACATGTTGGGCCGGTCGCTTCAGGTGCCGATAGAAAGCCAAAGACCCGCTGCCGAACCTAAGCAATCGAAATAGCTCGCGGCTGCCCGACGGAGAGTCATGTTCGAGGATTGTTTTGTAGGAGTTAATGTCGACGCAAACGATTCGAGTCGATTTGGAGGAAGAATGCATCGTTTATTTGTTCGAAGGAACGAAAAGAGCGGCTGCTCTTACGGGTATACACTCATCAGTCTCTGGGCATTACTGTTGTGCTCCGGCATTGGTGCATTGGCCCAGAGCGCTGCTCCCGCATTGAAGGCGAACCCAGTATTCAGCATTCGCGCTACTCATCTCGTGGGTTTCCCAAACACAAACAACAATTGCAACGGGACTTTGTCGGTGAAGGACGATGCGTTGCGATTTGAGCAGGATGCAAAGCCCGCCGCAGAGGTAAAGATCGCGTCTGTTCAGGGCGTGTTTCTGGGCAGCGAGAGCAAGCAGGTCGGCGGAACGCCGGCGATGATCGGGAAGGCTGCGGCTCCGTTCGGAAGTGGCCGAGTCGTCAGTCTCTTTGCCCATAAGAAATACGACACCCTGACCGTGGAATATGTAGATGCTGATGGAGGAGTTCACGGCGCGATCTTCGAGGTAAAGGAAGGGCAAGCTGGACACGTTCGGCAGGAGCTTGTGACTCGGGGCCTACCTCCCAGTCTTCACGACGACCGGTCAGCGGAACCCGCCACTGCGGAGGCCTATGAAAAGCAATAGACTGAATTTATACATCTGTCTCGCGGTAATCGCGGCCGTCGCGGTTGCATCTCCCCGTGAAATGGCTGGCCAATCTGCATCCGAGAAATCTTCGGTTGCAAGCAGCAGTTATGCCCCGCAATGGAGTGTGCAGATCGACAGGGTTGAGCCCGGCGAGGTCCAACTTGCTTATTCCTTCCAAGCCGCCATCTACGAGAGCCTCTTTGAGGAATTGAACAAGACACACCAGTTCAAGCACGTGTTCCGGGAGGGAGATCGTAAGGCTGGCGACGCTCCCAACTTGCTCGTTCTAAAAGCGACCGTGGTGAGATACACGCCGGGGAGCGAGACACGGCGGGCGGTGACGACCTTTAGTGGAGCGACAAAATTAAGCGTTCGGATCCAACTGGTTACCCGCGAGGGAAAGATTGTGCTCGATCACCCCGTGAACGGGAATGTTCGCTTCTTCGGCAGCAATTTGCGCGCTACCCACAATTTGGCCCGCAATATCGCCAAAGCGATCAGGCAGTCGGAATGGCTAGGATCCGAGCGGCTGGCGCGATGCTCACCAGTCAACTCAGACTGGGGACGGCACACATCTCCTGGTTTTTGATGGAGGTGAAACGTGGAGAAGAGTTACAGAACACCGGTTGATCACCCAATCAGCAGCCGGGTCTAGCTGTTCGCAACGAGGAGGACCGATGAAGTTTCGACAGATTCTTATTGCTATCGTAATTATCGGCACGCTGTGGCGCACTGCCGCGGCCCAGCCAACGAAAAAGAACATACAGCCCGATGCGCCTCGGCCGGAAAGCATTCTAGCGGGTACAAGCATGCAGTCCAATCCTGTCCTATCCGACTTGCTTGCGATCAAGCCGGAAATGCCCTTGGGTCCACAAGACGTTCTCAAATCCTACGAAATCGCCATGAGCATGGTGACAGAGAAGACATCGGCCGATTTCTCTGTAATCGTGCAGGCCCAACAAGCAAATCAAATTACCCGGGAAAAGGCGGAATATCTCCTGCAGCAGAGCTACCAGATGGCAATGATGCAGTATCAGGTGCTTAGCGCGCTACATGATGTTCTGAAACATGACATCGACGAAGCCGCAGGGCAGCAGCCAAGGCAGTCGCTGAAAACGACAAGCTCCGATACGGTTTTAGTGGTTCCTTTTCCGGGCTCCGTCCCTCCATCCAGATGACCATCGAAATTCCTCTTCGCTAGGATCGCATGGAACTTCACGTCCTTCAGTGGGGACAGAGGAGCGCAAACATAGCATGCGATACCCGGAGAAATTGATTGAGGGCGGTGAGGGCGTCGTCCCCGACTCGGCGAAGCCTTCGCCTCAGCAGATGCTGGCTGTTCTGGCGCATGGCTTGCCGTTACTTCATCGATACGCCTTTAGACTCTTGGGAAACGAAGCTGATGCAGAGGATGCGGTGCAGGATGCGCTATTGGCAGCTTACAAGCACCTGAACCAATTCAGAGGCGACGCGCAACTTTCGACGTGGCTGACCACTATCGTTATCAATTGCGCAAGAATGCATTTGCGCAAGCGGTCTCGCTATATCCATGTGTCCCTGGATTCGCGAATCGGAGAAGATCCGGGGTATTCGCTGTCCGACACTTTGGTAGATCACCGACCCAATCCTGAGGATGAGTGCCACAACTCTGCGCTGATTACGCGCCTTGATGGAATCAGCGGCACGACTCTCACCGACTCTGCGGAGAACGTTTCATCTTAGGTTTATGGATCATCTTTCCATCGGCGAAACAGCTCGCGTTCTGGGAGTTCCCATCGGAACGGTGAAAGCGCGCACTGCGCGGGCACGAGCTAAAGTGCGGGAGTCGATACGAGGAGTGCTCCACACGGGATCTCGTTCTCGTGGACGCCGCCGCTAGCAGAAGCATTCAATATACCCGCGCTGAAGGTGTCTGAAACGATCTCTTTCGCATGAGGCAATCTGCGGGGGCATGGTTTCTCGACGCAAGAAACAACCACCCCGGCCGCTCTCTGACCCAATAGGGGCACGATCCAAACGCAGACTGACCACATCTGCCCGTATTTGGGCGCGACTGCCCTGATAGTGTCTGGATCGTTCTCATCATCAGGGCCTCTCCTGCGCAAGTCTTTGACGTGCCTAGTATTACGACTACCCGCTAATGGCCTCACGCTTGCCGTGAACAGTTTCGTCTTGGCAATTGTCCGTCATGAGATTTCGGGACATTGTGCCAAGAAGGAGCGGATTCCGTTGCTCGATCACAACAGCAAGCGCGTGGATAAGCCGGAAATCAACATGGTTGCCAGCGAACATGGCGCTCTGGCGTCTTTGAAGGGCCGCATTGATATCGATTCCTCTCCAGCAGTGCGCGATCAGCTCATTGCCGTTTTGCACGCGCCACATCCGAGGACGGTGAGCGTTGACTTGTCGGGCGTCACCCATATCGACAGTTCAGGCGTTGCCACTCTGATTGAAGCGTTAAAGATCGCACGAAACTGTAAAACCGAGCTTAGGCTGCAGGGATTGCATGATCGCTTATGTCGCCTGTTTGAGGCGACGGGCATTCTATCGCTCTTCAATGAGGGCATTGAGAGATGAACCACGTCTGGTGCGAGGCGGCCTGATGGCCAATTTTCTCGAAATTGCCGGCAGAGAGACTCTCAGCCAACTCGACTATGTTGGGAGCCTGAACATTCAGTGGTGGGAGACACTGCGGGGAATGCGGGCGGCGCTGCCCCTGGTTGGAAATCGACATCGGTGGCGTGCAGCTGTTCGCCAAATGCTAGAAATCGGGGTTGACGCGCTCCCGATGGTTGCCCTGATGTCTATGTGCAGTGGATTCATCTTGGCGATGCAGGGAGCCTCTGAGTTGCGGCGGTTCGGGGCCTTGCACTTCGTCATCGATCTGGTCGCAGTCGGTTTCACACGAGAACTTGGTCCGCTGTTGACTGCGATCGCCGTCAGCGGACGATCGGGCTCTGCATTTGCCGCCGAGATCGGCACCATGAAGGTCACTGAAGAGATCGATGCCCTTAAGGTCATGGCCTTCGAACCGGTGGAGTTCGTGTTAGCGCCAAAGTATCTGGCGGCACTCGTGGCTGTTCCGTGTCTCAGTGTCGTCGCGGCCTTCTTCGGCATTCTCGCCGGGGGGCTATTTATGTTCTTCAGCACGCACCTTGGTCTCCTGCTCTATTTCCGATACGTGCTGACCTCCATTCAGTTGCGGGATGTGGTCGCCGCGATGATAAAGAGCCTGGCTTTCGCCACGATTATTGCTCACGTGGGATGCTTGGAAGGACTTCGTGTCCGCGGCGGGCCCGACGCAGTAGGTCGCTCGACGACTTCGGCGGTCGTGCGATCAACGTTCCTGGTCATCGTTGCCGATGCGATATTTACCGCCATCTTTTACTTCGTAGGGAAGGCTTAAATGTCTCTGATTTCAGTGCGCGATCTAGTGGTGGAATACGATGGCCGGCGTGTGCTCGATGGCTTGAACCTTGACATCGAGCCGGGCGAGATCACAGTTCTGCTGGGAGGCAGCGGTTCAGGAAAGAGCACGCTCTTGCGGCAAATTCTTGGTCTCGAACATCCGAAATCGGGCAGCATCTCGATTAAAGGAACAGACATCACTACCTGTTCACAAACGGATTTGAAGAAAGTCCGACGCTCGATTGGAGTGGCCTTTCAGAGCGCTGCTCTGTTCAATTCACTGTCGCTGGAAGACAATGTCGCGCTCACCTTGCGGGAGCACACCGCACTCGCTCCGTC
>Ga0209067_10001221_pt1 | contig 16050 bp, 11 predicted proteins | sample ColStrG_CSR_2013_FD_187199 | JGI IMG/M metagenome (GOLD analysis project Ga0209067, IMG submission 187199) | Freshwater sediment microbial communities in response to fracking from Pennsylvania, USA - Cold Stream Run_MetaG_CSR_2013 (SPAdes)... | ecosystem: Environmental > Aquatic > Freshwater >...
CCCTTTCTAGGGCTCCAATTAAATCGACCCTTCTAATCTCCTTGACTTCCTCAATTCGATCCTTCACCTGGTCTGCAAATTTCTTCAATTTATCCAAGCCATAATCACCGGATATATTTACGTTCATAATCGGCTGTTCAGAAACATCGATATCCCGAACATCCGGAGGAGCTGGGAGATTATTGGGCAAATCGGCTTTTGCCCGATCCACCGCATCCTTTACCTGAGTTTTGGCATAATCCACCTTAACATCGGTGTTAAACTCAACAATTATATCCGAGAAATCTTGTACCGAATGCGAGGTCACCTTTTTGATACCTCCTATGGACTTGATCTGCTTTTCAATTTGCTTGGTCACCAGGTTTTCCATATCCTTTGGGGAAGTACCCGGATCGGCTGTCAATACAACAATCTGCGGGAAAACCACCTGAGGAAACTGCTCCTTGGGCAATGACATATAGGAAAACAATCCGGCAAGGGTTATAATGATCGTCAATACATACACACTGGTTTTATTATCAATGGCCCAACTAGATGGGCCAAATTCTTTACCCAATTCGTCTTTCATAGTTTGGAGGTTCTAATACAATTAAAAACTTAATGATGCACCTTCCGTCAAGCCTTGGTAGCCTACGGTAATTAATAAATCCTGAGGCTTAAGGCCTTTTTTAATCTCCACCTGATCACCTTGAATTAAACCCAGCTGCACAGGTCTTTTTCTGGCAATACCAAAATTGGGATTAGGACCTTTTTCAGCCACGAATACAAAACTTCCATCCTCTCCATTTTGTACCAAATTAATCGGCACCACCAATGCATTGGGATTATGATAATCCTGAATTTTAAATATGGCAATCATATTGGGGCGAATACCATTTTCCCCCTCTAATTTGCTTTGAACCGTAAAGGTCCGGGTGACCGGATCAATGATCGAGGATACGAAACCGATTTTGGTTTTTACCGATTTATTGGCATCTGGAAAATTAATGGTAACTGTAGAGCCCACCCCTACCTGTGAAATATAATTTTCACCTAATCCGGCTGTGACCTTGATTTTATTTGAATTCACAATTCTAAACTGGGGGGCTCCGGCAGCTGCCATTTGACCCACTCGGGCAATAACCATATCCACAGTACCGCTAATAGGGGAAAGAATATTGGTTTGGGATAATTGTTCCTTGATAATAGCCATATTTTTTTCCAAATTTTCTTTGGTATTCTTGGCTTGTAAATATTGTACCTCAGTACCAATTTGCTGATCCCAAAGATTTTTCTGCTTTTGGTATAATATGGTAGCCAAACTATACTGGGATTTCAATTGGTCCAGATTGCCCTTTAATAGTTCGTTATCGATCGTGGCTAATACCTGACCTTGTCTAACCTTTTGGCCTTCGGTAACCAATACTTTAGTAATAATGCCCATGGTTTTTGGGTTTACTTCAATATTCTGATCACTTTCAACCTTTCCCTGAACATCAATGGTATGTACATAATCCACGAATTTCACCGGATTAAGAGACACCTTACTATAACGAATTTGGGAAGAATCTATTTTTGATATTCCTCCAGTTTGGGCCTCCAGTTTTGTGATAGAATCCTGTAAGGATTTTAACTGGGATTTATAATCCTCCAATCGGGATTTGGGATCCTTATTAGCTGGATTACAGGAAGATAGGTAAAGAAATAGGCTTAATCCAAAAATTAAATATTTTAGGTTTGATCTCATGTTTTTAAGTTGTAGGGTGGTTTCTGGATGCTTCATATAGGAATTATTAATTGTTGGCTAATAAACCAAGCGATTTATCTAAATCCACTTTTGAAATTAGCACGTTAAATAGGGCACTTAAATAATTGGTTTCGGCATTTTTCAAATCCGATTCGGCGGTAGTTAATTCTAAACTCGAACCTATACCCTGCTCATATTTGATTTTGGTTACCCGGTAAATTTCCTTGGATAATTCCCGGTTTTTTTCCTGGGTTTTTAAATCATCCAGATTATTCAAATAGGCTACCCTCGAATTCTTCAGATCCATATTTAGGGTTTTTCCTAATTCCTCTAAATCATTCTCCGATTTTTTGAGGGTTAGTTTGGCCTGCTGGGTACGGGCCGATCGTTGAAAACCACTAAAAATGGGTACATTAAGATTAAGCCCCACAAAGGATTGAGGGTACTTGGTATCAAATAAATGGCTGAATTGGCCGTTTTGAAAGGCCCATTTATATTCAGCAATACCGGTTAAGGTAGGTAAATTGGTAAAGCGATTTCGTTTCAAATCCAATTGATATAAATGCACCTGAGTACTCTGTAAGGAATATTCGATTCTACGTTTTGGATCCAGACCACTGGTATCCACCATTTCATCCATATGCAAATTTTTAACATCCTCATCCAGAATTAAACTCGATTCCAGAGGCATTCCCATTTGGTATTTAAGGCTATACAAGCTTAAATCCAATAAGCGCAAAGCCTTAACTCTTTGGGTCAAAATAGTGTTCATTTGAACCTCAATTCGAGATAAATCAATTTTCTCTACGATGCCATTTTTAAACAAGGCTCGGGTATCATATAAATTTTTGGATAAACGAGCGATATCAGCATCTAGAATATTCAATTGCTCTTTCCCAACCAATACATTATAATAAGCCTTTGAAACCTGAACCGCTGTTTGAATTTTGGTTTGGGTTAATGCCTTGGTGTATAACTCTTTATAGGTTTTAGATGCTTGTAAACCAACCAGATAGGTTCCATCAAATAATATCTGGCTTAAATCTAAGGAGGCATAGGAAGTATTCTTTAAACCAAAGGCTACAGGGGTATACACGGTTGGGCCTGTTGGAACGGTTATAACATTTCCATTTTGATCCTTAACGCCTTTGGCATTCAATACCCCATACACTAAGGGGCTTATAAAGTCAGGAAAAAGGGTCACGGGAATCTTAGGAAAATATAAATATTGGGCAGAACCGTTTATTTGAGGTAGACCAATGCCTGTCGTTTCCTTGATCTTTGCCTTAGCAATTTCTACATCCAAACTGGAATTGGCCATCGATTTTTGATGCTTATAGGCATAATCGAGACATTGTTGCAAATTGAAATGATAATTATTGATCGATTTTAAACTATCCTGTGCCTGAGAACTCAGACCTAAGAAAATCAAGACTATTATTATAAGGGCTTTATTCATAGATAATTTCATTATAAATATTAATTACTCACTACTTTTTGACTACGATATTGAAGAAGCAAACGGAGGCCTTCTTCATTACAAATTCCTCTCAAAAACATTTCCTGTATTTCATGCAGGGTCGAAACAAGATCAAATTTCGATTTTGGAAATTCATTCATATCAAAACAAAGATCCATGGAATGATAATGGACTTTTGCAATGACGGGAATATGAATCTCGGATCGAAATATTTTTTCGTCAATGCCCCTCTGAATCATTTTTTCAATTCGAACGCTAATGGTATTGGCTTTAAATTTTCCCACTATCTCATTTACCTGAGGGAAATATTTTTTTAAATCATGAAAAAAACCGGGATTCATTTTGGTAAACATGGCCATAAAATTCTGGTCATTTAAAAGGCATTCCTCCAAGGCGTTTTTCGCTACTTTTGCAGTATTTTCCAGGGAAGCTTCCAATTGGACAAGAAAATTCTGAGTCCATTGGTTAACCAAATCATCCTTATTTTCAAAATATTGATAAATCGTTTTCTTGGATATACCTAATTCCCGGGCGATCTCATCCATGGTGATACTCTTTACCCCATATTGAGAAAATAATTTATCGACCTCGGTTAGAATTCGTTCTTTCAATATATAAGAATTTCGACAAAACTATGGAAACTTTTTTGTTTTCTAAAGTTTCTTAAAATTATTATGGATTTGTTTTTTCTGTTTTTCCTAATCACCTTTAATCCCTATGATCGATATGGAAAAAAAAGAATTTGCCATTAGTGCCCTTTCCCCTTTGGATGGTCGCTATTCCCAATTATTAAAGGACTGTTCCTTATACTTCTCAGAATGGGCTTTAATTCGGTATAGGGTTCAGGTTGAAATTGAATATTTCCTAGCCCTGGTTCGAATTCCCTTAGCCCAACTAAAGGATATACATTTAAGTGAGGATCAAACTCAGGAATTAAAAAACCTTTATAAGGAATTTTCCATTCAGGATGCTTTGGAAATAAAGGACCTTGAAAAAACAACCAATCATGATGTAAAAGCCGTAGAGTATTTTATCAAGAGCCGATTTAAAAAACTTGGCCTGGAAAAATATCTCGAATTTGTCCATTTTGGTTTAACCAGTCAGGATATAAATAATACAGCCATTCCCTTTTTATTTAAGGAGGCATTGGAACATATATACTACCCCTTATTAGAAACGCTGATTCTCGCACTAAAGGCGAAAGCCGAAGAATGGAAGGATATTCCGATGCTGGCCTATACCCATGGTCAGGTTGCATCCCCGACCCGAATGGGTAAAGAAATGATGGTTTTTGTAGAACGCCTGGAAGGTCAATTAGAGCTATTAAAATCTTTACCCCATTCGGCTAAATTTGGAGGGGCAACGGGAAATTTTAATGCCCATGCCATAGCCTATCCGGAAATAGATTGGAAAAATTTTGCTAATGAGTTTATTGCCGAAAACTTTGGTTTGAAACGATCACAATACACCACACAAATCGATAATTATGATCATTTAGGCGCCCAATTAGATACATTAAAAAGAATTAACACCATTTGGATTGATTTCTGTAGAGATATCTGGCAATATATTTCCAAGCATTATTTTGGTCAAAAAATTATCGCTGGAGAAATAGGTTCCTCGGCTATGCCGCATAAGGTTAATCCCATTGACTTTGAAAATGCTGAAGGAAATTTGGGTATTGCCAATGCCTTATTTGAGCATCTTTCTGCCAAACTACCCATTTCAAGATTACAAAGGGATTTAACCGATAGTACGGTTTTACGAAATTTGGGAGTACCCTTTGGGCATTCCATTCTATCCTTTAAATCCATTCAAAAAGGTTTGGGCAAATTAATTTTGAACTCGAAAATTATTGAAGCCGATTTGGAAAATAATTGGGTGGTTGTTTCTGAAGCCATTCAAACCATTTTACGAAGAGAGGGCTATCCAGAACCCTATGAAAAACTTAAGGAATTAACCCGCAATTATAATGATATGAATGAAACCGTTATTCATCATTTTATTGATTCCTTAGATATTCAACCTTCCATTAAATGGGAATTAAAAAAGATTAGTCCATTTAATTTCTTTGGCATTTAATTCGCCCTACGTTCATCCCCTTAAATTAAATACTATGAGAACTGATTTTCGTTTCCTCCTTTTCATCGGATTATTTGGGCTGATGAGCCCTTTGGCACTGGGTTATTCACCTAAATGGTTCCCGATTCATAAAACCGATACCATTGCAAAGGACTCTGCATTAGAGATTTATAGAGAAACTGCTGCTAAGATTAATGATTTAGTGCATACTAAACTGGAGGTTCGCTTTGACTATGCCAAACACTATTTATATGGGAAAGAATGGGTAAGCCTTAAACCCCATTTTTATCCAACCGATTCTCTTAGTTTGGACGCAAAAAGTATGGACATTCATTTTGTGGGAATTCAGGAAGGAGCCATTCGACGTAAACTAAATTACGTATACCAAAACGATATACTGAAAATTAATCTGGGTAAAACCTTTACCAATACTCAAACCTATACCCTATATATTGATTATACCGCCAAGCCCGACGAAATAAAACAAAAAGGGAGTGCGGCGATTACCTCAGCCAAAGGCTTATATTTTATAAATTCGGATGGGAAGGATCCGAATAAACCGATTCAAATCTGGACTCAGGGCGAAACCGAATCTTCCTCCTGTTGGTTTCCCACTATTGATAAGCCCAACCAAAAAACGACCGAAGAGATTTCGATTACCCTACCGAATAAATACGTGAGTTTGAGCAATGGTAAACTTATCAATCAGAAGAAGAATCTGGATGGCACCCGAACCGATACCTGGAAAATGGATCTACCCCATGCCCCTTATTTATTTATGATGGCTATAGGAGATTTTAAAATTTACCATGATCATTGGAAAAATAAAGAGGTTAATTATTATCTGGAACCTAAATATGCCCCCTTTGCACATCAGATTTTTGGAGCGACTCCTGAAATGATGAGCTATTATTCGAAAATAACCGGCATCGAATATCCATGGAATAAATACTCTCAAATTGTGGTTCGAGATTATGTTTCCGGTGCAATGGAAAACACCACGGCTACCTTACATGGAGAAGCTGTACAAAAAACCAGTCGAGAATTATTGGACGAGGATCAGGAAACAGTAATCTGCCATGAATTATTTCATCAATGGTTTGGCGATTATGTAACGGCAGAATCCTGGTCCAATATAACCTTAAATGAATCCTTTGCCACTTTAGCCGAAATTTTATGGACCGGATATAAAAAAGGGAAAGAGGCTGAGGATGCTGAGCGATATGATAAGCTCCATACCTATTTAAGTTCCACCCAAAATGGCAATAGCCCTAGTCTGGTTCGTTTTCATTATAAGGACCGGGAAGATGTTTTTGATAATATATCCTACCCTAAAGGATCGGTTATTTTATATGCTCTTAAAAACCAAATAGGTGATGAGGCCTTTTTTTCAGGGCTAAACCTATATTTAAAAACCAATGCCTTTAAATCCGCAGAAGCCACTCAATTACGATTGGCTTTTGAGCAGGTTACCGGATTGGACCTAAATGGTTATTTCAATCAATGGTATTATGGCGAAGGACATCCCATATTGGATATTAAATCCGAATATGTACCGGGAACAATTCGTTTCAAGATCAACCAAATCCAGGATAGTAGTTTACCGGCCTTTCATTTGCCTCTTAAAATGGCCATATACCATGAGGGTAAAATGGAAGTTCATAAGGTCATCCTGGATGGAAGAAGTCAAACCTTAGAATTCCCGAGTCAGGGGAAACCCAACTTAGTGGATTGGGATATTGATAAAATTTTGGTTGGAGAAATTCATGACCATAAAACACCCGAAGAAATAGATTTTAGTTATATACATGCTCCAACCTTTGCCAACCGGATGGAAGCCATTCAAGCCGCATTAAAAGATCAATCCAATCCAATTTACCAGAGTTTATTAGCCAAAGCCTTAAAGGATCCATCCTCCATTATTCGTCATGAATTAGTTCAGGGTTTAGATTTGGCAAGGCCAGAAATTATGGCGGCTACCGAACCTCTATTAGTAAAAATGAGCAAGGAGGATGTTAAAACACAAGTTCGGGCCGATTGCATAGAGAAGCTCAGTGAAACCGGTAATTCAAAATATATTTCTATTTGTGAGGCGGGGATAAAAAATGATTCCTATGCCGTGATCGGTGCTTCCCTAAATGGCTTACTAAGCTTAAGTCCGGAAGAGGCCGAAAAAGATCTAAACCAGATGAATGCTGAAACCCGTGACCATTTAAGCGGTCCTATTGGGAAATTTTACGCATCCAAAGGGGAGGATTCCCATGCCGAATATTTTGATAAAATTCTTAATTCAGGAAATCAATCGAAGGCGTTTGAAGTATTTCGATATTATTTATCTTACCTGAAAAAAAACACGAACCCGGTAATTACTCAAAAGGGCGTGGATAATATTTTAAATTTTCTTGGAAATCTGCATAATTCGGAAGCCAATGAGGAAGTAGCTGCTGCTTTTAAAGGGATAGCAGGGGCAAAATCAGACGAAGCTTCAATGACTCTGGATAATAAATTGAAAGAAGCCTTGAATCATCAGACCCAGATTTTTACAACGGGTGCTCAGGGATTATTAAAAAAATAAGAGGAATTATGCTTATAAACCCTAAATAATGCGATTAATCCTATACGACCTTAACAATATTAAGGTAAATACTGCGTTTAGGACTTAGTTAAATTTTAGCAGATTTTAATCAAACTTGTAAAATAGCATGGAGAAATGCTAAGCTTGATTATATTTGCGCCAAATCGAATTAAAAAACACAATATGAAAAAAATTTTCTTAATCCTTCCTTGTCTTTTCATGTGTCTAGGGTTATTTGCTCAGAAGAAAAAGGCAAAGAAGGATACCATAGTACTAAGTGAAAGTCGTTTCGGACTAAGAGTAGCGATGAACGCATCTACTCTTACGGGAATTGGAACCAGTGGTACAGGATCAGTAATTGGTCTGAATGCAGGAATTTTTTATGAATTATCCGTTAGTCCTACCTTTTCCATACAACCTGAATTACAATATTCACAAAAAGGTGGAAAGCAATCTATTTCTGGAGTTATTGGATTTTTGACCAATACCAATAACAATACTATCTATCAGAATTTGGATTATATCACCTTGCCGATTTTGTTTAAATACAAACCCCAGGGTCAGGATGGATTTAACTTCTTTATAGGGCCGGAGTTTGGATACCTATTAAAAGCCACCAATATTCAATATTTTCCTACCTATGTAAGACGGTTTGATCTTAAACCTGATTTAAGAAATTTTGACGGAGGCTTGGTTATTGGTACCAGCTATGATTTCCTCAAGCATTTAGGCGTTGATATGCGCTATACCTTTGGATTGGGTAATATTGCCAATAATGCTGTTGTAACGAATTATAATAATGCTACTTCTTCCGGAATCGGAACCATTCACAACGATACCTTTCAAATTGGTATCCGCTATGGTTTCTAATCAGGTTTAATTACCATCCTAAAAAAAGGGGATGTTTCTACGAAGAAACATCCCCTTTTTTTTATCCCTAATTCTCAAATCAGGAGTTTATTTTACTTCCCTTGAGAATTTATATTTCTTTATTTTCGATTGGGGAACGCTGAAAATAAATTGGGATCCCTTATTGAGTACAGATTCCACATATATTTCCCCCCCGTTCATATTAACAAAATCCTTGCAAAGCTTTAAGCCTAGTCCGGTTCCTCTTTCTCCTAAGGTTCCGGGAGTGGTGAAATCAATTTCATCAAAAACCTTATTATAATCCTCCTCCCGAATGCCAATACCGGTATCCGTAACTTTTATTAAAGCAAAATTCCCCTGTACCTGGCTGGAGATTCGAATCGATCCCTCTCTATAGGTGAATTTTATGGCATTGGTTAATAAATTTCTAATGACAATCTGAATCATTTCCAAATCAGCTTCTACCATTAATTCAGGATCAATAGTATTGGCAAAGTAAATTCCTTTTTCATCCATAGCTGATTTTAAAAGAGATAGATTTTTTTCGGCCAATGGGTGTATTAGAAACTGTGAAAAATGTGGCTGAAATCCATGCATTTGATTTTTAGACCATAATAACAGGGTATCCAATTGTTCGGTACTGGTTTGAACATTTCGCTTCAAAGCGGGTAATAAATCCTCCCATTCACTCATTTTCAAGGCATTTACTTCCATTAAACCCAAAATCCCTTGAAGTTGGGTAAGTGGGGTTCGCATATCATGTGAGATAACGGAAAATAGCTTATCCTTTACCAGATTAATCTTTTCCTGCCTCAAACGCTGCTCCTCAATAATTTTATTTTTAAATACAATTTCCTGATTCTTAACCAATACCTCTTCAAGGGATTGCTTGTTTTGAGAATTCAATCTCTGAAGTTTAACTAAAATGATAACCAAACCAACCAGGGCCAAAAACAAAATGAACATACCCAGAAACTGTTGTTGAATGATTATTCTATTTTTAGATTCCTGTAAAAGCAAAATTTGATTCTCCTTGCTTTTCCTTTCATTGGCAAATCGGGATTCGAACAATATAGCCTGGCGATCACTTTCAGACCGATTCAAGCTATCCTTTAATTTCATGTATTGAGAATAATGACGTAAAGCCATTTTATAATCTCCTTTCATCGAATCCAGTTTACTTTGATTTTTTAAGGTTCTGGAAAGGAGGTTGGAAGATTCGTATTGATGAGATAATTCTATACAATCCTCAAAATGAATTCGGGCCAAATCAAATTGATTCTGATCCAGAAAGTTTTGACCTAAAAGTTCATGAACGTAAAATAAATTTAGGATATCCCCCTTTTGATTGTAAAATTTTAGAGCATTATCCAGTATGGGTTGGGCATTAGTATATTGCTTTTGATCCAATAGGACTTTGATCTTTTCAATATCCAGACTATATTGAAAATTATCATTTATAAAATTTCCTGCCAGGTTTTGTGCCTGATTCAATTCCTTGCCGGCTTTTTTAAACTCCTTTTTTTCAAGGTAGAAATCGGCATACAATACATGTGTACTCGCCTGAAGTTCTTTATTACCAATATTCTGCGAAGCGGTTAAAGCCTCATCCAAATAGGAATTGACTAAATCATAATCCTTTTGAATAATATAATAACGGGCAATATTTTGAAGGGTCTTAATTTCCAAAATATGATTTCCCACTTTCTGAAAATAGGACAAGGAAAATGCCAGGTATCGAAGGGCCTGGGCATTGGGTTTTTCAATTAAATAGGTTATGCCTAACAACCGGTTTGATTCCGCTTCTCCTGCAGGATAATTTATCCTTTGGGCTAATTCTAAAGCCTCTTCGGCATATAACTTAACTTCAGGAATTTTATAAGGGATATATTCCTGAGATAAGCGATTTAATGCGTTGACCTTTAGGGTATCATCCTTAATATGGGTACTCAGAACCGTTTTTAGACTGTCCAATTTTAAATTTTGCGATAGAGCAAAATATCCAACAAGGGCTAAAACTAGAGTAATCGTACAGGCCTTACGTCCTGAACTAAAAAGAGAGTTCATTCAGGATCCAAATAAAAAAAACGAGCGATAATAAGTTTTCACTTCCCAAAAAATAAATTTTTAATCATTCTAGTATACGATGCAATTATAAAAAGGTTCATGGAAGCCTTTTTATCCGTAATTACTGAAAAGGCAAATGTAATTACACTCAGGGCAAGAAAAATTTTGCATCCTGAAATATTTTCAAATAAGGTGTTTTCCTCTTATTATAGGTTTCTATCCGGTTTACGATCCGGGATATGGGGTAAAACCTATAAAATTATGATCAAACCGCCAATCAGGATGAGTAAAGTTCCTAATAGAACATGAATTTGGGGTCTTTCTCCAAGAAATAAAATGGCAAAAATCAAAGCAAATACAACACTCAACTTATCAACCGGGGCTACTTTAGAAACCTCACCGACTTTCAAAGCTTTGAAATAAAAAAGCCATGAAGCTCCTGTCGCTAAACCGGATAGGACCAGGAAAACCCAATTTTGGGGGCTTAAGGCAGAGAAAAACTGGGTCCCCCCCCTGAAATAGGCAATTAACCATACTAAAATCAGGATTACTGAAGTTCGGATGGCCATGGCCAAATCAGAATCCACACCCTTTATTCCTTTTTTGGCCAAAATAGCCGTGCATCCTGCGAATACAGCAGATAGAAGGGCATAAAACCACCAGGAAGTCCAAATATTTTTCATAGAATGCCTTGTTCCTAAATATACAGGATAATTCAAGGTTCAGAAGGAATTATCCTACTCTCAATTAATTTTATATTTACTTCTATAAAATCCGCTAGCATGGATATACTTAGCATTCAAAAGAAATTGAAATTGGATAAATCCACCCATCGTTTAATTTTGGATATTCCGAATGAATTAAAAGGAATTCTTGAAAATTATGGATCCGATGATCAATATCGTTCTGAAAAGGACGGGATTTATGATTTTGTTTTAATATTTTCAAAGACCCAGGAGGAACTGGAGAAAACCATTCTTAGAATAAAAAATGCCTCAAAATGGGATAGTGTCTTTTGGGTAAGTTACCCGAAACTTTCCGGTGCCATTTCCAGTAATATGAAAAGAGAAACCATTTGGAAGGCCTTTGAATTAATTGGGCTAGAGGCTGTCACCCAGATCTCATTAGACAATACCTGGTCCGCTCTACGAGCCAGACCCTTAAATAGATAATTTTACCTTTTAGATTAACCATTTTGAAAAATCATTCCCGCCTCTTTCTTTTTCTGCTTCTTGCCTTTCTTCCATTCATATTAAAAAGTCAAAATCAGGAAAAAATATCATCCCATAACAAAATTCTGCATCAGAAAATTAAAGCCGTTTCTAAAAATGAACCGATTGATCAACTGATGGAACGGATTGATGCAGCCCATTTAATGCTGAATCAATTTGACGATAAGGCGAATTCAGAATTTAATACGGAATCTATCACGAGCCAATTACCCAGGATTCAAGGGGGATTAGACCTGGTTTCGGAGGTATTGGCCAAAAAAAATCAATGGATTGATGTGAATAACCTGCAGATGTATGCGGTTTTGTTAAATGATATTGAACTACAATTAAAAACCTGGAAGGATAATTTGTTGGTTTCCTATAAGGAATTAGCTCAAATGGATAAGGATTTAAAATCCTTTGTATTAACCCGAGATTCCGTTTTTCATAAAATGTCGATTGATTCCAATTTTCGAGGTTTAATCAAAGCGGAACTTCATGGTTTAAGTGAGAAATATGGGGAAAATCAGGATGCTATTTCCGCAAGCCTTACTCGTGTCGATAAACTTCAAGCAAGCCTTTCCTCTTTATATTATAAAACCATTGAACTGGAAGATGGGGTTTATGATTTAAACAAACAATATTGGATAACGGTCACCCATAAGGAAGCCCCCTATTTATGGGAAAAAAGCCAGAAAGTAAAATCCGATAATCCAATAAATAATTTGGCTTCGGCCCTGCCTTTAAAATTGGGGAATGATTCCTTGAAGGGTCAAAAAATAATACTGGATAATTATTTCTTGCATAATAAAACCGATTATATTTTGGTAGGGATATTAGGCATACTTTTTTTCATCTGGGTTTTCATAAATTATAGAAAAGCTAAAAAAACAGGTTACTCCCTTAAGGAAGGTATTCTCAAAATCAACTATTTAAGGCCCATTCCTTTAGCGTCTACCCTTGTTTTGGTTTTAAATATTACCCCTTTTCTGGACTTAGATACCCCCACCCTATTTTTTGAAATCCTTCAAACCATATTGATTCTTTTTTTAACCTATATTTTTATCATCAACTGGCCCAAGAAATACCTTATTTATTGGTTGGTTATATTGGCCCTATACATAAGCTATTCCTTAGTTGCCCTTAGCTATTCCTTTTCTTCAGGTGGCACTCTATTCATCATCAGTCTTAACCTGATATCCTTATTGATCGGTATTCTATTCTATGTTCGGATGTATAAGGATTCATTTTTCTCACCCTTCGAAAAATTTATCCTAATCGTATTTATCCTTTGTAATATAGTGTCTATTGGCCTGAATCTCTTCAGCTTTTTAAGTCTGGCGGAACAGATCAGTTATGCTGCCATTTTTGGATTAATTCAAGCCATAGGATTAACAACGGGTTTTACCATATTATCGGAAGGTTTATATTTACAGGCATTAAGCTATCGTACCGGGGATACCCAAGGGGTCATTTTTGAGGACTCAAAAATTAAAAAAAACCTGAGCACTTTATTCACCTTATTGATAATAGTTTTTTGGTTTATTTCCTTTACCGATAATCTCAATATTTTCAGTCCAATTTACGATGGGGTTTATAGCTTTTTAGGCGTTCCAAGACAAATTGGTAGCATTACCTTTGCCTATGGAAATGTGATTTTATTTTTTCTGATTATTTCCATTGCCAATTTCATTCAAAAATTTCTAGGTTTCTTTTTTGGTGAAAACTATAATCTCGAAAATCAGAATTTTAAAAAGAAGGGATCTCGTCTGGCCATTACACGACTCCTCCTCATTTTAGGTGGATTTATCCTGGCCATTTTTGCTTCAGGATTACCCGTTGACCGTATAACCATTTTGATTGGAGCCTTAGGGGTTGGTATTGGTTTAGGGCTTCAAAGTATTGTGAATAATCTGGTATCGGGTATCATTCTTATTTTTGAACGACCTTTTCGGATCGGTGATTTAGTTGAGGTAGGAACACGGAAAGGTCGGATAAAGGAAATTGGACTCAGGTCCAGTAAACTTTTAACCTCGGAAGGTTCAGAGGTTATTATTCCAAACGGGGATTTACTTTCGGAAAGAGTGGTAAACTGGACACTTTCCAATGATTTTGCTCGACTGGATTTTAGTTTTAAAATAGCCTTTGAATCGAATATAGAGAGGGCAAAGGAAATTATTTCCCATCAACTGGAATCCAGCCCCTTACTTTTATCCGGTTATAAACCCGATATTTTAGTCGAATCCCTTAATGATACCAGTATGAGCCTTAAGGTAGGGGTCTGGATCTCCAATATTAATCAGGCCGACAATTTCAGGAGCGATTTCCTTAGTCAGGTGTATGAACAATTCAAACAAAATAATATCCAATTAAAGCCTTAATCTTTATCGGCCAGGCCTTTGTTTCCTGGATAAGGCTTGTTCCCCTTGGAGGCAAACCAAATAATTTGGTTTAATAGATTATCATCTCCCTGATCTAAACGGTCATATTCGGGTCTCATTGAAATTCGGGCCCATTTTAAACCATCCCCTTTTAATTGGGAAAGTTTAGGGTTCATTTCATTTAAAGGTATCTTGTTCGCAAGCGCTTTAAAAGGTTCAAAATTCGGTTTATTTTGAAAGCAATCAAACATCGGTAAAGCGGTGGCATCCAAGGCATTCATGGGGGGAATTCCTAAAATCTGTTCAATGGTCCGTACTACACTAGTTTGATTATAATTGGTAGTCACGGTTCTCCTTAACCGGGAATATGGGCTTACCACAAAACCCGTAGTTCGGTAGGCCGAAATATGATCCCATCCAGCCTGCGAATCATCCTCCATGACAAAAATAACGGTGTTTTTATAAAACCGACTATGGCTTACCGCTTCAATAATCTTGCCTAGGGCAATATCATTATCCGCTACCATGGCTCTTGGACTGGGAAATCCTGGCCTAACCCCAACTGTATGATCATTGGATAGGGCCATTACCATAAGATTGGGTAAAGCATCCCCATCCTGGGCTTCATATCCCTTTAATTCATCAATAAAAGCATTCGCTCTATAAACATCATTGATAATATGATCATCCGAAGCCGGAAAATTAGGCGATAAAATCGGCCGAACTCTTGAGATGGTGCTATAATTGGTAAAGGGAAAATGTTCTCCTTTTTGAGTTAATTCATAAATCGAGGACCAGGTGTTTTTTTTATCCATCCTGGGTAAACAGGCCTCTCCATAAATACGAACTGTTTTTCCATGATCCAGGGCATCATTCCAAATAAATCCGGTTGGGGTATAAACCAAGGCATCGGTTTGAACATGGGGATAGCTTCTAAACCAGGAACGTACATTTTTTTCTACATAATCCGAGACCATCCCTTCATCCGCCCATTGATGACCTTCCGCCGAACATTTTCCGGAGGCATAAAAATTATCCATCAATAAAAATTGTTTGGCAAGAGCATGTTGATTGGGGGTAACGCTATCGCCAAAAACACATAAGTTCTTTTCTCCTCTTCCGGTTGGGATATCACCGAGTACCTGATCATAAGTACGATTCTCCTTTAGGATATATAAAACATGTTTAAAAACAGAGGGTTCACCCGCCCGCATGGGTACGGGTAGTGGAGCGCGGTTTTCTCGAGGTTGAAGACGACTTAGATTGGCTCTAAAAAGGAGATTGAACCGTTTAACCTTTTCGGTATAGGCATTTAATTCATTTGCGTTGGGAACCGGAATAATGGAAATAGAGGCTAATTGATGATGGGAATTAAAAGCTCCTGCTCCTACTTTGTTCATCTCGGGCTCGGATTTCTCAATGACTTTACCACTTACATTGACCCAAGCTCCACTACTCTCTAAATTGGTAACGGCTAAAGTATTTCCATCGAGATCCAAGCCTCCCGGATAGGCACCCGTGGGTATAAAACCGAGTATTGGATTTGAATAGGAGGAACCGGAACTGGAATACTGGACAGGGTTCAATTGGATCACCGCCAAGGCATTATCCATTCCATTAGCCACATATAATTTTTGGTTTATAGAGTCCAATACCAT
>Ga0209067_10001223_pt1 | contig 16041 bp, 14 predicted proteins | sample ColStrG_CSR_2013_FD_187199 | JGI IMG/M metagenome (GOLD analysis project Ga0209067, IMG submission 187199) | Freshwater sediment microbial communities in response to fracking from Pennsylvania, USA - Cold Stream Run_MetaG_CSR_2013 (SPAdes)... | ecosystem: Environmental > Aquatic > Freshwater >...
ATCCTGGGCGCGATCGACCCGGATGACGATGGCGGTTACTTCTACTACTCCGATTACCAGGCGCTCGCGAAAAAAGGCTATTACCACCGCAAGTGGCCCTGCTGTGCCGGAACCCTGATTCAATCGGTGGCCGACTACCCGATCAACCTGTATTTCCACGATGCGGCCGGCATCTACGTGAATCTGTACGGCGCGAGCGAGGTGCGTTGGCAGGCGAGCAACGTCGCGGTGAAGCTCACGCAGAAGACGGCGTATCCGGAGTCGGAGCAGATCGAGTTGCGTGTTGAGCCCGGCGCAACGGCGGAATTCGCGATTCATTTGCGCATCCCCCGGTGGCTCGACCGGCCAGCGCAGCTTTCCGTGAATGGCAAAGCCGTTTCGGTGGCGGCCGAGAGCGGCACGTTCGCGACCGTCCGCCGCCGCTGGCGCAAAGGCGACACGGTCGAGCTGACGCTGCCGTTTTCCTTCCGCCCGGTCCCCATCGACGAGCAGAACCCGAACCTCGTCGCCGTGATGTACGGGCCGGTGATGCTGGTCGCGGTCGATCCGCCCGGGCAATTGGCGGCGAGTGCGGCGGCGCTGTCCAAGATGGATCCGGTGCCTGGGAGACCGCTGGAATTCGATTGCCAGACCGCCGCGGGTCAGGTGCGAATGCGTCCGTTCTACCAGGTGCAGCGCGAGCCCTACAGCACGTACTTCCATCGGACTGCGGAGGCCTGATGGAACTGGCTTGTTTCGACTATAACGCCGCCAGGGCGGCCTCCACGTCGCGGCCGGGATACTCGTAGTCCTGCAGCTTCCCGCTGAGGTAGCTCTCGTACGACCCCAGATCGAAGTGGCCGTGGCCGCTCAGACAGAACAGAATCGTTCGCGGGCGGCCTTCTTCCCGCGCCGCGAGCGCCTCATCCATCGCCGCCCGGATGGCGTGCGACGATTCGGGCGCCGGCAGAATCCCCTCGGTGCGCGCGAATTGGATGGCCGCCTCGAAACACGGAAGCTGCGAATAAGCCTTGGCCTCGATCTGGCCGAGATGCAGCAGGTGGCTGAGCAGCGGCGACGCGCCGTGGTACCGCAGACCGCCGGCGTGGATGCCCGGCGGGACGAAATCGTGGCCCAGCGTGTTCATCTTGATCAGCGGCGTCAGTTTGGCCGTGTCGCCGTAGTCGTACGTGAACGTACCCTTGGTGAGGCTGGGGCAAGCCGAGGGTTCGATCGCCACGATGCGAGGCCCCTTTCCGGCCAGGCGGTCCAGCACGTACGGCAACGCCAGGCCGCCGAAGTTGCTGCCGCCGCCGAAGCAGCCGATCACTACTTCGGGCTCCTCGCCGGCCTGCTGCATCTGCAGCTTGGCCTCCTGTCCGATTACTGTCTGGTGCAGCATTACGTGGTTCAGCACGCTGCCCAGTGCGTAGTTGGTGTCGTCATGAGTCGCGGCATCCTCCACGGCTTCGCTGATGGCGATACCGAGGCTGCCGGGCGAATCCGGGTGCGCCGCCAGCACGCCGCGGCCGGAGTGCGTGTGGTCGCTGGGGCTGGGGAAGACCTCGGCGCCCCAGGCGTGCATCATCATGCGCCGGTACGGTTTTTGATCGTAGCTGACCCGCACCATGTAGACGGTGCATTCCAACCCAAAAAGCTGGCAGGCGAGCGACAGCGCACTGCCCCACTGCCCGGCACCGGTTTCAGTGGCTAGCCGCCGGATGCCTGCGCGCTTGTTGTAATATGCCTGCGCCACTGCCGTATTCGGCTTGTGGCTGCCGGCCGGGCTGGTGCCCTCGTACTTGTAATAGATGTGGGCTGGTGTGTCGAGCGCCTTCTCCAAACGCCGCGCGCGATACAGCGGCGTGGCGCGCCAGAGGCGGTAGATGTCCATTACCTCGCCCGGGATGTCGATCAGCGGTTTGGGCGAGAATTCCTGCTCGATCAGCTCCATCGGAAACAGCGGAAGCAGGTCTTGCGGCGTCAGCGGCGCGCGGGTGGCGGGATGCAGCGGCGGATCGAGCGGCTCCGGAAGGGATGGCAGCACGTTGACCCAAACCGTGGGGATCTGCTTATCCTCAAGCAGGAATTTCGAAGGCTGGGACATAGAGAAGGCATATTGTACCGTGATACCGTGGAGCCCATGGACCGACGTACCTTCTCCCAAACTCTAACCGCCGCCGGCATGCTCTCGCAGGCGGCCACACCAGCCGGCGCGCAGGAAACCGGCCGCAAAACCCGCCTCTACCGCATGGATTACTTCCACTACCGCCAGGGCGACCAGGGCGCGCGCATCAACCAGTTCTTCTCTTCGCTGGTGCCGTTGCTCACGAAGCATGTCAACACGCTGGGCGTCTTCACCGCAGTGCTGACGGAGCACACGCAAACCACGCTGGTGCTAAGCGGCTTTTCCAGCTTTGACGAAATGACCGCCGCGGGCCGCGCCGTGGAGGCCGATTCCGGTTACCAGAAAGCCCACGAGGAATTCGAACGCGGCGCCGAACCGCCCTACGACACGGCCGAGCGGCAGTTGCTGGCGGCCACCGATTTCTCGCCCGAAATCGTGCCGCTGGCCGAGAAGCCGAAGAGCCCGCGCTACTTCGAACTGCGCGTCTACCATTCGCCCACCCAGCGGCAATTGCGCCTGGTGCACGAACGCTTCGCCGGGCCGGAGATTGCGATCTTCCACCGTTCGGGCGTGCATCCGATCTTCTACGCGGACACGATCATCGGCCGCGAGTTGCCGAACCTGACGTATATGATTCCGTTTGCCACGCTGGCCGACCGCGAGACGGCGTGGGATAAATTCGGCGCCGATCCCGAGTGGGTGAAGGCGCGGGCGGACTCCGTGGCCAAGGGTGGCCAGATCGTGAACTACAACAGCATCACGATGTACCGGGCGACGCCGTTTTCGCCGATTCAGTAGGGGAACGTGGTCGCCCCGATGTGCTCGTCGCGGCCGTGGAAAGCTGCGCGAGCGCATGAAAACCGGCGGGTAATTTACCCCGCCTTCGGATCCGACTGCATGATCCCGATCATGTTGCCTTCGGTGTCTTTGCAGTAGGCCAGCCAGCCCACGCCGGGGATCGGCATCTTCGGCAGCACGCACACGCCACCGGCGCTGGCCACGGTCTTCAGCGTTTCGTCCAGGTTGGCCACCCCCACGGTGTTGACGCAGGGCTGGGCCAGGTCGCGCCGCGGCAGGACGCCTCCATTGATTCCGGGTTCAGCCGCGTCGCCGGTGGTAGCCAGCCAGTAGTCGGTCGGGCCGGGCCACTTGGTGAAGGTCCAACCGAAGACGGTGGAATAGAAGTTCATTAGCCCCTCGGGGTTGGCCGCGGGGATTTCGAAATGAATCGGTCTTGGCACGTTTTGCTCTCCTATGTAGTCTGCTGCGTTGTCTGCTTGGAAGGCCCGCCTGCCCGTTGCGTCAGGAAGCCGATGATGGCGCCCACCACAAAGCCCGGCAGCATGATTTCCAGATAGTAGTGGTTGCCCGAGGGCTGCGGCTGCATCGCAATCAGATAAGCAAAAAATAGCCCGATGACGGCGCCGAACCCAATGCCCCAGCTCACGGAATTTATCTTTCGGGCAAACCATCCGCTCAAGAGCCCCACCACCATTCCTTTGACGGTAGACCCCATCAGGATGGTGACGATCGCCGGCCGCACTTCCGGCGTAAACCAGGCCGTCGCTCCGTCCAACAACCCGAGTATGGCTCCGAAGACCAACCCGGTCACAATCTTGTTCATCAGGCGTTCACTCCCTTCGTTATCTTATTCCGCGTTGCCCCGAATTCCTTTAAAGTCCGTGCAGGAAAAACAGAAAAAACTTGACCACCACGAATGCCGCCAGCAGAAGCAACAGGACCTGGTTGCGGACGGCGAACCGGCGGGCCTGCTGCCACCAGGTTTCCGGGCATGCTTCTACCGCCAGGCCATCCTGGAACCGCTGCAGGTCCAGCAGCAGGGCGGGGACGCTGGAGTAGCGGGCCTCCGGATCCGCCGCCATGGCCTTGGCGGCAATCGCGCGCAACCGCCATGGCGCGGTTTCGGGCAACAGGAACTGCAGTAACGCGCCCAGCGCGTAGATGTCGGAACGATGATCCGGCGCCGCGCCTGCCTGCTCCGGAGCGCGGAACTGCGGCGTTCCCGCCACTCCCTCCACGCCCCAATCCATCACGTAGACCTCGCCGAACGAACCTACCATCACGTTCTGCGGTTTAAGGTCACGATGCACGACCCCACGCGTGTGCGCGAAAGCCAGTGCCTCGCCGGTCGTCCGGACAAGGCGCAAGCGCTCGGACAGCGACACCTGCGCGTTCAAGTAGCGGTCCAGACGCTGGCCGGCCACCAACTTCATGGCATAGTAAACGCGGCCATCGGGCAGCGTGCCGGTTTCATAGATGGGGACGATCGCGGGGTGTTCGAGACTGGCGATCACCCGCGCCTCCTCCTCCAGTCGCAACGCGGGCAGCGTGGAATCGAGCACTTTGATGGCAACGCGGCGCTGCAACTGGTGGTCGAGCGCGGCATAGACCACCCCCAGACCGCCGCGGCCGATTTCGCCTTCCAGTTCATAGCGGGTTCCGCTGAGGTCCGGCTGATCGACCACCGCGCGCAGGTGATCCAGCGTGGAATCGTTCAGTTCCATCATTGGCTCCCTAGCAGCAGCCTCATTTCGTCGCGCAGTTCCCGGTCTCCCGAAGTCACGCCGCGCAATCGGCCGGTCAGAAACGTGCGCAACATGCGCCGCGACCAGGCTAAGTGATTGTTCAGCGAAGCCGCCGAAATGCCGTGACGCTGGGCCAGCCCGACATAGCCGGGCCGCTCGCCCTCCGCCAAGTCGTACTCGGCGAAAAGCTGGAACTGCAGTTGTTTGCCCGAGTGTTCGCAGTGCGCGCGCAGGTCTTCGACCGCCAGCGAGAACAACTGCCGCTGCCATTCACGGTGGAAAATGGCCTCGGGGGTGTCGGTGTCCGCCAGCGCCACCGCCTCGGCTTCCACACTTGCAGAATCCAGCGTATCGAACGGAACGGCGCCGCCTCGCTTCTGCCGGTTGGCTGCGGCATGTTCGTTGGCGGCGAAACGGTCAAGCGCCATGCGGAGATAGGTGCGGAACGAGGCCTTCGCCGGGTCGAACCGCTGGAAGAAATCCCGTTCCAGAGCGCTGGCGAAGAACCCCTGCGTCAGGTCCTTGGCCTCTTCGTTATCCTTGCGCCATTTGAAGCGAATGTATTTGTAGACGGGTTTCCAATACAGCGCGACCAGTTGGTCGAGGGCATCGCTCGGCAGCGTTCCTGCCTCGGCCACGGCTTCAAACAGCGAGTGGCGGGTCGAGGGGAAGCGATCGCGCAGGCCGCCGATGGCGGTGTCGGGGTCCATGAGTCTGCGATGGGTATCCTACCACACGGTGCCAGGCAACTCGCTCTCCGCTTACATCCCTTCAATCTTCCACGGCTTCCGCAACGGCCGCGCCAACATCCCGTTCGCCGTGTCGTCCCCGATCACCCGTTCCGCCTTGGGATCCCACTTGAGATCCCGGCCCAGCCGCAGGCTGATGTTCCCCAAATGCGCTATCGTGATCGATCGGTGCGCCTGCTCGATCGGCGCGATGGGTTCCTTGCGGCTCAGCACGCAATCGATGAAGTTGCGGTAGTGGTTTTCGCTGTGATAAAGGGCGATTTCCCCGGGGCCCGGCGTGTAATCGAGCAGCCCCTCCGGACTGGCCTCTATGGCACCGCGGTTGACCCACACCCAACCATCCGTTCCCTCAAATGTCACGCCGCTCCGCACCCGGCTGGAGATCGTCAGCGTGACACCGTTCTCATACACCGCGTCGAACGTGTAGTCGGTCGCCGTGTTCCAGAGTTTCTCTTTCGCCCACTGTGCCTGGCCGTTCCGGATCGCCACCGGTCCCGTAAGCTCGGTGCCCATGCCCCACTGCGCGATGTCAGGATGGTGGCCACCCCAATCCGTGATCTGGCCCCCGGAGTAATCGAGAATCCAGCGGAAGTTTACGTGGCAGCGGCCTGGCGCGTAAGGCGCATCGGGCGCCGGGCCCAACCACATGTCGTAGTTGAAGCCTTCGGGAACCGGCTCGGGATCCTGCCGGTCGCCGGTCTTGCCGTAGTCGGGCGTGCCGCCGGGCAGTCCGCACAGCACCCTTTTCAGCCTGCCGATACGCCCGTTCCGCACGATTTCGCAGGCCTTGCGGAACCGCACGTCGGACCGCTGCTGGCTGCCGCACTGAAAAACGCGGTTATATTTCTTGACCGCGCTCGCCGATGGTGAGCGCGAGTGGCTTTTGGCCGTAGATGTCCTTCCCGGCGCGCGCTGCCTCCACGACCGCGATGCCGTGCCAGTGATCCGGCAGGGCGATGTGTACCGCGTCAATATCTTTGCGCGCCAGAACCTGGCGGAGGTCGTCGTAAGCGGTCACTCCTTTGTAAATGCCGGAGCGCTGCTCGCGCGCGTAGTGCCATTCGACCCAGTTGCGGGCGGGCTCGCGGCCGGCAATCCCGCCATCCCAGTAGCCCGGCGATTCGCGGTTCACGTCGCAAACGGCAGTGACCTGCACACGCTCGTCCCGCAGATAGGCTTTCAGATCGTTGAAGCCCTGGTTGCCGGTGCCGATCATAGCGAGGGAAATGCGGTTACCCGGCGAAACCGCTCCGTTCAGGCCAAGGGCCGACGCCGGGATAATCGCGGGAGCCAGAGTCTTCAGAAACTTTCGGCGATGCACGCTGATTATTGTATCGGGATTCTAGTCTCCTACGAATCTGGGCAAGCGGCCGTGGTCTTGCGGCGCTGGTTTTCGGGCCGCCGCCGGCACATGCCGGCCAGCCGCGCCGGTCCCTTCGATAGCGCTACTGCTTCACCAGTTCCACGCGCCGGTTCCGGGCGCGGCCCTCTTCCTTGTCGTTCGACGCAACGGGTGCGTAAGGACCGCTGCCGTATGCCTGAAGCCTGCCCGCCGTGACACCGTATTTCGAGGCGAGCGCCGCCACCACCGAATCGGCCCGCCGCTTGGAGAGATCCATGTTCGTGGCGAGGCTCCCCTGGTTATCGGTGTGGCCCACCACGTAGAGTTTCAGGTTCGCGTCCTGCTGCAGGACCTTGGCGATCTCCTTCAGCGTGGCGTCCGATTCCGGTTTCAGTTCCGCCTTGCCCGTGTCGAAGTATATGCCGTAGATGGCCACGTGGCCGGTGGAAGCCAGATCGCTGGTCAGAGTGGCCGCGTCGACCAGATCCTTGTTCTCCATGGGCTTGACCTCGATCACATAGAGGTCGCTGCCGCCGCCCACCCGCCCCTGCGCGTGCACCATCAGGCTGACGTAGACGTCGCCCTCCAGCCGGGAGAGTTTGGCGGCCAAATAGCGGTTCGCCCAATTGGGGTCGGCGAGGTTGTAAAACTGAGGGTTGACCCCCTGGGCGGAGTTCTCTCCGCACTCGGCGGTGTTGCAGGCAAACAGGATTTGGAACCCGGCCTTCTTCAACTCCTGCTCGTAGTTGCGGTAGATCTCGAGCACCGAGCGATCTTGCGGGTTGCTGTAGGGCGCGGAAAAGACCTTGCCTTCCAGATGCACGGACTTCGTGGGCTTGCCGTCCTTGATCGGGCCTGCCACGAGTTCGAACTCGTCAAACTGGGCGACCGTGATGGCGTTATCCCCGCCAAAAACGTCGGATCCTGGATATCGCTTGATCAGGGGATGGTCCTTGCTTCCGTCCTGGGCGCACGCCAGAGTCGCGGCCAACAACCCTAGGGCACCCGCGGTCAGGAGCACGGGAAACGGCTTGTTCATGGGTGTGTTCTCCTCCGTATTTGGTGTCATTGTCTATGCCCGGCGGCCGCCGGCACAAGCCGGCCAGCCGCGCCGGTCCGTTCGATAGCGCTACTGCTTCACCAGTTCCACGCGCCGGTTGCGGGCGCGGCCCTCTTCCTTGTCGTTCGACGCAACGGGTGAGTAAGGACCGGCACCAAAGGCCTGAAGCCTGCCAGCTGGGGCGCCGTATTTCGATGCGAGCGCTGCCACCACCGAGTCGGCCCGCCGCTTGGAGAGATCCATGTTCGTGACGAGGCTCCCCTGGTTGTCGGTGTGGCCCACAACGTAAAGCTTGAGGTTCCCGTCCTGTTGCAGCACCTTGGCGATTTCCTTCAGCGTCGCGTCCGATTCCGGCTTCAGTTCGGCTTTCCCCGTGTCGAAGTAGATGCCGTAGACCGCCACGTGGCCCGTAGAAGCGAGATCGCTGGTCAGGCTGGCAGCGTCCACCAGATCCTTGTTCTCCATCGGCTTGACTTCGATCACATAGAAGTCGCTGCCGCCGCCTACGCGCCCCTGTGCATGCACCATCAGGCTGACGTAGACGTCGCCTTCCGGGCGCGAGAGTTTGGCGGCCAGATAGCGGTTCGAGTAACCGGCGTCGCTGAGGGCGTAAAACCGCGGGTTGACCCCTTGTGCCGAGTCGCTTCCGCATTCGGTGGCGTTGCACGCAAACAACGTCTGGAACCCGGCCTTCTTCAGTTCCTGCTCGTAATTGCGGTAGATCTCCAGCACCGAGCGATCGTTCGGGTTGCGATAGGGCGCGAAAAACACCTTGCCTTCCAGATGCATGGACTTAGTGGGCTTGCCGTTCTTAATCGGCCCCGCCACCAGGTCGAACTCGTCAAACTGGGCGACCGTGATGGCGTTATCCCCGCCAAAAACTTCGGAGGCAGGATAGCGTTTGATCAGGGGATGGTCTTTGCCTTTTTCTTGGGCGGATGCCAGAGTCGCGGCCAATAACAATAGGGCGCCGACGATCCGAAGCACGGGAAACGGTTCGGTCATGGGGTACTGTCCTCCGTATTTGGTGTCATTGTACATCACGACGGAGCCAGGCACCTGTGATGGAATCAGGCCTATTTATTGTTAATGATCGGAAGTAGGATCTCGGGCGGCCGGCTTGTCAGTGCCGGTGCAACAGACCACAGAATAGTCACTGCCAGCACCGCCGCTAAGGCCCAGCCTTGTATCTCGAGCGCCCGGTTCCCGTTGGCGAAAAGTTGCGCCATCGGAGCGCGGAGCGCCAGCATCCACAGCACCAGTGCGTAAGCCAGATAGTTGCGGCGCCCGATCCACCAACAGAACGCCACCGCCCCGGCGAGGGCTAGGGCGGCGGCGCCGTAATGGAGAAGAAATTCGCCAGGAGTGCGGATCTCTCCGGGCAGGCCGATGAACGCCGCGAGGAGGCCGATCGCCACAGCGAGCCAGCGCTTGGGCACCCGGTATACCACCAACACGGCCAGCCCCAGCATCGCGCCTCTCGATAGCACCGAACGCAACGCGTCGGCCACCGCCGCCACCGCCGGCGAGGCGCTGGCAATGATATCGGGGCTGCCGAGGTTGAACAGCGCCTGGGCGTGGAAACGGGTGGCCAACAGCGCGTCTAGCTGGTTCAGGAGAACGGCCAGTCCGGCGGCCGCCAGCACCGCCAGCACGGCGTCGGGACCGAGCAGCCTGCGGTTGACCGCGCGCCAGGCCGCCACGCTGTCGCGGTAAAACGTGGTCACCAGGGCCGCTGCGCCACCCATGAAGAGGAATCCGAAGACCAGGCTCATCAGCAGCACCACGTAGGTCATGGCTTGGTACGTTGCCAGGGGAATCGCCGTGTTGTAGTCCTTGAGCATCAGATTGAGCGAGAACAGCGGACCCACCGGAAACAAAAGCGCCGTTGGCACGGCCAGTTTGATGGCGGCGCGCCACGGCACCAGCCGCTGGCGAATGCTCTGCACCAGCAGCCATAGGGCGTACACAATGGCGCCGGCAACCCCGGCGATGCGCATAATCAGAACCGCAATCGACAAGGCATTCTGTTGCTCCCGGCTGCGCGAGAAACTCTCCGGAATTTTCCAGAACCGCCGCACGGTAGCAACCGCGTCGCCCGTGATGCCGATTTGCACGCGGTAGTGAGCCTCATCCACGTTGCGCGGGTCGCCCGAGCGGGCTTCCCAAACCAGGGTGTAATCGCGGCGAGCCTTTTTCTTTTCCGACGAGCTTTCCTTAAGATCCATCGAGCTTACATCCAGGCCCTGATCTTTGGCGAAGGCCGAGGCGATCTCGCGGGCCCGGTCGGCGGAGATATCGGCGCCGGGCCGGTCTTCGGGTATGGTGTGCCCAAATCCCAGCACTCGGCCGGTTTCGGGATGCACCGAAACCGTGATCTCCTCCTGGTCGAGCGATTTGAAGTAGCGGGTGAGCCAGTGTTGCACCGGGCGGTTGCGTTCGAACAGCGCGGAGGCGGCGCTGACCGGCAGCCGCTCCAGAAAATACTTGCCGGCGAGGCTGTCATCGCCTCCCCAATGTACAGCAGGGAAGGTGACGTAGCGGAAGGCGCCGGAGTCCAACTTCTGCGTCTTGAGAAAGGCGTCCGCCGCAGCGTGGGCTTGCCCGGCGGTGATCTGATAGTTGGGAGATTCCCCGAAGCGGTTTACCGGAATCAGCCGGCTCGCCAGGCACAGGGCCGCGACACCGAGCGCGATCAGCCTCACACGTGTGGAGAGCGGCTGGTAGGAGATCGTCGCGGCTTCAGGCTCGGGTTCGGCCGGCGAATGTTCGACGGGCGCCGCTTCGTCGCGGTTCAGCAATCCGGTCTCCGGCTCGAAGCCGCCCCGGCGCCAGTAGGCCACCAACGCCACCACAATCGGCAGCACCATGATGCCCGCGCTGGCCGCGCCGGAGAGCTTGAAATACAGGCTGTGCGAACGCACCAGCAGCATGGCGCTGTACATCGCGTCCACCGAGTAATGCCACACCAGTGTCGGCAGGATTCCAAATCGCAGCATGATGATTCCCAGCGCCACGCCGCCGATTCCCACTTCCACGCCTCGGATATAGAACGGCTGCTGCGGATACCCGGCGTGGCCGAAGCCCCAAATGAAACCCGCCAGTACCACCGCCGCCGCCACTGACCGCGTCACCTTGCGGAGAAAAGGAATGGCAAACATGCGGAAGAGGAATTCCTCGGAGACCGCGGGCAGAAATCCGCCGAACAAAACGAAGAGCCACGGGAACCGCGTGTTGAGCAGTTCCGTGTAAGGCACGTCTGCGGGCGACCATGCGCCGTAGCGGTAGGCCACGATGTAGAACGCCGTCTGATAAGCGATGAAGATGCCCGTCAGCGTGACGCCCAGGATGGCGCCCAGCAGGAACCGCTTGGTGCGCAGGCCGCCGGGCCGGAAGAGGTTCGCCAGCGAAACCTTGTCGCCGAAGGCTTCGCGATAGAGCGGTTCCGCGCCTGCGGCCAGCACGAACAGTAGTCCGCCGGCGCCCAGCGCGGTCAGCAGCGCATTCAGAAACTGGCGGGAGAGAAAGCTGCCGTAGGAATCCGTGGTCGGATAACCGAACTCGTGTAGCGGGAATTCGTTGAGTTGCGAGCAAAAGCCAAGCACGATCCCCACCAGCCCAACCACCGCCGCGCGGCGCCATTTCACATCCTGCCTCTGCACCCTCAGCACAATCACCACGACCAGTCCCAGGATCAGCACCACCATTACGGCCGAATCCACGGTCTGCGCCACTTCGTTCTTGGAGCGCAGCCGTTCATAGTCGCGCTTCCACTGCTCGGGAATCTTCAGGTATTCCCGGTAGCCGCCAATTTCGTTGCCCAGGGTGGTGACTTCCAGCCGGTTGGTGGCATCGTGAAGGTTGAAGTCGCGCTCCTTCCATGTGAACTGACGGTCCACGCGGTGAGGCCGCGTTTGGTCGGACTCTTCCACGAAGTCGAGCGCCGCGGGATCGCGCTGCATTTTCGAACGGAGGAAGTTCTCCGCCAGGGCACGAGCCTGCTCGGCCGTGGCTTGGGGCCGCACCGCATCCTCGGGGATCTCGTGTTCGAAGCCCGCCAGTTCCCCCTTCGGGGTGATCTCGACACTGAACTCTTCCTTTTGTTGCGGGCGGAACCAGCGGTACGCCCAGCGCCACAGACGGACGCGCGTGGCCATGATCCGGTTGGCCTGCTCCAGGCCGGCTTCCCGCTCGAGAAAGGTTTTGGCTTCGTCGTCGAAATTGAAGCGCGCTGCCTGCCGGTAACCGGACACGTTGAGGCCCTGGTCTTCAAGAAAGCGGCCAGCAGTTTGGAGCGCGTCTTCGCGGCTCACGCGGAAGTCGATGGATGCCTCGGGAAAGGCGCGGTAAAAATTGCCGGCGGAGAACCAGACGGTGCCGGCGAGCAATACCAGGCAAATCGCGATGAAGCGGTAATCTGAACCAGCCAGCCAGTCTTTCATACTGGTAGCTTACAGCCGTTACGGTGCTTATGAGCCACCAGCAGCGGCCCGTCGCTCCTTCTCGGCCCAGTGCAGCCCGATTCCGCCCAGGATATACCGCCGCGCATCCACCTGTCCGTACCCTGTGTGCCGCAATAAGGATGAAAAATCGTCAATCGAAACGAAACTGCGCAGAGAATCGGGGATGTACGTGTAGACCCGCGCCCGTCCGTGAAGCAGCAGTCCCCAGACGGCGCCCTGGGCGTAAAGGTATCCCAGATACATTTGGCGCAGCAGGGCATTGGAAGGCAAGAAGAAATCCAGGGTCAGGAGCAGGCCGCCCGGGCGGGTGACGCGCCCGATTTCGCCCAGCGCCACGGCCAGGTTCGGAAAATTACGCAACCCATAGCCGATGAAGACACAGTCGAAACTGGCGTCGGCGAACGGAAGCAACCCGGCATCGGCGCACACCGCGGTTTGCACACCGCGTTTCCGCGCCAGTTGCAGCATGCGCTCGGTGAGGTCCACGGCGACGCTCCTGGAGCCGGGCTTCTTGGCGGCCACCTCCAGGGAAAAGTCGCCAGTGCCGCAGGCCAGGTCGAGCACCACGGCGTCGCTGCGCAAACGCGCGCGGTCCACCAGGGCGCGTTTCCAGCGCCGGTCCATCCCGTAGGAGAAGGCGCGGGTGATGAAGTCATAGCGCGGCGCGATGGTGGAGAACATCGCTCGCATCAGACTGGAGTCTCGTTTTTCGGCCGGAAGCTGCACTAAGAGCCGAATTGTACCATCTTGTTGGCTGAAAGCCTTACCGCTTCGTGCTCCTGGCCCCGGCCACCTTCGGCAATTCCACCACGGCCCCAGACGCCAGCGGGTCTGGCGGCGGCGTCACCGACTTGTCGACCATCCGGGCCATGACGTGCGCGGGCATGTTCTCAGCCTCTTTGAAGAAGGTGAGCCCCGGAAGCTCGTCGTCGAAGTCCACGCGGATCAGGTCGCCGCCCACAACCTGGCCGGTTGCCATCAGGTTAGAAAGCGAATGCACCAGATTTCGGTCCACGGCCCGTTTCAGGTGACGGGCGCCGTATTTCATGTCCGTGCCTTCGCGCAACAAATAGGCCTTCGCCTCATCGCTAACCCGGATCACGAAGGCCGACGCGCTGGATGAATTAAAGACGCGCTGCTGCACCAGGTTCAGTTCGATGTCCAGGATCTTCTGCAACTCCGGTTCGCCCAAGGGCCGGAAGACCACTGTCTTATCGATGCGGTTCATGAATTCGGGCGTGAACTTGCGCCGCGCCGCCTCCACTCCCGCGCGCCTCACCTTGGTGGAGAGTTTTTCGTCCACCTCCGCCGCGTGGCCGTCACCGGGCGTAGCGACCGCAAAACCCAGATTGGGGCGCATCAGCGAGTTCATTTCGGAAGCCCCCAGGTTGCTGGTCATGAAGATCAGCGCTCGCGAGAAATCCACGCGCCGGTTGTCCCCGAGCGTCAGGGTGGCTTTGTCCAGGATGCCCAGCAGCAGGTTCCACAGAGCGTCGCTGGCCTTTTCGATTTCATCGAACAATACGAAGCTCAGCTTCAGTTTGTCGGTGTGATATTGGTTCAACACTTCCTGGCTGAGCAGCGGGTGCGTTTCCCGATGGCCCAGATATCCGGGAGGGGAGCCGATCAGTTTGGCAATCTCATGGCTATGCTGGAACTCCGCACAATCGATCTTGATGACGGCGCGCGCGTCGCCCACCAGGGCCTCCGCGGTAGCTTCCACCAACCGGGTCTTGCCGGAACCGGTAGGTCCCAGGAAGAGCAGGTTTCCAATCGGCCGTCCCGGGGTGCACATTCCCGCCAGGTGAGTCTGATAGATACCAACGATCTGCTGTACTGCTTCATCCTGGCCAACCACGCGCCTGCGCAGTTCCTCTTCCAGCGTCTCCGCTTCATGCCCGGTCTGCGCCGGATTCAATTGTCTGTTTAGCCTCCCCATACTGGGTTCCCCCTTCAATTGCTTAGATGCAGCAATTGAGATGCCAGTTATAGGGCGCGGTGTAAATCCCCGTAAGCGATTGGGGCAACGTTAAAGGACGTTAAGGGGCTTGTTTCTTGGGGCGGGAAGGTCGCATCTCGATGGCGCTGACCATGGTACGCGGCGGCATTTGCAGCGCTAGCGCCACAGCTTCGGCCACATCTTCGGGCGCAATCATCCAACCGGTGTCGGTGGGACGCGGTTTGTTCGGGTCGCCAGAGAACTCCGTGTCTACACTTCCGGGCATGATGATGCAGACCCGCACGTTGTCGTGACGGTGGTCGAGCATCAGGGCTTCGGTGAAGCCGTTGAGTCCGAACTTCGAGGCATTGTAGGCCGCGCCTCCGCTGAAGGCGTTCTTGCCCGCTAAACTGGATATGTTCACGATGAAACCACCGCCGCGTGCCGCGAACCGCCGCAGGGCTTCATGCGCACAGTAGAAAGCGCCGTTGAGATTGAGATCGATATTCCGATGCCAATCCTCCGGCGTCATGTCGCCGACCTTCTTGAATCGGGCGACCCCGGCATTGTTAACCAGGATATCGAGCCCGTCAAATTCTTTATCGACCGCTTCGAAGAATTTCTTGACTTCTTCGACGCGGCCGATATTTGCCGCGTGTCCAAAAATTGGCCCCAACCCGCGCATTTCGCTGACTGCGCGATCCACCGATTCCCGCGTCTGTCCGCAGATCGCTACCGAGGCCCCGCCGCGCAGCAACCGCTCGGCGATCGCCCGCCCAATTCCGCGCGTACCGCCAGTCACCACGGCCTTCTTGCCTGAAAGAGAGTCCATCGCTCCATTCTAGCGAGGACTCCAAAGAGGCAGCTTTCCGATGCGGAGCCCGGTACCAATGCTGCGATCTTCGCGTCCTGCTCCACACCTCGGGTCAAATTGTCCCGTGACGGGCGCCAGTGGGACAATGTGGCCAAGTGTGGCCAAGGGGAGACCTTGACATTAAAATTAGGTAACCTTATAACCGTGGACGGCATCTCAATGAATACGGTGAAACCAGGAATTCTGTTGCTCGTGGTGTTTGCGGCCGCTGACGCACAGATCTATCCTCCGGGCGGCGGCTATCCAGGAGGCTACCCCGGCGGCTACCCGGGTGGGGGATACCCGCGGGGCACCAGTGTGCCCGGCATCCCGATTCCGGGGCGAAGCAAGGCTGGGAAGCCCAAGACCGACCCTAACCAACCGTTGCCCAACTTCCGCGGCCACCTGAAGCAGATGGACGCCAAGCTAATCTCTCTGGAACTCGGCGACAACCGCGTGCTCGATTTCAAGCGCACGGACAAAACCAAGTTCTTCAAGGCGGGCGACGAAGTGAAGACCCCCAGCTTCGCCCCCGGCGACCAGCTCTCTGTGGAAGCCCAGGAAGATCAGACAGGCATGACCGCCGTCAACGTCTATTGGGAGAAGGCCGCGTCGGCCCAGACCTCCAGTAGCGCCGATGACAAGAGCGGCGCTGTGGATACTTGGAAAGACGCCCCTAAGGACGCACCGAAGGAATCGGCGGCTCCCCCCGCTTCCGGCCAATCCAACGAGCGGGTGTCACCGCCCGCGCCGAGGGACCCGGACGACCCCGGACCGCCGCGCCTCCAGCGTGGACGGCCGGCTGACTCGGCCCGCGAGCATGCCCCCGAACCACCCAAGCAGGTTGCAGACAACAATCCGCCGCCCGCCGTGGTGCGGCCTGCCCAACCGGAGGTCGAGACCCTGGAACGGCGGCCCACGATCGCCCGCGGCGACGGCGATGAGGACTCCGTGCGGATGATCCAGCGCCCCGACGAACCGC
>Ga0209067_10001226_pt1 | contig 16011 bp, 15 predicted proteins | sample ColStrG_CSR_2013_FD_187199 | JGI IMG/M metagenome (GOLD analysis project Ga0209067, IMG submission 187199) | Freshwater sediment microbial communities in response to fracking from Pennsylvania, USA - Cold Stream Run_MetaG_CSR_2013 (SPAdes)... | ecosystem: Environmental > Aquatic > Freshwater >...
TCGCTATCATAAAATCATCATTATGACCGATGCGGATGTGGATGGATCGCATATCACCACCTTAATCCTCACCTTCTTTTTCAGATATATGAAAGAATTGGTGGAGTTTGGTTATGTATATGTTGCCTCTCCTCCACTTTATCTCGTAAAGAAAGGAAAGGAACAGGAATATTGCTGGACGGATGAACAAAGGGATTTAGCCATTAAAAGAATGGCCACTCCTGGAAAAGAAGAATCAGTAGCCGTACAACGGTATAAAGGTTTGGGTGAAATGAATGCAGAGCAATTATGGGATACCACCATGAATCCAGAAACCCGTACCCTAAAAAGAGTCGATATAAATAATGCCGCGGATTGTGATCGCACCTTTTCTATGTTGATGGGTGATGAAGTACCTCCCCGAAGAGAGTTTATTGAAAAAAATGCCAAATACGCTAAAATCGATATTTAATCGGATTTAGGTCATTCCTTAAAAAGTTGTATTTGATTTTTTGGATAATCGATAATGGCCTGGTATGGGACCCAAATATCATTTCCTAAAACACCTTGAATTGGGGGAAGATTCAATTCCCTATAGGCATTTTGGATATGGCTCAGATCCAATAAGGCAATCTCCAGGTTCTCAATCAGGAGATTGCCTAACTGGAAATGCGAAAGAATAGCCGAGGAGCTTTCCATAGAATTCGTTCCTAAACCCGTCGATAATTCATCGCGTTTGGTGAGAGTCAAATTAGGGAAACTCGATTGAAATTCATTCAAATCCAAAACAGTTTTAGAGGCTCCTGTATCAATCAGCATATTGAAAGGCAAATTATTACAACCGACCATGGATTGGATATGGTAGCCCTCCGATTGTAAATTAATGATTTGAAAAGGAAGAAAATAGGCTTTGGTTTTTAAGGGCTTCCAGAATTTCAACAGTTTTCAATTATATATTTATAGATTATAGCCTGCATATCTGCCTAATTCCTTTAGTAATATCCAGAATCCTTTAAAACTACCATTATTAACGATTAATTTATTCTCGTAATTCAATAAAATGCAGAGAAATCAGGAAAAAGGGAGTAAAAACATCAGTAAACGGGGATTATTTCTGGGATTAATCTGGATGGCCTATTCAACGATTGCCTTTGGCCAGTTGGAAAACCGATCGAGTATTGAAATAAGCGGCAGGGTTTTAGATTCGGTAAGCCTGGCTCCGGTGGAGTTTGCTTCGGTTAGTTTATGGGATTTGAAGATCCATAAGCCCGTTCAGGGATTGAATTCGAATGCTAAAGGCGTTTTTTTATTTTCCGGATTACAAATAAATATCCCTTATCAAATCCGAATTAATTTTTTGGGTTATAAGCCCAAAGTCCTAAAAACCATTACATTATCCGAAGAAACCTCTAAAATGAATTTGGGGGCTATTCTATTAAGTTCCAATGCAAAAACTTTAAAAGGTTTGGTGGTTACGGCCAAACGAGAACTCATCGAAAATCATCTGGATAAGCTGGTATATAATGCGGAAAAGGATTTAACCTCTCAGGGAGGATCGGCTACCGATCTTTTAAAAAAGATCCCACAGATTTCAGTGGATATTGATGGAAATGTTGAATTGGCAGGAAGTTCCAGTATTCGTTTTTTAATTAATGGAAAGCCCTCATCAGCTTTTGGGTCTAGTGTGGCGGATGTGCTTCAAACCATTCCTTCCAGTCAGATTAAAAGCATAGAAGTCATCACGAATCCCGGGGCAAAGTATGATGCCGAAGGTTTAGGGGGAATTATCAATATAATTTTAAAACAAAATACCGCCCAGGGTTTTAATGGCAATATTTCCCTTACAGCAGGAACCCGTAATGAAAATGGGTCTCTGAATTTAAACTACCGGAAAGGTAATTTTGGGCTTAATGGTTTTCTAAGTGGTAATTTTAGACCACAGGTAATTACCGGTAATTATAGTGACCAATTCAAAATCATTGATTCCGGTAAAAATGAATCCTATCTCCATCAAGAAGGGCCTTCCACCCTGAGTCGGGGGGGCTACCAATCGGGCTTAGGTTTTGATTATTCCCCTAATAAATTGAATAGCCTGACCGGAAGCATTGGTTTTGATTTATTTGAGAGAAAAAGTGAGTCTCAAACGCTTCAAAATACTTTTCTATTTTCTCATGACCCCCTTTCGAACCAAATTCAGAATGTTTTTGGATCGAATGATACCTTGAGCCGAAACCCAATATTGGATAATACCACCAATAATTTTGATTTTCATAATCTGGATGCAAGTATAGATTGGAAAAGAAAGTTTAAAAAGGAGGATCAGGAATTGGAAATATCCCTAAGCTCAAGTTTTGGAAAGGGTAATAATCTGGCTGAGAATCAATTGTACCGGAGATCCGGTACAAAATCCTTATTTCCTTATTTGGCGGATAGTACTCATAACCCGGTTACCGATCAAGAATGGGAATTGGCGGTTGATTATGCAAATCCTGTTAAAAAACAAGTAATCTGGGGGTATGGAGCTAAAATAAATTTAAGAAAGGCGGGTAGTGATATTCTCGATAATAGTTTTGATACCCTAAATCATATTTATGCCTTTAATCCAAGCTTATCCAGTAGTTTACAATATCATCAGCAGCGGTATGCGGTTTATTCCGAAATTTCCTTTCCTATTGGTGAAAATTATCAGGTCAAGTTAGGATTTCGTTATCAGAGAACCGATTTGAGCACATTTTTCTCTAATGCTCCGGGGCAAGCGAGTCCTCCTGGATACAATTCCTATCTACCCTCGTTTTTTATATCCCGAAAATTTAAAAAGTCACAAAGTATAAAATTAAGTTTTTCTCGGAGGATGGAACCTCCTGATGTACGATGGTTAAATCCCTATGTAAATATTACCGATCCTAACAATCTCACCCGAGGTAATCCCTATTTACTGCCAGAAACTGCCGATCGCTTAGAATTTAATTATTCGAAATCCTTTGAAAAAGCCGGTTCTCTAAGTCTTATTCTTTTCTACAAAACCTCCAATAATGATATTCAGCCCTATAGTGTGGTTTATCCGAGTTTTACCGTAGGCAATTTGATATTTAAAAATGTAAATGTGATTACTAATGAAAATGTGGGTCTTGAACAGGATGCCGGGTTTAATTTGTTTACCAATATTCATTTGACTGATAAATTGGAATGGAGAACCAATACCAGTCTTTACCATCGTTATACTACCAATTATTTAAATCCTGGTTTGAATGCTCAAAGCTGGAATTTTCGGTCCAATATTAATTTTACCTATACCTTTAGCACGGATTTGAATGCTGAATTTTCAGGCAGTTTTAATTCATCCAGAAGTGAAGTCCAAGGTCATTATCCCTCCTTTACTTCTTATATTCTAGGTTTACGAAAAACATTCGCTAATAAAAAAGCCTCCTTGGCATTGATAGCCGGAAATTTTTTGGCCAAAAATGTCAATCAACCTGTATCGATTCAAGGAATTGATTTTACCACCCAAAGCAACCGAATTATTCCATACCGAACCTTTGGTTTAAATTTCTCCTGGAAGTTTGGCACCTTGAAATTCAAAAAGGAAAAAGAGGAGGATAACCAAGGGGTAGAGAATTCTCCTGACCCTAAATAATGTTTTTAGGGTTTTAATTTCGGATCAAATGGCCATCACTTAATTCAATGATTCGATCGCTATTGGCGGCAAAATCATCATCATGAGTCACTGTAATGAGGGTTTGACCATTTTCACGGGTAAGTTTTTTGAATATCTCAAATACGATCTGAGTGTTTTTAGAATCCAGGTTTCCGGTAGGTTCGTCTCCCATTATGATCGAAGGGTTATTAATTAAGGCTCGGGCAATCGCTACCCTTTGCTGCTGACCACCAGAAAGTTTGGTTACCATTTTTAAGGCTTGATCCTCCAGGCCCAGAAGTTTTAGATTATCATAGGCTTTTGATTCAATTTCTTCTTTGGAGAATTTTCCCAGTTTAAGGGCCGGAAGCATGACATTATCGATTGAACTAAATTCAGGTAATAAATAATGAAACTGGAAAACAAAACCTATATGCTCATTTCGAAAGGCTGCCAATTGATTTTGATTCTTTCCAGTTAAAAGGTTTCCATTTAAAATTAGTTTACCCTGGTAATCTGTATCCATGGTAGAAAGGACATAAAGCAGGGTAGATTTACCAGATCCAGATTTTCCAACCAGAGATAAAAATTCTCCTTTTTTTACCTCAAAGCTAATATCCGAGAGAACCTTAAATTTTTCTGGTTCATAAAAGTATTTAGTGATATTTTCCGCCTTGAGCGCGATTTTATTTTCTTCCATTATCCTCGAATAATTAAAACAGGGTCCACTTTAGAAGCCTTTCTGGCCGGAAGATAACCGGCGATTAAGGTGGTTAAAAGTCCAAAAATAAAGGCCAACCCATAATCCTGAAGGCGGTAGGCCATCGGCAAGTTATTCAAACCTCCAATTTTAAAAGGAATATGATTGACATAAACAGCGACTAGGTATCCTAATAATATTCCGACCAATCCTCCCAAAATTCCAGTAGCAATGGCCTGTAATAAAAAGATTAGGGTTACATCATTGCCTGAAAATCCCATCGCCTTTAAAATAGCGATTTCACGAATTTTCTCATTAATGGTCATATTCATAATATTATAAATCCCAAATCCGGCCACCAATAAAATGGTTAAAGAAACTGCATTGGCAATTATCCCACGCAGAAGGGAACCCGCTTCTAATTGTTGATTCGATACCTGCCAGCTCTCAACCTTAAACGGAATTACTTTAGAAAGCCGTTTGGATAAATCAGCCGTTTTTTCATAATTCTTGACATTGATTTGAATATCGGTCACATAATCCTGATTTTTTGAAAGTAGCTGACGACTGGAGGTTATGTTCAAATAGGCTTTGGCTTTGTCTACATTTTTAACATTGGTTTGAAATAAACCGATTACCTTATAATTTTTCGATATTCCATCCGGGGTCAGGATATTGATATTATCATCGATATTCAAACTCAGTTGCTGGGCTAGATCTTTACCCACAATAATCCCATCCGGACGATATTGTAAAGCTTTCCAATCACCCCCGACCATATAATTGGATATTTTGAAAACCTTATTCTCCCCCGCTATATCCACCCCCGAAAGGGTTCCATTTACCTTATTATCCCCATTTCTGAAAAATACATTGATATTTACCTGGGGGGTAACGCCAATCACCTCGGGCGATTTCTGAATTAATTGAGTAATTTGTTTTGAGTTTTTTATACCCTCAGTATATTGGATTACCCTGGCATGACGGATATTAAACAGGGTTTTTTCTGGATAGGATTTCTTTAAAAGGTTGGTATTATCATTGGGTCCATCATTATAAACCCGAATATGAGCCAAAGAACTAAATGCTAAATCATTTTGAGCATCATTCACTCCGGTCATAAAGCTATTCATGAAAATATACATGGATATGCCAAAAGTTACACCTAATAAGGCAACAATGGTTTGCCGGGGTCGTGAGAGTAAATAAACCCCGGCAATTTTATAATTTACGGCTCCCATAGGGTTCTTATTTAGGTAAGGTTAAAATATCGGTTTCGTTTAATCCCGAAAGGATCTCGGTAAACTCAAGGGTTTTAATGCCCGTTTTAACCGGAACCTTTTCCTTTTGACCCTTCAGATTTACAAAATCTCCGGTTCCAAGACAATAACTTGGTATAACCAAGGCATTTTTTTTCTCTCCCAATATTATATTGGCCTGTAACTGGGTTCCATTGATATAATTGCCATTGGGATTTTTGAATTCAGCATCTACTAAAAAGGATTGATCGGTTTGGTCAAAGGAGGGATAAATCTTGATAATGGTAGCCTGCAAGATCGAATCCTTATTGCTGTTTAAGGAAATTAAAACTTTTTGGCCTAATGCAACCCTATGAATATCATCCTCGGCTATATATAATTTGGCAATGGCTATACCGGATCCTATCTGTGCGATTAAATCACCTTTTTTAGCATAATCGCCTACTTTCTTTGAAATACTCAAAACGGTTCCAGCTGCGCGGGCTTGAATAAAATAATAATTATTGGTTTCCTTTTGAATTTCCAATTGGGTTTTGGCATTTTCCTGGTTCAATTTTAAAGTATGCATTAGGTCATGTAGATTATTCTGCAATACACCTAAATTGGACTTGGAGGAAAGATATTGAATACGAACATTATCGGCGTCTTGTTTGGATACTGCCTGGGTTTTAACCAATCTTGAATATCGAAGATAATTCATAGAATCCACCTGCTTTTTCTGTTCGGCTTGATCAATTTGCAATTTAAGTTGTTCGATTTGTGGACTATGCATTGAAGCATTATATTCAGCAAATTCAAGATTGGTTTTGGCCGATTGAACCTGAGAATTTTGAACCTCATTGCTTAGGTAAAAAAGTTTTTGACCTGATTTTACCTTATCCCCTTCCTTGACCCCCAGGTTTTGTAAAAATCCATCCACATTCGCATTGACCGAATATTGATACATGTTTTCAATATGCCCACTGGCAAATACCGCATCGACAATGTCGCGACGAAGGGGCTTTATCTCTTCGGCTTGCTTACAGGCATTAAAACTGGCAAAAACCCATAGGGTAATAAGAATGATTGAGGTATTAAATGTGTTTTTCATTATCCATTGTTTTATTGTCGGGAAATAAGGGTCGCTTTGTTGGAAAGAAAATTGGAAAGATTATTCAGGTAAATATTCTCGGAGTTTATATAATCCTGAAAAGATTTTAAATAAATATCTAAACTGGCTATCCCTTCATTGAATTTTTGCCTGTTTAATTCCAGGTTTTTTTGATAAAGTTTATAGCCAGATCGGGAAGCATTGACCATCTCCATTAAATCCAAATCGGTTTTTAATAATAATTCATCTTGAATAAAGCTTTGGTTTTGTGCCGATTCATACTGTGTTTTAGCGAGATTGTATTGACCCATAGCCGATTTAAATTTATTCAGATTGCTGAATCCAGTAAAAATGGGTACGCTGATATTTAAACCCAAATAACTTACCTTATTCCAATTATTGGAATTCAATGAAAACCCAAAATCATTTCGATATTGGGATGCCCCTAAATACGACTGAAAGCTTAATTTGGGTAAAAAAGCGGATTTCTGAATTTGAGCTTGGAGGCCGGAATTTATGAATTCCTGTTTATAGGTCTCTAGATTTTTATCGGGCTTTAGGTCCTGATGATGGAAATAGTAGCCTGAATCAGTAAACAGTTGATCTTGGATAATTAATTCTCGATTCCCTTTTTCGCCAAGAAGGATTTTAAGATTTTCAATTCCCTGATCGTATAGCTCTCGACTCTGAGCTATATTTTGAATAACCGTATTATAATTAATTTTTGATTGGTTGAAATTTAGGGCATCTGAATTCCCTTGGTCTAATTTATTTTGGGCAATTTGAACCAATGAATCGGCAATTCGTTTGTTTTTTTCTCCTAAGTCTAAGGAAGCCTTGGCCACCAGAATGGAAAAATAGAGTTTGGCTATTTGTTCTTTCAGGGATTGCACATAGGCATCCGACTGAACTTCGGTCAAGTTCAAATTTCCTTTGGCAAGTTTAATCTGTAGGTAATTTTGCCAGCTTAGAAGATCCTTTTGCAGGGTTAAACCGGTTGTATAATTGTATTTTGTTCCAAATTGGGCATTATAGGTTGTACCGGGTTTCCCAATTAAAACACCCGGAATAGGGGTAGTGGCCAAATGGGTATTATCCTGTCCATTCAACGATCCAGAAATACTAGGAAACCATGTACTTCTAGCCGTTTTTAAATTAATTAAGGCTATTTGTGTTTGTTGTTTATATACCGAATAATTGGGATTCGATTGAATACCTATTGCCAGTATGGAGTCAAGACTTTTGACTATTAAAGTATTGGGATTCTGGGCTTTTAGGTTCATTGAAACCAGCCCTAGTAAGATCCCGGTGATAAAAACTAAACCTCTTTTTTCCATATTTTATGTAGGGTTATAAAACCTTTGGTAATAGTTAATTCAATGGAATGAATATCCTTCCATTTTATTTTGCAATGAGCATACATTCCTTTTTCAGGAGAATAAATTCTTCCATTTATAAATTCGCCATCTTGGGGTTCAAGACCTTCAAGAATTTTTAGACCTAAAATCGGTTGGTTTCTTAATTTTTGATCCGGGTTTTTTCTATCCATTTTAGGGACCCCTTCTGCATTTTTTGGATTTATAAGCCAAATAATCTTACCAGAAAAGAAATTTCCATCCTTGAATATTTCCACTTTGGCATCTTTATTTTCTGTTATCCAAATGCCCGATAAGGCCGAATTCTGTGCATTCGTGGATATAAAAATGCATAGGAAGTATAGTAAGCTTAACCCCGATTTCATAATTTTTATTGGATGAATCAAATTTCCTGATTTAATGGAAATCCTTTTTTAAAATACCTGCCAATTGAACAAATTAAAGGCTAATACGAACAGATTAGCCGATTTCTATCCAATCGGTAAAGCGACTTACCTTCAATCGACTTACTATGGCCGGAATAGGGCAGGGTACTTTTAGCTTGATAAATAATTTTCGATTAAAATAATTTTCGATGGAATCGATAGATTCCCTTTGTATGATCATTTGACGATTGATTCTGAAAAAAAAGGAGGGATCCAATAATTTTTCTATCTCATCCATTTTTTTCTGAATAGGATATCGTTCCCTATTTAAATTGATTAGATAGGTTTTCTCATCTTCTAAAAAAATGACCGCCACCGAAGAAATAGCAATCGGATACATTTTATCTCTATAGCTCACCAGGAAATATTGGATTTTTCGATTTAGAGACGTTTTAATGGGGGCATCGATCTCCGATTTTTTTTCGGGTCCACCAAATAAAACCTTCATGTTTTCAGCCTTTTTTAAGGCTTTAAAAATATCTTCTTGTGTAAAAGGCTTTAAGATATAATCGATTCCATTATTACGAAAGGCTTGCAAGGTAAATTCTTCAAATGCGGTGCAAAATATAACCGGGTAGGGAATAGAGGCCTTTAAAAACAATTCAAAACTATTCCCATCCGATAATTGGATATCCATAAATATCAGGTCGGGTTTTATCTCGTGATTTTCAAGATAGTCTAAACTTTCTTCCAAGCTATCCAAGATGTCGAGAACCTCCATTTTAGGAGAATATGCTAGAATAAATTCCTTTAATAAGCCGGCTGTTCTGGGTTCATCTTCCAAAATAAGGATTTTCATATCTCGAATAACTTTAGTCTGACCTTGAAAAAATGCTCGGTTTGAATCATTTCCAATCCGTTTTCAATTTTCAAAAGAGCATAACGGGTCCTTAAATTGGCGAGCCCTATTCCCGAATTTTCATTTTCGAGATTTTTTGCCTGTAAATTATTTTCAACCCAAATTTCCCGATCATGGTCCTGACCTATTTTAATGGTTAAGGGGCGGTTCGTCGAAATAATATTATGCTTAATACAGTTTTCAATTAAAAGCTGAAGGGCAAAAGTTGGAATCATTAAACTTTCGCTTTCGGGTTTTAAGGAGTATTCCACCTTTATATTCTCCTGGAATCTCGATTTCAATAGAAAAATATAGGCCTTAGTAAAGTCTAATTCCTCTTTGACGTTTGTATAAGGGAGATCCTTTTTATTTAATACATCTCGGTATAGTGAGGATAGTTTGATAATAAATTCCTCCGAATGAGGGTCGTTTTCGCGAACCATAATTCGGAGGGTATTTAATGCATTGAAAAGAAAATGAGGATTGGTTTGTTGTTTTAAAACTTCAAATTGAGCCTTTAGATTTTCACTTCGTAATTGTTCGTTTTGTAATTGTATGGATTTTTTTTCTTCCAAAAAGGCCAATAAATTATAGAGGACATATAAAAATGTTTCTCCAAGAAATATTCGTAGCCCGGTTATATTCAGTTTTTGGCGACCCAATATGATTTCCAACTGGTTGAAATGCCGTCCTGGGATATGTTTATTCCACCAAAGTATCAATATGCAGGAAAGGATGTTTACGATAATAAAAATCAGCCAATGATGGATAGGCAAATTGAATGGGATTCGTGAAAAATAATAAAGGCAAGCTTGAATGAAAATGAAAGAGCCGGTTAAAAACATATAGCCTATAACCCACCGAAAGCAAGCATCCATTAGGCCAATGCTTTCCTGCATAACGCCTACTTCGAAAATATTGATGGTGGAAACCAGAAAACAAAACAGGAGTATAATCCTGAATCTTTTCCAATCCAGAAAAGGAATATTCATTGCATTCTAATGTAAAAAAAAAGAGGTTAGTTCTTTTAATGAATAACCTCTTTTTTAGAACACAAAGTCTATTGACTAAAGAAAGTAAACTTAGGCCTGCTTTATAAATTGGATACTACCCAAGATTTTAACTTCATCGCTTAAAATGGCTCCACCTGCTTCGGTTAATCCATTATAGGTTAAACCAAAATCTTTTCGGTTCACCTGTCCGGAGAATTCAAAACCTGCACGCGTATTATTATAGCCATCCAGAGCAATTCCACCAAATTCAACCGTTAGAGTGGTAGGTTTGGTAATTCCCTTTATGGTTAAATTTCCATGCAAATGATATTGGTTGCCAGAAATTTTCTCGAAAGAGGTTGATTTAAATTCCAGGGTAGGATGTTCTTCCTGATGAAAGAATTCCGGGGATTTTAAATGATTATCCCGATGCTCATTTCCTGTATCAATACTAGAAATATCGGCGGTGAAGTCAATTTCTGAATCCGTCCAATCCTCATTTTCATGAGTTAGATTGGATTCAAAGGAGTTAAAACTTCCAGTAACCGTTGAGATTACCAGGTGCTTAACCTTAAAATGAATTTCTGAATGCATGGGATCCAGTTTCCAGTTTTGTTTTTCCATTTTTTTGAGATTTAGAATGCTAAATTATAAGTTTAAACATGTATTTTGCTGAAAAGTTGTTCATCCATTAGACACAATTTATTCACAATGAAAATGGATCAAATTGCTATCTTGAATTTCTTTGTAAAGACTAATAAAATGAGAAAAAACTATTTATACAGCCTATTATTCCTCACTCTATTGATTATTGGATTGGCTTTTAGGGATAGCCTAAAAGATGTTTTGGTATTGAATATGGATGTTTCCACCAGCCCAAGGAAAGACTTTTTTCAGTACGCTAATGGTGGATGGATTAAAAAAAATCCCATTCCGGCTACCGAAAGTAATTGGGGCATTGGGAACCTGGTAACCGATGATATCAAGCAAAAACTCAAGGAACTCAATGAAAAATCGGCAAGGGAGGGTGGTCCAATCGGATCCGATGCCCAAAAAATTGGGGATTTTTATAAAACGGGGATGGATACCCTAAAATTGGATCAAGAAGGAATTCATCCTATTCTGCCCTATTTAAAGGAAATTGAGGAGGCTAAAAACCTTTCGGAAATATGGTTGATTTCGGCCAAACTCAGAACCCTGGGAATGGGTTCCTTTTTTGGTTTTAATATTTCTCAGGATGATAAAATCTCCGATAAAATCGCGGTTAATATTTATCAAGGCGGTTTGGGATTACCCAATCGCGATTATTATTTGAAAACCGATAAACGCACCCGTAATATTCAAGGGCATTATGAGTCCTATTTAATGGATTTGAATCAAAAAATCCGTTCGAGCATCGGCTTAGACACTCTTCAAATAGGTTTAGGCACTCGTAAAATTATCGGTTTTGAGAAACGCTTGGCAGAAAATTCAAAAGCTCTTCAGGATTTGAGAGATCCCATTGAGAATTACCATAAAATGACATTGGCACAATTGAATGCTTTAAGCCCTAATTTAAACTGGGCCGCCTATTTTCAAACTTGTGGACTAAAGGGGGTGGATACGGTAATTGTAGGGCAGCCGAATTTTATCAAAGGATTAGGCCATTTATTAGACTCGATCCCATTATCCGATATCAAGGCCTATTTGGAAGTTCGAGCCTTAAACACCTATGCCCCCGTTCTTTCCAAGGAGATTGTTCAGGCAAATTTCGATTTTTATGGTAAGGTTTTAAGAGGCCAATCTTTAATGAAGCCCCGTTGGAAAAGGGTTATTGAAATGGAGGAAAGTTCTATGGGTATGCTTTTAGGTCGGCTTTTTATTCATGATTATTTTACCGACCAAGCAAAACTTCGGTATAACCAAATGGTGGATAATGTATTACTCGCTTTTGAGGCCAGAATAAAAAAACTAAGCTGGATGAGTCCTGAAACAAAAGCCAAGGCCCTAATTAAGTTGCATACGGTTAATAAAAAGGTGGGTTATCCGGATCGTTGGAAAAACTATGATGATTTGAAAATTGAATCCGGTAGTTTTTTTAATAATGTTATGAAGGCCAGAAATTGGGCTTTTCGTGATGAAATATCAAAATTTGGCAAGCCAGTAGATAGAACGGAATGGGATATGACACCCCAAACCTATAATGCCTATTATAATCCATCGAATAACGAGATTGTTTTGCCCGCCGCTCAGTTTATGGTTCCAGGTATGAAGGATGAAGATCTGGATGATGCCATTGCCTACGGTTATACGGCAGCCAGTACCATTGGCCATGAAATTACCCATGGATTTGATGATGAGGGGCGTCAATACGACGAAAAAGGAAATTTAAAGGATTGGTGGACAGCAAGCGACACTAAAAAATTTAATGAAAGGGCGCAGAAAATGATAGATCAGTTTAATGCGATTGTTGTATTGGATTCCATGCATATTAACGGTAAGGCCTGCTTGGGAGAGAATATTGCTGATTTGGGAGGTATCCTCATAGGCTTTGATGCTTTTAAAAATACCGAACAATATAAATCCCATAAAAAAATAAATGGTCTAAGCCCTGAACAGAGGTTCTTTTTGGGATATGCATTGGGATGGTTAGGGCATGAAAGAGATCAGGCCTTAGCCAATCAAATTCTTACCGATGTGCATGCCCCAGGAAAGTACAGGGTGAATGCCCCAATGCAAAATGTCCCTGAATTTTATACTGCTTTTGGGATATTGCCCGGTGACCCTATGTATAGGGAAGAAAAGGATCGAGTGAAAATTTGGTAATGATAAAAAGGAAATACTAAACCCGGATTATGGAAATTGGAATTGACAGTTTTGCCGCTGAGATGTCGGGTAAAACCAGTGGTGCTTCGAATAATATGGAAGCCATGGCCGAATTATTAGACCGGGTTATTTATGCCGATGAAATGGGGCTCCATTTTTTTGGAATTGGAGAACACCATCGAAAGGAATTTTTAGACTCAGCCCCGGCGGTAATACTCGCCGCCGCTGCCGCCAGAACACAGAAAATAAGGCTTACCAGTGCGGTCACCGTTTTAAGTGCGGCCGACCCGGTTCGGGTATTTCAAAATTTTTCAACTCTGGATTTAATTTCGAAAGGGAGAGCCGAAATGATTGTCGGAAGAGGATCTTTTACCGAGTCTTTTCCGCTTTTTGGATTTCAATTTGAGGATTATGATGCCTTATTTGAAGAAAAGCTGGATTTGCTATTGAGGATCAGAGATAATGAATTCGTAACCTGGTCAGGAAAATTCAGACCAGCCTTGCATAATCAGGCCATTTATCCTAGACCGGTTCAAAATCCATTCCCCATTTCAATCGGCGTTGGAGGAACCCCTCAGTCATTCGTTCGAGCGGGTTTATTAGGATTGCCTTTAATGGTTGCTGTGATTGGTGGCGAAACCCATCGGTTTAGACCTTTAATTGATTTATACAGGGAGGCTGGAAAGAGAGCGGGTCATGATCCTAAAAAACTTCAGGTAGGGCTTCATTCATTTGGATACGTTGGCGATACCAGCCAAGGAGCTTTGGATGAATTTTATCCGGGTTACGCACAAAGCATAAGTCGGATTGGCAAGGAAAGGGGTTGGCCCCCAGTAACCCGGGCGCATTTTGATGCTCAGGCTGGGCCAACAGGGGCCTATATTATTGGAGACCCGGAAGAAGTGGCAAAAAAAATAATACGCCATAGTCAAGCCTTAGGAGGCATTAGCCGGCTTTCCTTTCAAATGGATACGGCTGAACTATCTAATGAAAGGCTTAAGGAATCTATTCGTTTAATTGGCCAAGAGGTAATTCCTAGGGTAAATGAAATGGAATCGAAATGGTAAAGGTTTATCGGCTATTCTGAACTATCTGGTTTTGTTTTGAAAAATTGACTTAAAATACATCAACTCATAGGATTCTGAAGCAATTGGATAATATGTTTATTGAATTCGCCTAAATTAGAATTTAGTCCGGAAAAGAAATCTCTGTCAAAATTTTCAACCGTTTGAATGGCCTTGGCCACTAAACTATTGCCTTTTTCGGTCAAAACAACCAACTTGGCACGCGTGTCGGTTTTATGCTCCATCCGTGAAATTAATTGTTTATTCTGCAATGTCCTTAATACCGATGAGGTTGTCATGGGATCAATTTTAGTATGTTGCGATAAGGCAATCTGGGTAACTTCCTCATTTTGTAAGGTTAACCAAAGTGTGCTGGCTAATAATACAAATTGGGAATGTGTTAAGTCATACGGCTCAAGGGATTTTCGAATTTCTCTTTGCCATAAGTTGGTTAATTGCCATAACAAAAAACCGGTACTTTCATTGGCATTATCGAAACTAAAAGCACCTACTTTTTTATTCATTCAATTGATTTGATATTAATTTTGCCCTTTCAATCAATTTCTTGGTTTGATCTGGACCGGATTCGATTTGTTTATTTCCTATTACCCGAATCCATAATAGGCTTAAGAATCCTTTAATTTTTATATCCACCCGAATTACCAAGCCCTCTAAGGTTTGGCTCATCGTATGTATGGTTTCCATTTTAGCCAAGGGTAAATGGGCTATATCTGCAAATATACTAGGTTTGTCAAATTGTGAAATGTTTAATTGGGTAATTGGACCCTCTTTGGGTTTTAATTCAAAGGATGCTCCAAATTTTGGTTCTCCAACTAGTTTGGTGAATTCGATTTCGTCATCCCATTCATTCCATCGGTTGATATCGGTTATGACGGTCCAAACCTGGTTTGCGTTTACTTCTTTAGTTAAAATGGTGAAGGATTTATGCCACATAGTATGTTTTTATATTTTATGTTCAAATATAATAAGTAAACATATAATATGCAAATTTACATTAACAGTCGTAAAAAATTAGAATTTATAAACGGGGCTCTTAATTAATTTAATCCTCGTCGGAATCTGTTTTACCCAAAAGCTTTTTAATTTCTCTTCGGGTTAAATTAATATATCCATGAGGTATATTAATTTGGGCTTTCAAACCATCATCCTGAATAGGAAGGATGCTAATTTCGGTCTCTCCCAATAGGAGTTCTATCTTATAATTTGGATTATTTCGGTTTTTTCGGTCAAAAACGGAAATTAAAACATTGTACAGGGTGTCTAAGGTTTTTTTTGTACCATCAAATAATAAATGGCATTCTGGTTGTTTCCTTAAATCGGTTAAAGTACCAGAATTTAGATCATGATAGTATCCGGCGTTTTGAAAAGTGATTTTATATACGGTATCCTTGGGATAGGTCTGAATGGTTAATTTGGCTAAAATTGTATTCCCATATTTAATCTGATGAAGTATGGAATCACCCCGAGTGGTAATTTTTTGGATATTGATTTGAGAGTATCCCAAATCAAACATGAATAATGTCAGGGATAAAAGTATAATTGTTTTTTTCACCAATTTTGCATTAAAATGATCAGCCTATTAAAGAAACTATAATAGGTTAAATTTAGTCTCTTTAAGAGTAAAAATTCTTGAAAAGGCTAATACAAAGCAAATTTTTGGAAATCTAATTTCTATCCATTGGCTATCCTAAGCCAATAAAAAAAAATCCTTAAAGCTTAGGGTTTCTTTAAGGAATCCAAGCTCATTAAATGCTTTTTGATTATATCATAATGCTCCCAGGGGATAAAGTGGTTAGCGCCGGGAATGATAATAACCTTGATATTAGGG
>Ga0209067_10001230_pt1 | contig 15972 bp, 13 predicted proteins | sample ColStrG_CSR_2013_FD_187199 | JGI IMG/M metagenome (GOLD analysis project Ga0209067, IMG submission 187199) | Freshwater sediment microbial communities in response to fracking from Pennsylvania, USA - Cold Stream Run_MetaG_CSR_2013 (SPAdes)... | ecosystem: Environmental > Aquatic > Freshwater >...
GCTCACCACGAGGTGCCCCGCCCACACCGGCGAACCCGCGAGCACCGCCGTGAGGTCCTGATACTTCCACACCACCGGCGCCGCGCCCACCCGTGGCGAGGGTGGCGACGGGGCGAAGGAGGCTCGCGGGTCGTTGGTGAGAGAGTGCGCCAGGGGGACCTTGGCCGTGGTGGTGGTGAAGAGCTCGACGTGTCCGCTGGCTGAGAGACTCGCGACGTCGATCAGTGTCCCATTCGAGGCCCACGACAGCGGTCCGGCGCTGGTGGGCGCCCCGGTGGTGTTCGTCAGGTCGGTGGCGGTCCAGGCGAAGGGGCTGGTGGCACCGCGCGCGAAGAAGATCACGTGCCCGGTGGAGGTGACCGCGGCGAAGCCCGTGGCGGAGGTCGCCAGCGAGACCGGGTCGCCCCCCAACGTCGGCGAGGCGGTCAGCGTCGTGATGTTGCTCGACGGGCCGATGCTCGGCGCGAGCGCTAGTTGACGCCACTGCAGCGCGATGGCGATGGCCGCCCCGTGAGCGGAGCGGTCGAAGATGACCCCCGACGCGCCCGAGACCGAGACGGCGGGGGTGCCCGGCGTCATGGGTACGTGGGTGGCGATCGAGACGTCGGTCACCACGTAGGGGGCGGGCGCCAGTGGGGTGCTGAGGTGAGCGCGACGCGGGGAACGCAGTGAATTGGTGGTGATCAGTATCAGACGTTTGTTGGTCGAGACGTACGCGAGACCGGGATTGCCGTAGGGGTCGATGAAGACCGTGGGATCGGCCGCCGCCGGGGGCGCGTTGACCGATGAGGAGACGTCGCTAAAGGACGTGGTCCCGGTGGCGTTGCGCACGAAGAGCCCGAGGTCGCCGTTCTCCAGACGCGCGCTCAGGGCGAAGAGACCGTCGCCCGACGCCCCGTGGGCGCTCCCGAGAATGGTGTGACCACCGAGCTCGGCGGCCACCGGCTGGCTCGACCACGTCCCCGGACCGGTGTTGACGTATTCGTACAGCGGCAGGGCCCCACCTGACGTGACCGGGGTGGGGAACACGACGGCCGGGAGAGTCGCGCCGACGATGACGACGTTGGCCACCAGGGTTAATCGTCGAAACCTCACTCGCGTCCTTTGCCGATCGGTGCATCCTTGCTCGAGAACGTTCGTTCCCAGCCTAGTTCTCGTGTTTTTGCGCGACGGGTCAGCGCAAGGTGATGAGACGCGCCGACCTCGCCGAAGGGCTGGTCCCGACGCCATTCTTCGCCCGCAGGTGCACGACGTACGCGGTACGCCCCTTGAGGTGACCGATGACGAGTCGCGTGTCACGCGCGGGGTACGAATGCCAGGTACGCCCCCCGTCGACGCTCACTTGCAGGGCGACGACGAAGGGGGTGTTGGCCCGATGGGCTCGAACGGTCACCACGATGCTCTGGGAGCGAGCGACCGCGCTGGTGATGACGGGGGTCAGCGGTACTTGTTGGCTCAGTGGGATGACGCGCACCATCACGGTGGTCGCCGCGATCTGTACACCGTTGACCTTTAGGGTGACCACGAGGGGGCCGGCCACCGAGTTCGAGACCGTGAACGCGGCGTTCCCCTGCGCGTCGGTCACGACGTCGTACTGAGCGTTGCCCGGTCCCTGGGTGCTGGCGGAGTCCGCGTCGACGAGTACTTGACCGGTACTCGCGTGGGCGAGGACCGTCACGGTCGTATTGACCAGTGGCGCACCCGAAGGGTCACGCAGGGCGAGGGCCAGATGCACGGGCTGGGAGACGTAGGCCTTCGGCGTCGACGAGACGAGGTAACTGCGCGCCGCGTTGGCCGTGGTGGGGCAGAGTTGGTTCACCAGTGAGGCGTTGGGACTGCCGAGGCCGGACGCCAGGTCGTAGCCCACGCCGGCGGCGTACACCCCCGTGCCGAAGGTGTCGTTGTTGCCCACCGTGACGTCGACGAACCCCTGACCGGCGCGCGCGAGTCGATAGAAGGTCGGATTCAAGAAGCCCAGTCGATTCGTGTTGCAGACATTGGCGGCCACCGCCACGAGGGCGCTCACCAACGGCGCCCCGATCGACGTTCCCCCGATCGAGCTCCAGCTCTGTTGGCTCGCGTTCGTGCCGCCGGTGAAATTGAACATGAAGCCGGTGGCGGGGTCGCCCATGACCGAGAGGTCGGGGACCGTACGCATCGTTTGCGTGGCCGCGATACCGGGCGCCGACTGCCAGGACGGACGCGACCAGACCTGCGAGACGCCGCCACCGCCACCGTGTCCGTTCCCGTCGTTCCACACCGCCTGGGTGAGGGGGTTCGTCGAGGTCACCGAGAGTCCGCCCACGCCGGTGACGAAGGGTTGTGAGGCGGGGTCGTCGACCGCCGGGGCATTGGAGACCACCCCGGTGCAGTCCGATGATCCATTGTCGCCCGACGCGGCGATGACGGTCTGGCCCTGGGCGGCCATCTGCTCGAAGATCACCTTCTCGGCGGCGACGGCCCCGGTGGGGTCGATCTCGCAGTCACCCCAGGAGGTGGAGACGATGGACGCGGTGTTGTCGCTCGCGATGCGCGCGTAGAGGTCGACCGGGGCGCTCGACGTATTGGGCGCGGCGTAGATGCTCAGGGCTGCACCGGGCGCTAGGGCCGCGGCCTCCTCGATGTCCATGGTGGCCTCGTTGGAGAATCCGCCGGTCGGTCCGCCGTCGACCGCGATGGTCGTCAGAGTCGGTTTGATCCCGTAACAGGCGAAGTAGTTCGTGGTGTCCGTCGGGTCGTAGGCGCCGAGCTCGTAGACGGCGATGGTCTGGCCGACCCCGGTCTTACCCTGCGCCCACGCGCTCGACAGCCCGTAGAGCTGCGCTTGCTGCTGCACGCTGTAGGCGCCGGAGGCATTCGGTGCATTCGTGGTACTCGGTGCCGCGGCGGCGCAGGTCGTGGGCAGCGCCACGGCGTGGGCCGCGTGCGACGCCACGAGGTGAGATTGGGGGCTGAGCACACTCGACAATCCGGCCACCGCGGTCACGTCGCGCGCGATGCTGGCCGGCAGCGTCGCGACCCTCGCGAATTGCGCGCGTTCTTGTCCGTTGGCCAAGCGCACCGTCTCGACCGGCGTCGCGAAGGCCCGCGCGATGTCGGGAGTACGCCCGCGCAACTCCATCAACGTGCGGCTCGAGGTGACGAGGCGCACTCGGACCCCGAAGGAGGTGAGGTAGTCACGCACCGCCGCGATCGTGGCGGGCGTGGCACCGAATCGCTGGGCGAAGGTGGACGGAGTGAGGAAGTGCCGATACAGGGGCGACGACGGGGTCGTCACCGCGCTGAGGAATCGTTGCAAACCAACGGGGTCGCGTAGGGCCAGGGCGACGTCGAAGTTCGTCGTCACGCTCGCCGCGACCACCGACGCGTGGGCGGGGAGGGCGCTCGACCCCGCGACGACGACGCGCGCTTCGGCGGCGCGCGCGAAGGTAGTGGTGGGAACGACGACGCCGGCCAGGGTGGTGACGGCGACCACGAGGGGCGCCCAACGTCGACTCGAGTGCAGCATGCCCCCAGCCTAGGAACCCCCGGACCCGACCGTGTTACCCCTCGCGCGAGTGGCGCAGAAAGTTAGCGAGTTCTTAGTTTTGGGCCTTCACCGGGTACCCGGCGGCGGCGTAGCGCTTGGAGAGATCGCCGCACTCCTCACAGATCGATTCGGGCACCACGCCGGCGCGAATGAGCCAGCCGAACATCGTGCAGCCCAGGCAGTAACCGAGGAAACCCTCCAACGAGGCCGCCACGATCAATGGCAGGAGGATCCAGCGCGCCGTGGACCAACCCGCGGTCCACCAAGTCAGGGAGGCCGCCAAGGTCAGAACGGCACCGATGCCCTGGGCGAACCGCTTGGGCGGTCCCGGAACGAACTTCTGCCAGGCGACGAGGCGAGGGGCACTCACGCGCGTCGCGAATTGACCGAGCGGCGACAGGGTGGGCCCCGTCGCCAGTCGCGCGACGAAGCCGTACGTCAGGGGGATGAGGATCCAGGCCCACCCCGTGACGAAGGCCAGAACACTCATCGTCACTACCCCTAACGCCACGGTGCGGGCGGCGGCGTCGTTAACGGGATTAGGGAACGAGAACAGCTTCTTCATGCCACAAATCTTAGTGAAATAATCATGATTCGCGCCAGTCCCCTGATCAGGAAAGACGAACCGTGGTAGTAATGCCAATCACGATGATGAGGATTCGAATGGTGCGCGTCGAGAGACGCTCCATGAGCCAGCCCCCGATCCAGCCGCCGATCAACGTGCTCCCCAACAAGATCACGACGGCGTAACCGACCAGATGGCCGCGCGCGATGAACACCGCCGCCGCGGCCACGTTGATAATGGTGGATAGGACGTAGCGCAGGCCCTGGAGTTCGGTGAGTTCCAGGGGCAGTGACACCGCCATCACCGCGAGGAGCAAGATACCGAGTCCCGCTCCGAAGTAGCCGCCGTAGATGGCGACGAGAAAGACGCCCACGTAGAGGAACGAGCGTCGGGCCGGATGCGTGTGGTCCACGTGCGCGAGGCGTCGAGTGATCACGGGCGCGACGGCGAAGAGAAGAGTGCCGGCACCGATCAACCAAGGAACGAGGACGCGAAACGTCGTGGCGGGGAAGGCGAAGAGCAGCGCGCACCCCGCACCGGCCCCGGCGACGCACGACGGAAGGAGTTGGGTGAGCAGGCGCCGGTGCGGGGTGATCTGGTCGCGGAAGCGCCACATTCCCCCGACGTAGCTGGGAGCGACCCCCACGGCGGTCGACACATTGGCGGCCAGGGGGGTGACGCCCAGCGCCAACATCGTGGGAAAGACGATGAACGTACCGCCCCCGGCGACGCCGTTCGAAATTCCCGCGGCGAGACCCGCGATCACCATGATGACCACGCGACCGGCGAACGGCAGAGACGTGGCCCACATTCTTACTACTCTACGAAGGTGAATTCTTCGCGACAGAGCCACCGCAATACCGTGGTTCGTGGACGTGCTCATCTACCGTGGACAACGTGTATCTGATGACCGGCGAATTGATCATTCCCCACGACGCCCCGAACGATTTGATTCGGGCCGCGGGCGGCATCGTCATTCGTCCGGTGGCCAATGGACGCTTCGAGGTCGCGTGCATCTATCGCGAAGCGCGTGGGGACTGGACCTTCCCGAAGGGCAAGCTCGACCCGGGTGAGACCTTCGAACAGGCCGCGTTGCGCGAAGTCCTCGAAGAGACCAACATGGTCTGCGAGGTGGTGCGTTTCGTTGGGACGACGAACTACACCCACCGCAAGGGTAAGCCCAAGATTGTGGCCTACTACCTCATGCACGTCGCGACCGGTGAATTCACCCCCAACGACGAGGTGGATGAACTGGTGTGGTTGCCCCTGGAGCGGGTGCGCGAACACCTGACGTGGGACCGAGACCAGGAGCTCTTCGACCTCGTGGTCACCATGCCCGAGGTGCGCGCCCAGGCTTCCTAGGTCGCGCGCCGGCTCGCCCGCGGCCACCCGCCGCCTTTTCGACGGCGATTGGGCGAACTGAGTAAGATGATGCCGCTGGGAGAGGTGGGTGAGTTCGGTTTAAACCACATTCCTGCTAAGAATGCGGCCTGCGAAAGTGGGCCCGAGGGTTCAAATCCCTCCCTCTCCGCCATCAACACCGAGCGCTCTGCGCTCGGTGTTGGCGTGTTACGAGGAGAGGCTCATGCGCTACTGGATTGAAACGCTGGGCTGCCCGAAGAATCACGTCGACTCGGAAAAATTGGCGGGATTGTTGGTCTCGCAAGGCTACGGACCCGCTGCATCGCCCGAGGACGCCGACCTCGTCGTGGCCAACACCTGCGCCTTCATTGAAGCCGCTCGCGAGGAATCCATTGAGACGGTCCTCGAACTCGCCGACGCCCGTCGTGCGGGCGCGCGCCTGGTGGTGACGGGATGCATGGCGGAACGCTACGGCGACGAGCTCGCCGCCGCGCTGCCCGAAGTCGACTTGGTCGCGGGCTTCAACGAAAGCCTGACCGCCTTCGCGGGCGCGCGACCCGCCACTCCGGTGACGTTGCGTCGACGTCCCGCCCCGGCGTTCGATTTGTTGAACCTCCCGCGACCGGCCACCAGCGCTCCGTGGGCGTACATCAAGATCGCCGAAGGATGCGACCGCCGGTGCGGCTTTTGCGCGATTCCCACGTTCCGCGGCGACCAACGGTCGCGATCGACGACGGAGATCGTGGGTGAGGCGCGCGCCCTCGTCGCGGGGGGCGTGCAGGAGATCGTCTTGATCGCGCAAGACCTGGCGTCGTGGGGCAACGACCGCCGACGCGGGGCCCAAGGCGAAGCGGTGGAGGTCCTCGACGAAGGAGGCACCCAGCCCCTCATCGAACTCACGCGCACGCTCGCGGCCGAGGTGCCTCGAGTGCGCTTGCTCTACCTGTATCCGTCGGGTTTGACGGCGGGTTTGATCGACACGATCCTCGCGACGGGCGTACCGTACTTCGACCTCTCGCTGCAGCACTCGTCGCGTCCGCTGTTGCGCAACATGCGTCGCTGGGGTGACGGCGAGCGGTTCCTGGAGCGCATCGCCGCCATCCGCCGGGCGGAGCCCGACGCCACGTTTCGCTCGTCGTTCATCGTGGGCTATCCCGGTGAGACCGAGGACGACCAACGTCACCTGCTCGAGTTTCTCGAAGCCGCCCAACTCGATTGGGCGGGATTCTTCACCTTCTCCGACGAAGACGGCACCTACGCTCACGATCTCGGCGAGCACGTGCCCCACGAATTGGCGCTCGAGCGCTTGCGCGAAGTGTCGCAGCTGCAAGACACCATCACCGCGTCACGACGCGACGCGCTGGTGGGCACGCGCCAACGGGTCCTGATCGACGCCCCCGGCGTGGGTCGTAGTGTACGGGAGTGTCCCGAAATTGACGGCATCGTGATGGTCGACCCGACGCTGCGCGTCGGGTCGTTTGCGGAGGTGGAGATCGTGGCGAGCCACGGGACGGACGTGGAGGGGGTGATCAGGTGACGACGCGTGAACGCATCTACGGTGAGACCGCCCTCCTGACCCCCGCCAACTTGATGACGATGTTTCGTCTCGCGGTCGCGCCCATCTTCATGTACATGATCATCACGCACCGCATTTCGTGGTGGACGACCGGCGTGGGCGCCTTGGCCGCCGCCTCGGATTACTTCGACGGTATCGTGGCGCGCCGTCACGGCACGACGACCTCGGGTGCCTTCCTCGATCCCCTCGCCGACAAGGTGGTGGTCCTCGGCGGTCTCTACGCCCTCATCATCGCGCGTCCCCACGGCGTGACCAGTTTCATCGTTCCCTCCGTCATCATCACGCTGCGCGAGGTCTGGATGAGCGTGCATCGCTCGCGAGCCGCGAAGCGCGGCTTCTCGATCCCCGCCGTGAAGATCGCCAAGTGGAAGACCTTCGTCCAGGACTGGGCAATCGCCCTGTGCGTGATTCCGTTGACCGCCCACCACCTCTGGATCGCCGACGTGGCCATCTGGGCGGCGGTGGTGATGACCGTGTACACCGGCTGGCGCTACTACGTCGACGGGAAGGAGATGTTCGCTCGTGCGCGTTGAGATCGTGGCCGTCGGAACCGAATTGCTGTTGGGTCAGATTCCCGACACGAACTCCCAGTGGCTCGGCGAACGCTTGGCCGCCCACGGCATCGCGTCGCATTATCACCAGCACGTCGGGGACAACCACGAGCGCATCGTGGCGGCATTTCGCATCGCCCTGAGTCGATCGGACGCGGTCATCGTCTGCGGGGGGCTCGGCCCGACCCAAGACGACATCACCCGCGCCGCCATCGCCGACATCATGGGCGTGGCCCTCGTCCGTCACGAGGAGATCATCGAGAAGATCCGCGCGATCTTTGAGGTGCGCGGACGCACCATGTCGGCCAATAACTTGCTGCAGGCCGACGTCCCCGAGGGGGCCACCATCATCGAGCAAACCCGCGGTACGGCGCCCGGGCTCGTGTGTCCGGTCGGCGACCAGGTGATCTACGCGGTGCCCGGGGTGCCCTACGAGATGAGCGACATGTTCGAGCGAGCAATCTTGCCGGATCTGTTGGAGCGCCAACGTCGGGCGGGACAAACGTCGGTCATCGCCAGTCGGGTGTTGCGCACCTGGGGCGCGAGCGAGTCGGGACTCGCCGAGGCGGTCGCCGAGCGGTTCGACGCGTTGGTGGCGTCGGACCGCGTCACCATTGCCTTCTTGGCCTCGGGCATCGAGGGCATCAAGGTGCGCATCACGGCGCGTGGCGACGACGACGAGCACGCCCGTCAACTCCTCGACGAAGAGGAGGCTCTCGTGAGAGTCCTCATCGCCCGGGCCTTCGGAGACATTATTTTCGGCGTGGACGAGCAGTCCATGGAGGACGCGATCGCCGATCGCCTCCGCGGACTGGGACTGACCCTGGCCCTCGCGGAATCCGTGACGGGAGGCCTCATTGCCAGTCGGTTGGTCAATGTCGCGGGTGCCTCCACGTGGTTTCGGGGGGGTCTCGTCAGCTACGCCTCGGACGTCAAGTACGACTTGCTCCACGTCACGCGCGGCCCCGTGGTGAGCGCGTCGGCGGCGCAGGAGATGGCGCGCGGTGCGCGCGAACTCTTAGGCAGCGACGTCGGACTCTCCATCACCGGAGTGGCCGGCCCAGAAGAACAAGACGGACAGGCGCCCGGCACGGTCTTCGTCGGTGTGGCGACGGGTGACGAGGTGGATCACGTGATGTTGCGCCTGCCGGGTGACCGTGCGAGGGTCCGCTCCTACGGGGCCATCAGTGCCCTCGACGTCCTGCGCAAGGCGCTCGACCGACTCGCCTAGCAAAATTTCGAGGAAATCCTCGATACGAACACTTGTTCGTAGTACGGTCGTTGCTAGCGGAGAGCGACCGATGTGACTAGGGGTGTCTAACGTGCCCCGAGTGACGAAGAACAAGGAGACATCAATGGCAACCGACGATCGCGCTAAGGCCCTCGAGTCAGCCCTCGGGCAGATCGAGAAGCAGTTCGGTAAGGGATCGATCATGCGCATGGGCGAGAACCTGCACATGAACATCGAATCCATCCCGACCGGTGCGCTGGCCCTGGACATGGCGCTCGGGATCGGCGGTCTACCGCGGGGACGCATCGTGGAGCTCTACGGCCCTGAATCCTCGGGTAAGTCGACGCTGGCGATGCACGTGGTGGCCGAAGCGCAGCGTAACGGTGGGGTCTGCGCCTACATCGACGCCGAGCACGCCATGGACCCGGTCTACGCTCGCGCCATTGGCGTGAATGTTGACGACCTGCTCATCTCACAACCCGACACGGGTGAGCAGGCCCTCGAGATCGCCGACATGTTGATCCGTTCCGGCGCACTCGACGTCATCGTGGTGGACTCGGTCGCGGCGTTGACGCCACGCGCCGAGATCGAGGGCGATATGGGTGACTCGCACGTGGGTCTCCAGGCGCGACTGATGAGCCAGGCCTTACGCAAATTGACGGGCGGACTCTCGAAGTCCAACACCGTGGCGGTCTTCATCAACCAGCTGCGCGAAAAGATCGGCGTCATCTACGGTTCACCGGAAGTCACCCCCGGCGGACGCGCCCTCAAGTTCTACTCCTCGGTGCGCCTGGACATCCGTCGAATCGAGTCGATCAAGGACGGTACCGAAGTGGTGGGTAACCGGACGCGGGTCAAGGTCGTGAAGAACAAGTGCGCCGCTCCCTTCAAGCAGGCGGAGTTCGACATCATGTACGGCCAGGGCATCAGCCGCGAGGGATCGGTCCTGGACGTGGCCGTCGAATTGGGCTTCGTGAAGAAGGCGGGCGCCTGGTTCACGTACGAGGGCGAGCAGATGGGTCAGGGTCGTGAGAACGTGAAGACCTTCCTGCGTGAGAACCCTCAGACCATGGCCGAAATCGATGGCCGAGTTCGCGAACACCTGGCGAACGCCCTGTTGCCCGACGTGGTCGGGGCGGAAATCGACATCGACGCGCCCCTCACCTTGGAGTAGCAACGCGGACGGAATCGTGGCGTGCGCGCGAACCCGCCAGAATGGAGGGTGGAGGTGTGATGATGCGACGAAGCAGCGTGTGGCGGTACAGGGGAGCGAAGGCGGCGGGACTCGTGCTGGTGGCACTTGTGTCCAGCGGTGTTCTAGTGGAATCGCCCTCGGTGTCGGCGGCGACGAGTGGCGTCATCACTCACGTACCGACGGGGACCATTGTCAATAATCGTTTCGTTCACTCCTTCACCATGGACAATGGCGAGTTTCGCGTCGACCCCGCCCCCACCGGCGTCTCCACCCCGGTGCTCAGTCACGCCCTGACCACGCGGCTGTGGGCGACGTCGCAGGTGCAGCAATACACTTTTCGCGCTCTGGGGTTTGGTCGGGTGTCGGTGGCGAAGAAGTTCGTCGGGGTTCGCCGAATTTCCTCGCAACTCGCGTGGATCGGGCTCGTGCAGTACATCGGCGCCCTGCACTGCCCGACGCAGAAGCATCCGAGCAAGCCCAAGACGCCCCCCGCGACCTCGGGTTGGGCGGCGGTCGTGTTGGGTGTCGGCACCAAGCCACCCGACGTGGTCTACACGGCGAACGTGCTGGAGTGCGGCCTGCTCTTCGGCGCCAACTTGGTCAACGCGACGGAAATGATCTCGGTGCCCTGGACGGGGGTCACGGGAGGTGCGAGCGTCTCGTTGCCGGTGTGCGCCACCCTCAACACCGAGTCCTACAGTTACGACGCCAACGGAACCAAATATTTGTCTTTCTGGGCGACGCAGATCGAGGACCGGTCGGTTCCCGGGTGCACGGGAGCGCATCGCGTGGTGGTCACCAACGCGACCACCGCTGCTGCGGGGAATCCATCGACCAAACACGCGCCCCTCGGTCCCGTGCGGATGGTGGCTCCCGGCGCACCGTGAACCGGCCACCGGGCTCGACCGTGGTGGTTCGAAGAACTCGGTGCGACGCGGACCGCCACGGACATCGTTGCGCTCTCGAGAAACCAGGACGAGGTTCCTGTCGCTGGAGCGACGTGTCGCGGACGAGTCGGTGATCGTGGAGCCGGGTGGCGCCCGCTGACTAGCGTGGACGCGATGAACACGCGTCTGCGATTTCGGCGGTGGTTGGGCGCGCGCCTTCGCGCCGCGAGCCGCTACGCCCACGAAGTGGCGAGCGTCGGGCCCGATGACGCGTACGCCCGCCGCTTCTTCTACTTCGGCGTCGGAGCGGGTCTGCTCGCGCCCCAGGGGGTCATCTACAACGAGCGCTACCTCTCGGTGGGCGACGGAACTCTGGTCGGCCCCCAGGTGTGTCTCACGGCGGGTATCAGCGCGGATCAGGAGATGCTGCACGCCCCCGTCGTCACGCTGGGCCAGCGATGCGTGATCGGACGAGGATCGCACATCATCGGACACTGGTCGATCACGCTGGGCGACGAGATCCAGCTGGGCCCCAACGTCTACATCACCGATCAGAACCACACCTACCTCGATCCCGACGTGGCGGTGGGATGGCAGACGCCCGAAGAGTCGGCGGTGTCCATTGGTTCGGGGAGCTGGCTCGGGACCAATGTCGTCATCCTGCCCGGCACCCATCTCGGACGCAACACGACGGTCGCCGCCGGTGCCGTCGTGCGGGGCACCTTTCCGGATCACGTGGTCCTCGGCGGTGTGCCGGCCAAGATTCTTCGTCACTACACCGCCGACGCCGGCTGGGTCGCGGGACCGCCCGCGTGACTCCGCGCCTGGGAGTGGACCTCACGCCGCTGCGCGCCTCGACGCAGTATCGCCGACTCTACGTGGCGGGCTTCATCACCGCCCTGGGATCGCAGGCCACCTACGTGACCATCCCGTTCCAGCTCAAACAATTGACGCACTCGCCCCTCGACGTGGGAGCGCTCGGACTCTTCGAGCTCGCCCCGCTGGTGATCTTCGGACTCTACGGCGGCGTGCTGGCCGACCGACTCAATCGACGTCGCCTCATCATCACCATGGAGATCCTCTTGATGGTGGCGACGGCCGCCGTGTGGGGCAACGCGCTCCTCGCCCACCCCCAGGTCTGGGTCCTCTACGCCGCCGCCGCAGTCGCCGCGGCGGTGTCGAGCCTGCAACGTCCCAGTATCGAGGCCCTCAATCAGAGCCTGGTGCCTCACGACTTGCAACGTTCGGCGGCGGCACTCGCCAACATCCGCTACACCACCGCGTCGATCATCGGCCCGTCCCTCGGCGGACTCGTCGCGGTGGGTGCGGGGCCGAGTGTCGTCTACGGCGCCAACCTCGTCACCTTCGCCATCTCGCTCTTGCTGCTCACGCGACTGGCGCGCGGTGAGAACGCGGAGCCCGGCGACCGCAGTGATCGCGCGGCGCTGCGCGAGGGGATCGTGTTCCTGCGCGCGCGTCCCGACATCGTCGGCACCTACATCATCGACCTCCTCGCGATGACCCTCGCGTTTCCGGTCGTGATGTTGCCCTTCGTGGCCGAGCGCTTCCACGTGACCTACGCGCTCTCCCTGCTCTACTGCGCCCTGCCCGCGGGGGCACTGCTCTTCACGTTGCTGTCGGGGTGGACCTCGCGGGTGCACCACTACGGTCGCGGGCTCGTCGCCGCGGCGATCCTCTGGGGTCTGGGTATCGCGCTGTTCGGGTATTCCTCGTCGCTCACGCTGGTCCTGGTCGGGCTGGCCCTGGCCGGCGGTGCGGATTCGATCAGCGGGATCTTTCGCGCGACGATGTGGAACGAATCCATTCCCCCCGAGATCCGCGGACGCATGGCCGGGATGGAGATGATCTCCTACTCTCTGGGTCCGACCGCCGGGCAGTTTCGCGCCGGCGTGATGGCCGCGTGGACCAGTCTGCGATTCTCACTCACCTTCGGTGGTCTCGCGTGCGCCGGATCGGTGGGCGTGGTCGCCGCGGCATTGCCCTCACTGTGGCGCTTCGACGCTCGCACCGACCCCCACGTCGCGCAGGTGCGTGAGGCGCGCTCGCGCGAGTCCTGAACCGTGGTGTGACGACGCACCTCCTAGCATTGTGACGTGGCGCGCGTCTCCTACCTCGTAACCGTCTCGGGCCCCGACCGCGTGGGTGTCGGGGCGGAACTCTTCGCGGCGCTGTCGCTGGTCACCGCCGCGGGTGGGCAACTCACCGACGTGGCGCAGATCACCATTCGTGGCGCGCTGGTCTTGTGCGGAGAGGTCACGGTGGAGGACACCATCAGTGCCGACGACGTCCGAGCGGCCCTGGCGACGCGCGATATCGATCGCGCCGGGATCACCGCGGTGGTCGAACGAGTGATCCCCGAGGAATCGCTCGCCGGTGGTCGCTTACTGGTGACGTTGCTGGCCGCGCGCATCGGTGCCGATCAGCTCGACGTCGTCTTTCGGGCCATCGCGTCGGTCGACGCGACGTGTGAACGCATCGTGCACCTCGCGAGTTACCCGGTCGACTGCTACGAATTGGTGGTGCGCGGTCACGACCACGCGGCGCTGCGCGAAGCCCTCACTCGCGTCGCCCAGGCCGTCGGAGTCGACCTAGCGGTGCAGCGCGCCGGTCTGCACCGGCGCGCCAAGCACCTGGTCGTCATGGACGCGGATTCGACGCTGTTGCAGGACGAGGTCATCGACCTGCTGGCCGAGGAGTGCCACTGCGCCAAGGAGGTCGCCGCCATCACCGAACGGGCGATGGCCGGGGAGCTGGATTTCGCCGAGTCGTTGCGCGAACGCGTGGCGCTGCTGGCCGGGCTCGACGCCACCGTCTTGGACCGCGTGCGTGAACGTCTGCGCCTGACGCCGGGCGCCCGCACGTTGCTGCGGACGCTGCAACGCCTGGGCTACGTGCCGGCCGTGGTGTCGGGGGGCTTCGTCGAGGTCCTCGCGCCGCTGCTGGCGGAATTGCACGTGGAATACCTCGAAGCGAATCGTCTGGAAATCGTCGACGGGAAACTCACCGGACGACTGGCGGGCGCGATCGTCGATCGGGCGGGCAAGGCGCGCGCCCTCGAGCGCTTCGCCGAGGAAGTCGGCGTACCACTCGCGCAGACCGTGGCGGTGGGTGACGGGGCCAACGACATCGACATGATCTCGGTGGCCGGACTGGGGATCGCCTTCAACGCCAAGCCCGTCGTGCGCGAACACGCCGACGCGGCCCTGTCGGTGCCCTACCTCGACGCGGTGCTGTACTTCCTCGGGATCAGCCGCGAGGAGATCGAGACCGAATAGGACGCGAGTGCCTAGGGGTGCTCGAGGTCACCGCGCTCGGCCCACAGACCAGCCATCCACGCCTCGATCTCGTCGGGCTGGCGCGGTAACGCGGCCGAGAGGTTGACGGCCCCGTCGGCGCTCACCAGGACGTCGTCCTCGATGCGCACCCCGATGCCGCGATACTCCTCGGGCACCGTCAGGTCATTGGGCTGGAAGTACAGGCCCGGCTCAATGGTCAAGACGTAGCCCTCGCGCAGCTCGCCGAAGAAGATCTCGTTGCGCGAATTGACGCAGTCGTGCACGTCGATGCCCAACATGTGGCTGGTGCCGTGCAGGGTGTAGCGGCGGTGCAGTTGGCGGTCGCGACGCAGCACCTCGGCCGGGTCCTGCGTGATGATGCCCAGTTCGTAGAGCCCGTGGGTGAGGACCTCCATGGCGACGTGGTGGGGCGCCCGGAACTCGACCCCCGGCGCGACGGCGTCGAGGGCGGCCTGCTGGGCGGCCAGGACCAGTTCGTAGATGCGACGCTGGGCGGGGGAGAAGGTACCGTTCACTGGCAGCGTGCGCGTGACGTCGGCGGTGTAGAGCTGGTCGCACTCGACGCCGGCGTCGAGCAGCAGTAGGTCACCGTCACGCACCGCCCCGTCATTGCGCGTCCAGTGCAGGATGGTGGCGTGGGCGCCGGAGGCGGCGATGGTGTCGTATCCCACGTCGTTGCCCTCGACGCGCGCGCGCATATTGAACACGCCCTCGATGACGCGTTCCCCACGCTCGCCGCGCTCGAGGGCGCGCGGCAGGGCCCGCACGACGTCCTCGAAGCCGCGCACGGTGTGGCGCACGGCATCGCGCAATTGAGCCACTTCGTAGTCGTCCTTCACCAGTCGCATCTCGGCGAGGTACGTCGCCACGGCCTCGTCGTCGACGTCACCGGGGACGAGCGCGTCGACCCGGGCGTCGAACCCGCGCACGGTGAGGGTGCGCGTCGCGGACAGCGACGCGAGATCCTTCTCGAGGTACTCGAGCGACGCGGTCTCCACGCCCAAGTAGGTGGCGGATTCACCCACGCCGCGTCGTGGTCCGACCCACAGTTCGCCGTAGCGCGCGTCGGTGTAGAACTCGTGGGTCTGGGCGTCGCGGCGCGGGGCCACGTAGAGCGTGGCGCGAGGTCGGCTCGCGCCGGGCGCGATCACCAAGACCGCGTCGGGGTCGTGGCAGCCGGTGAGGTAGAAGAAGTCGGTCCCCGCGCGGAATCGGTAATCCGTGTCGTTGGAGCGGACCTTGAGCGAGCCGGTGGGGATCACGAGCGTCGCGTCGGAGAAGTGGCGGCCCAGTTGGTCGCGCCGGCGCGCGAAGTGGGTCGCCGCCGGGTGGACCTCGGGGCTGGGATCCACCGGTGCCCAATGGTGGATCATGTGATCGACGAGGATCCGGGGGATCGGTGGGCGATGGTGCCCCGCCCAGACCCAGTGCTCCGAGACGGGGTGCTCTTGGGAGACGTCGGGTTCAGGCTGCGAGATTTCGTCGGTCACGTCACCAACTTAGTGGTGGGTGGGTCGAAAGACCGACCGGGCCCTAGGCCGCGTCGGAGCGGTCGACCAGTCGCCAGGTGGCGGGCAGCAACGTTCCCGCTCCGACGGCCTTCATGAGGTCGAAGAGCAGGTAGGGCGTCATGCCCAGGGAGATCGCCTCGCCGATCGACACGTGCAGGCTGAGCGCTAACCACGGCACGCCGACGCAGTAGATGGCCAGCTCGCCCAGGACGAAGAGGCCCAGGGCGCTGACGACGTTGCGGTCGTTG
>Ga0209067_10001231_pt1 | contig 15970 bp, 15 predicted proteins | sample ColStrG_CSR_2013_FD_187199 | JGI IMG/M metagenome (GOLD analysis project Ga0209067, IMG submission 187199) | Freshwater sediment microbial communities in response to fracking from Pennsylvania, USA - Cold Stream Run_MetaG_CSR_2013 (SPAdes)... | ecosystem: Environmental > Aquatic > Freshwater >...
GTGTCACACGTTGACCCTCTAGCGTCGCCTTAACCCGCGCACAGTTCGGTTAAGGTCCGCATATTTTCCACGCCTTCCAAATTGCGCACCAGGTCAACAATCTTGCGCGCCCGGTCCGCGGGCCATTGTGCGTAGTCGGCGCAGCCCTGAAATTTTTCCGCCACCTCCTCATAGCTCATCGGATTCGACGGACTGCCCTTGCCGAAATCCGCGCGGCCCGAGATGACGCGCCCATCCTTCAGGTGAATCTTCAAGATCGTAGTCATCTTGTCGTATCCCGCTTTTTCCGCCTCCGGGTCGGTTCCGAAGCGAATGCGATCGATCATCGCTTGCACGTCGGGACGGTTCACAATGGCGTCGGTGAATTCGCCCAGCCCAGCCTTGCCTTCCACCAGCAGAATCGCCATGCTGAACTCCATGCTGAATTTGGCCTGCAAGTTGTTCTTGGGATGATGATGAATCAGCGCGTTCGGAATATTGTGATTTGTGCCCACTTCCACGAAATCGACATCCGCCGCCTTGATTTTCTCCGTCCGAATGAGGCGTTGCATCTCGGTCATCCCCGGATGGGTAAGCGAGCCGCAGGGATAAGGCTTGATGGAAACTCCCGGTTCCACAAATGTCCAAGGCCGGCCGAGTTTCTGCGAGATGGACGCCGGATCGTAGGTGCCGCCGGCAGCATGGAAGAATCCGCGATCCGCCTCCAAAATCTGTTCGGCGCCGGTCCAACCTATTGCGGCCAGATCAGTAGAAAAGATTCCGATCTCTGCTGCGTGCCCGGCATGGAACGACTTCATCATGGTGCCAAAGTTTTCCCGCAAGCCAGCCGCCTGGCTGGCGGCGATGCCGAAGGAACGAGCGAACTGCGATTCATCGAAGTTGCGGAGCTTGGCACACCCCGGTGTGCTGCCAAAAACGCCGACCGTTCCGGTGGTGTGAAACCCATCCTGATAGTGGCGGGGAGAAATCGCTTCTGCGATCTTGGTCTCCACTTCGACTCCCATGTGGTAGGCAAGCAGGAAGTCTTTGCCGCTGGTTTCTCCGCCCTCGCTTAAAGCCAGGACAGCGGGCAGCACCGGCGCAGTAGGATGAGTCAGCAGTCCGTAGACTCGGTCTTTTGCGACCGCCAGTTGGGTGTCGTCGAAATCCTCCACGTGGATCGCCAACCCGTTGGCGAGGGCGGCGAAGCGTGGCGTCAATTTGCGCAGCGTTCCCATCACCGTGCTGCCCCGATCGGGGAGGCCGATGCTGGCGGCATATTCCTGAAACAGTTTTCCGTTCTGCGCACGAGACCCGGCCAAGGCAAGCCCCAAACCATCGAGAATCGATTTCTTGCCAAGTTCGACCACGTCCGCAGGCAAGTCGGTGAACCTCGAACCGTGTACGAACTCGAAGATATACTTCGTGAGACCCGCAGTTTGTGGAAATGGTGGCGCGGCACAGGGGCTGTTGTCGCTCGCGCGGGCGACGACGGAAGACAATCCCGCAGTCGTCATGACCGCACCTGCGCTGGCAGTGGACCGCAGGAAATCCCTTCTTTTCATGAGCAGCGCTCCCCTTCAATCTTGAAATCTGCCGGAATCTCGCTAATCGTAATCGGCCCTTGACGGCGCGGCCGCTGCCGATTCGCACCCATCGTCTACCGCAAGCCGCAGATTGGGCCGAGTTCGATGCAGGTCACGTAGACTACGATCATTTGATTCCGGATGCAAACTTGTTGTTCCTAGGTCTCGAACGCCAGCCATACTCCGGAATTTTCGTTGGCTGCGGGATCGTGGCTATCGAGTCGTTCGACAATGCGCGCAAAGCGTTCGCTCCTTGCCAGACGACGGACACAGGTTGTCCGCTTCGGCGCCTTCAGCGGTTCCGAAGGGAAGGATGGAAGTTCGGATGAAACCTCTCTGTAAGCCGCAATTGACAGCAAGAAGGCGGGGACCACATACGCTGACGACGAACGTTGCTAGGTAGGTGGCACGTAATCCAAGACAGCGTTGCATCAAGGGCCCAAATTCCGGTTACTACTTAGGTTCGAGCTCGCCACTCATAGCCCTTGCGATTCCGCGACTGCCGCGAAATTCCAACCATAGAGCACCCCCGAAGCGGTATTAGAAGTGCGCCCGATAGCACCGGAGACATCATCGCCACCAGTAGCCAGCCCGCCGCCAGACGGGCAGGCGGGTTCATCGCCAGCAGCATCTGAAAGGACACCGGCGACGACATTCCAGATTTCGTGGCCGGGCAATGAGCAAACATTCTGCCAAGGCCGAACACAAGCAGAATCCAAGTCATCGCACTTAGGAGAATCACGGGGTTACGGACCCGCGCCAATTCCCGAGCGTCGTATATCATCGTCAGACTTAGATCATTGACCCTTCCGGTAGATACCAACTCGTCCCACCGTGATCTGTTCCTCATCGGGAACCGCCCGATAGGGCACAATTCTCACCTGAAGCGCATCGGCATCGAGCGTATGGTTAAGGTGCAGCGCGTCAATGATTTTCGTGATTTCCAGGATAAAGTTCAGGCCCTGGCCACCGTGTTCGCCGTCGACTTCACTAGCCCGACGCAGGCCGAAAAGTCCAACACTCCCTGCCAGGAGTTCGGGATGATCACTTGGGTTTGCGCCCTCGGGCAGGTTGATATAGACGCTCAGTACGGAGGCGTCGTGCGTTCCGCGGACATCCTCCAAATTGAGGAAAACACGATCCGGCGGAGCGGTCTCAGAAGCCATGGCCAGACTCGCAGCCACCTTGCGGCGTACGCCAGCATCGAGCTTCACAGACGTGCTAGCACCCGCGCCTTTAATCGGAATGGCTTGTTGACTGGCACCGACCAGCTCCATCTTCGTGCCTACAGTCACGGCAATTCCTTCCTGTACCTTCGCCGCCGCGGCGGTCGCTCCCAGCCGCGTGAGCCGTTGGGCCAACATCGCCGCGGCTGGAACAGCAGCAGGCAGCGGCAGACTGTCATAGGCGTAGTTTAGCCCACTCAGACTGCTCATTTGTCGCGGAGTGTACACCCAGGAACTCCCGTCCGGCATCGGCATTACGAATTCTTGACCGCCGGTCGCTGGCGGGCCATTCAGCCAGTTGGGGTCAACCGGATTGCCATGTGCCAGGTTCCACACCGCCCACATACGGTCGATATTGGCGTGGTGCAAATAGAAGATCGGATCCAGCGCTGCAAGACCCGGATCACTCATCAAGCCGCGGGTTCCTCCGACGAAACCGTGCACTTGGTTATGCGGGTTGGCTTCAAGGTTGCCCGGCTGAAAGGGTCCGCCTCCATGCCAGAAGCCGGTTTCCGGACCGCCGAAGCCAGGTGGTGGAGTGTTGGCATCGTCGCCGGTATACAAGTCGTTGGCCATGCAATCCTGGTTCACCGGGGGAATCGGAACAAAAATATTTCCGTTGCCATTGGGACCGTAACGAGCTGCTACGTAAAGGGGATTGGGGCTGCCGTTGGGCAAATTCCGCTGCGTGAATGCAGGCGGAATCTGGAATTCATTTCCTGGCCCAAAATAATTCCAATATGGCAGGGCCCAAGTCGTGGGACCACCGAGGTTGACCACACACGCCCGGATTTGCGCCTCCAATGCCAACAAATAGCCCCGATGCCATGGCGGGAAATACCAGCTTCGGTGCTGACATTGATCCCGATATTGATCCCAGACCTTCTTGGGCGGCAGCGGCGCGGTTGGCACGGCAGGCGGAGCAGGGAGAAATCCCCAACCTGGAAACGCACTCCTATTCACATATTGACCGTGAATCGCGGCAAAAAACCACCAGCTGGATAGATCATTCAGCTGCCGCGACTGCATTACACCAACTCCCTTCGCGTACCACAACAAGTCCGTGTTGGCGAAAGTCCCGCCATTGTTCCATGCATTCGCTCGCGTGTAAGTGGCCACTGTTTCTTCTCCGCAGTGCAAATTTTATTTTCTAGTTCGTCTTAATAAGCCCTTTGGCCGAGCCCTTGCTTCTTCGCCTACCAATGAATCATGCATGCCGGCGTCGGGGGGATAGTCCCGCAAACTGGAGGCTTCGGAAAGTACTGCGTCGTCTGCTGCACATCAATCGCTGTCTTTTCATCGAAAAGTAGCGTGATCAACTGAAGTGCCTCGTCAAGCCCGGATGAGATACCCCCGCCGGTAAGCCGGTTCCCCGATTCAACAAAGCGCTGATGGGTGGTGTCGACGACGATCTTCGGAAATTGTTGGAGACATTTCACAAACGCCCAGTGGGTGGTTGCCTGATGTCCATCCAGGAGTCCAGCACGTGCTAACAGTAGCGCACCCTCACAGACGGAGCAGACCCACTTCGCCTTCTCTGCAACCTTCTTCAGATAGGTGAAATACGCGGATTCAGGCTGCCGCATCATCTCCTGCAAGGCTTCCGGGGCTCCTCCCGGTACCCACAAGACATCGAGGGTCGGAGTCGCCGCGAAGCTGGAATGCGCTTCGAAGCGCAATCCGTTTCCAGAGGTCACTGGCCCTCCGTCTTGCGAAACGATGACGACTTCCAGACCCTTGGCTTTGTCGATCCATTTGAACATCTCATAGGGTCCTGCAACATCGAGGAGGTCGACACCTTCATATACGGGAATGCCAAGTTTCATCTGTTCTCCAAACGCCAATTCTCGGTTGAGTCAAAACGTTGTATATGACCTGAGCTAGCTTGCTTTGACCGCGATGAAAGAAGCCACTAATCCGGCCGGCCGCCCATCGTGCGGTTTCACACGGATGACTGACCCGGTGATTGCCGGCACCTGGTTCACACCGTTAGGCCACTGTTCCGTCAACGAGCCGTCATAGTCATAGAAATAGTGTTCGGTGGGTGTTCCCGGGCGGCCCTTGCCCACGATGTGCGCGTGCGCCGCGACTCCGTCGTGCGCGGGAGTTACCACGCCCTTCAAGTCCATGACATTGCCGGGACCGAAACTGAGTTCACTATCGAAAACGGTCGCTGGCGCATCCTTGACGGTCCACACTCCTTCAGCAAAGAGCAGGGCCATGAGTTTCGCGGGATCGTTGCCCACGGGAGCGGGGTTATTCAGAAAGCTGCGGTAAGTCCAGGTTCCTGCAAACGGATTGCTCACGAGTTGCTCCTATTCTTTGTGAGTAGGGTTGTTGATCATCATCTGGTGCATGCCGGACATGCCAATGCCGTTGCCGGGCGCACCTAGATCCGGAACGATTTGGACGTTGGTCATCATGCCGCTGTCCTCGTGATCAAGGATGTGGCAATGGATGACAAACTCGCCGATGTAGCGATCGTATTTGGTGCGGATCATCACCTGGTAGTCGTTCTGGACGAAGACCGTGTCTTTGAAGGTGTGCCACATGCCGCAGTACTGGTTCTGAAGGCCGAGCGAGTCGGGCGGTTCCAGGCATTCTCCCTTGGGGCCAAAAATGCTCTTGCCCGAGTGTTGCACGTCCATCACCTCAAAGGGATTGACGTGAATATGGAAGATGTGGGGTTCACCCTTTGAGGTCAGAACCCAGTCGTCGGTGGTTCCAACCTGCCGGGTAAAGTCGATGCGGCCTGGATCGTAGACCTTCTCGTTGATGTAGAAGCCGAATGCGCTCCAGGGTCCGAGTGGCTGGTTGGGTGGCTGAGTGAAGGGCGGGCTGTTTGGAGGAAAATCTTGGGGGAACGGCAAAGTGCCGATGAAGAAATCGGCGTGCTGGACATCGGGATTTACGATCTCATCTTTCAAGTCCATCATGCCGCGCCAGGGTGTGATATCTCCTTTCTTGAGCCCGGCAAGAGCGGCAGGGGGAAGAGACTTGTCGTTCTTATTGCCGTCGTAGAGAGCCTGCATGACATAAGTTTGCGGGTCGACGGTGATGGCTTTGCCACCCTTGACCACGACGGTGGCGAGGAGTTGTATCTCGTTGGTCCCCTGACCTCCTCCGCCGGCGCTCTCTCTTTCGGCCGGCGTTGCCGCCTGGTTGAGGACACAGTAAGTGCCTTCACGCGGGAAGACAAGCAGGATATCGCTGCGGTAGCCGGGCTGCATGAAGTTAGTCCCGATGCCGCCGCTGACGCTAGTCTGGATAACTCCGTCTTTGATGCCAATCGGACGGATAAAGGTACGAGTGAGACCGTCGGCGGCGATCTCAAACTGGGGAACCAGCGGGACGGGATTGTCTGGCTGGCTGGTGCTGGGGCAGATCTCTGCGATAAGCTTCGCCTGCTCCACGGGAGTTCCGGCAACGATCCCCTCGAACGCCCGGCTCGCTCTCGGGTCTTTGCTCGCCACCATGGGAACGATCTGCAGGTTGACGGTATCGTGAATGCCGCCGTGGATCATGCGCCAGTGCTGGATCACGCCCGCTTCGACTCCCGTCAGCGTCGGCTGAACGGCGCCGTTGATACTGGTAAAGCGGCCGCTCGTGTCCCAGACGGTTGGCGAACTCAGCTGAAGTCCGAAGTTCTCAATGATGCCAACCTTGCCGGAGGGGCAGGACCACGTCTTGTCCGCGGGATTCGTAATAATGGTCGTCAGTGTGTCGTCAGTGAAACAGGCGTAGGGAATCTGCTGGAACAGGAAGACCTGCTCGGGAAAAGGTTTGTTGTTGGCATCATGAAGGATGGTGTCGACGTCGCCGGGGGAACCGCCCGTGTAATGGCGATCCCCGCGAATGATGAGCGCGCCCGAAGCCCCGCTGGCGACCTGCGTGGCGGTTGATCCGTGGCGATGAGCGTGATACCAGAATGTGCCAGCGGGGTGATCGCTGGGAATGTTGACCTCATAGTCGAACTGGGTCTGCGGGGCGATGTTGAGCAGGACGTTGTCGCTGTTGCCGGTAGGTGAGACGTGCAGCCCGTGAAAATGAATGTTGATCGTGTTGAAACAGCCAGCAGAGCCGTCCGGGGGGTCCTGGCCAGCCGGGCATGTCGGGTCTGCCTTGGCAAGTTTGTTGGTGACGTGCACTCGCAGCGTTATTCCAGGATGCAGCTCCAGCAGCGGGCCGGTGAGACAGCCGCCGTAGGAGCGCAGGCGAACCTGATCCATAATGCGGGTGGAAGGATTAAAGATGCTGTTAGTGTCTTCGCGAACAACCAGATCCACGGAGACGACATTGCCAACTTGACCGATGTCACCCGCCGGGTCGCAGCCAGTAGAGGAAATCGTAGCCACCATCGCCTTAACTGCGCCGGCTGCGGGCGCCTTCAGTCTAGGCGGGGAAAGGAATGGCTGTGACGATTGAGCCGCGATTGGAACGCACAACGAGAGAGAGAACAAAGTCAGAACAGCTGCACCGGTCCGCACGTTACTGTCTCCTGAGAAACGCACAAGAATAGTCGATGACAAGACCTAGGTTGACGCGCCCGCTGGATGACTTCTTCTCATACTAGCCCGCGGGAGCTTCCACTTGACTTAGCAAGCGCTCCATATTTTCTATAACTGCCTTGCGGCGCAATGTATCCGCTTCATATTGCCGGTTAGCGGTCTGAACGTCGAACTCGCAGTGTGGGCAGACCGTTTCAGCTGGCTTAATGTAAGAATTGCAATTTCGGCATAATTCAAGTCTGGCAACGATGCGCCCTTGTTCCGGTACAACCGCGTCCACACTCTTCGTCTCCAGCTGTGTCAAAGAACGCAACGAAGTCGCCTTGGCAACCGGCGCCCCATCGGCAATCGTTTCTGTAATCAGTTCAAACTCTCCCACTGCAAACGGAGTAGCAGCGGCGTCGCGGATCTTCACGATGCGCTCCCGCAGCCCCTGTTTTTGCAGCTCCAACGCTCGGTAATGGCAATAAGGATTGTTGCCTGGCCGCCCCAGCAGAGAGTGCGCCGTCCACGTGCATCCGCCGCGGCAAACATCAGCGTAGTAGCAGGATCGACAGAAGCCCCACAAATCCTCGACCGACCTCAATCTCCCAAAGTGAATCTCCTTGCTGCCTCTCCAAATCTCCTCCAGGGTAAGATCGCGCACATTGCCACCAGCGAATCCAACGCTGGCCAATGATGGGCACCCCTTTACGGTTCCGTCGGCCTCGAGAGCCAGTACGTTCTGTCCCGCCTTGCAGCCCAGCCAGTGAACGCTTTCGTCGCCGAATCCGCGCCACATGGATTCGTACGGTCCGAAATAGCCGATATTATTTCCGACCTCCATCAGCAGGCCGCGATCGGCGCCCTCCCGGTAAAGGTGCGCCAAAAGAGGCATCAAGTCGAGCACTTGATGCGGCTGAAGCAAGAGTTCTGGATGGTCGACCGCGTTTCCCATCGCCACTGTGATCTGTATCTGCCATTGCTCAGCGCCAGCCGCAATGATGACATCCATCAACTCGGGAAGATCGGGCATGATTCTTGCTCCGATCTGCGTGTTGACACTGATATTCAACCCTGCATTCTTTGCGCGTTTGAGCGTGTCGAGCGCATGCGCAAATGAACCGGCAACTCCTCTGAGTTCGTCGTGCAAGGGAGCTAACCCGTCGAGAGAAACCCCCACGCCGTTCAGTCCCGCCTTAAGCGCCTGATCCAGGCGTTCCGGCGTGAAATTCCTGCCTCCCGTTTGGGTCGCACAATAAATTCCGTGAGATCGAATGGCTCGGATGATCTCGGTCCAATCTGATCGCAGATACGCCTCTCCGCCAATCAGCGTTATTTCCCTCGTTCCTAATCGGGCCAGTGCTTCGACCACCTCAAGGCATTCGGCGGTCGTCAACTCCTTCGGACGTCTGTGGCCAGCGCGCGATCCACAGTGAAGACACTTCAGGTCGCAGGCAAGAGTGATCTCCCAGACGACGTGGACTGGAACGAACCCCTTCATGTCATGTTCAGACAAGTAACGGGCAGGCGTCTCCGTCGGGTCAGAGTGCGGCATGGGATTGTGAAGGCGCCCTGCTTCAAAGAGCGAAACCGGACGCCGGCTGGTTATTTTCCTTCCTTCTTGGCGATCTCGATCTTCAGTGATTCGAGAGCTGCGGAGACGTCGCCCGTGTGCTGCAGGTATTGCTCGGCCTCTTTCGCGAGAGCTTTCATCTCGCCGAGGTCGCCCTTGGCAATGCACTGATGAATCGGTACCGCATATAGTGGCCTGATAACTGGACCTTTTCCATATTCAGGTTTCTCTGCCATTTGTTCTCCTTTCTGAAGAAGTAATTTTCTTAAGTACCTTTTGTGCCTTCGATTGGCTTGTCTGGTGGGTGCATGATAATGATCCCAAGGATCACATGGTGATGGCATGGACCCAGTCCGAACGGGCCTTCTCCCGGCTCACAGTCTTTTTCCCATGGCGGTATAAGAATGCCTAAGACCGTAGTGCCGTGACCTATCGGAAGGTTAACTGTGCCTCCTGCCAACTTCCGCTCGTCAAGCGCCCGGAGTGTCGCTCGGGCGATTGATTCCGCCAAGTTTTCTAGAGCAACGGTCGAAGCTGTGCCCTGAGATGACTGGGATTTATCGTCTTTCGCCATACCTACCTCCTCTGGAACGTGAATCGTGATGAGCTATTCAGCCTCAACAAGTCCTGGGTCGGAGATCCTTCTGTGTACTTCAGTAACAAGCGATGGGGTTCGAACAACCTGAGGACACCGCAAACACGCGTGCACCCCCTCTTGCACCCACCAGCGGCACTCAGGTCGAAGGTGGCAGATAGGGGCAGCATCTACGACTGGCGGCAGGATCTGCACGATGCGCTGCGCAAGTGTGCATTTCTCGGACTCAAAGTGTTTGCACCTGTATCTCACGCACGGCGTGGCAATCCTGAGCACCTCGGCCGGCGTCGCGGGCAAGCACATGCGCTCAATTTCGGGAGTGAGCGACTGGGGAATATCCAGGTATTCCACTCGAGGACGATCGGCGGTACCGCCGACAACGCCGAAGACAAGAGCGTTATCGTTGTCCTCCATCGCGCTCGGGCACTGGATTGTTGCCTGAATCACAGACTGACCACCCTAGCTTGATCTCGCCTTGACGATTAAGTGCATCAAAAAGCGCGGGCCGTGCCCCGCCTAGACTGTAGGCTTACGCGTGGCACTTTAACGCCTATTGAGGGAAGAGAAACCCCGGAGCCCAACACACTGGAGGAAATTCGCAGCAACTTATACGCTTGAGCGCTCAAATCGAAAAATAAAAGTGAACTTGTTCGCTTCTCGGAATGATCAAAAAAGCGACTCAGCGTTGCACTTATACCCGCAATTAAGGTTTAACCTTTAGATTGTTTCGCTTAAGCGCTGCCGTTAAAGAAGCACACCTCTGCGCCCGCAAATTGTTGCTGCTGTCAGACTGTAGCTTTAGGTAGGTTGATATTTCCGCTTTTCGTAACAATCCCCGCACGGTCGGCGGATGGGTTGCACGGGCATGCCCGCGCAAACGGGATAGTGTTCCAGACGCGACCTTCCTTTCCGCATCTCGCGCCCCTCAATGCGGTTTTGGGAGGCCTCCCCGCATGCCGACGCACTCCCGCACCCACGCGAAGAGGTTCTCCATCCTGAAATGTGAACTGCAACTCGATGGAAATCCTGAGTGAAATTGAGCGATGCAGGCACCGTTTACAATTTCGACACCATCAATGTAGACGGAAATCCAGAAGTGCAGTTTAAGTGCTTGAGAAAATTGGTCGGGGAGAGAGGATTTGAACCTCCGACCCCCTGGTCCCGAATAAAGGGAAGTTAACTCTAACTGCTTGGTCTGGAATCGCTCATGAATTCGGGGTGCAATTGAGTTGCACCCATGCACCCAATGAAAGTGTACGGGGTTAGAAGCAAAGTCCTTTTGCCGTCCGAAGGCCCACTCTTTAGGACCGGAGTCAGCGGGAACGTCGAAACTAACCGGACCCACAATTGGACCCACGGTGAGCGGGTTGGCGAACTTGGAGAAATATCCCCTAGTAGCCTTGTTTCATCGCCCCTGCTTTTGAACATGCGGATTTCTCGGCTGCGGCCGTCCGCGAGGTGGCGCGTGGTGAAGACCCAACAAACTGAACAGTGAAATCCACAGGAAACACAGAACGACTAGTACGAGTGCGGTTGCGCTGATTCTCCAGAGGCCTTGAAGTTTGGCGAAATAACGCCATGTCAGAACTCCGGCCAAAGCGGGAATGCCAAGACTGATGAGGCTGGGAATCGACGGAAAGGCCTCGCGAGTTACATTGGAAATGCCGATGATGGCACCGACCAACGCAAGAACCACGATGGGAGCCAGCAGGAAAAAACCGATCTTCCCCAAGCTGCGAAACCATTCCGCAATAAGAACCGAGTAAACCTTGGTGAACGTAGCGGCCGTGCCAGGGCCAGCCGCGCCGCTGCCTCCGGCCGTTGCCTGTGAAGGTGCTTGCGCTTTTGCTGCAAACTCTGCCGATTCGGCAGCAAGCGCAACTCGGTATACTTCGGTGAACTCGCCTTGCCCCACCTGGGCCTGCCGCAGCCACGCGCTGAGGTCTGCCAACTCCTCGGGATTGTCGAGAAACAGGCGAGCGTTGCCCACCGTTTCGGCGTGGCTGATCTCGCGGTGACTCTCAAGCTGATCGAAGAACTTGGCAATTCGTTGCGCAAATTTTGGAGCATTGCTTCCAACGTGCTCGGTTACAGACGACATGGGGCGGGCGGCTTCGATGCGTTCCAACTGGAATTGGAGGCAGGGGCGCGATGAGCGGAGCAGGCGCGCCTTCTCACCCTCTTCCCAACCGCGGACCCACGTCCAGCCAGGGTAGGCCTCGTGGAATTTGTAGGGCGACTCGTCCGCCTGACGATATTGCTCCGACAGGTTGTTGAGGTCTGAAATATGCGGCCAGACGGAGGTCTTGAACTCCCGGTCCAGTTCGTCGTTCAGTGTGGGATCCAACACCCAGTACGGTGACAGGTACTTCTGAACCGTCCTCCTAGGAAGCCCGCGACCGAAAGACGACCTTTGTGGAGACCTTGGGTGTTGTTTTCTCCATTCCCGTTCGTCTTTCTCGAACGCGAGCACTTCCTTGCTGGTAAGCGAAACGCTCCAATAAAGAAGGCTGTCGTCACTTTGCAGGAACAGCAGTCTCTTGTTTGTCGCCAGCAACACCGGAACGTCGTACTTGACGGCCTTTTCCGGAGGCTTATAGTAACCCCGAACATGCTTGGGCATACTGTACTGCTTCATTTCACCAACGAATTCAATCTCCACGGCCGCGTTGCAGTACCTGGCGGCATTCTCGACTTCTCCGTGCCTCGGTTTCACGAACGGATAACGGCTTAGGGGCACCACCTTCGATCCGAAAGTCGAGGCCGCTGTCGCAGACGTTCCCCGTCCGGGCCCGCAGCTTTGGCAGTATGTCTCGCCGGATGCGCAGGGCGATCCGCAACTTACACAGAACATCGCACCCCTCCACCGCTCGAAGCACGGGAGCCCGAGCCTACCCTGAATCCAAACCAAGGGATTTTACACCTGCGGTGCAAGCATTCCTCGAATCATGCCCTCGTTTTGCGCTCGATTTACCGCAGATCGACCTGCAAGGTCGCAACGCTTCGCGAACCGTCAGAATGAGTGGCGAACACTCGGATGTTATAGACCTGCGCGGCACGATAGGTCTTTTCCTGAGGGAAGAAACCTTTGGTGGTAGTTCCATCTCCCCACTCGAACACAAAGGGCATTGTCGGCCGTAGCGTGTCTACCCCATTGACCAACACTTTCTTATTGGTCTGGCTGACCACCGGGTCGAACAAACGGAGGGTTCCGGTTCCCTGCGCTTGCGGTCTCGCACGCCGATTTTGCTTTCCACTCTCTTTCGGCGTTGCGGACGCAGTGGCTCGATCGCGAATGGGAACGCCGGCCAGGCAATACCACCACAGGAACGCGCACCCACCTAGGAGAAGGATCGCTATGAATGTCACGGCAGTCTTAAAACCCCGCCGCACATCTCCAGTAAGAGCGCCACAGATCAGGAATGCAGGAACCGCCAAGACAGCAACCACGGTCAGCACAAGCGGAAGGAAGAGGATGAAAAAGCCAAGCCGAGGATAGCCGCGGCTTACCACGAGTCCGGCGACTATCAACAAAGCATAGCCGCACACGACCTCCAGCGGACGCATCCACCGTCCACTGTTTGGAGAGTCGCCCCGTCCCACCCACATGTCGCCCTCACTGAGAAGCGTTCCAGACGGGCAGTATAAACCCGTATTCCTTTCGAGGCATCACGATGCGAGATTGCATTGCGGAATGTTTCTCACCCCCCCACCACCATCGGAACTGTTCGCCTATTAGTGGGGGCATCACCCGCCAATTCGACCACCCGCCATTCAAAAATGATCCTCTAGTCTAGTAGTCGTGCCAACCGTCATCATTCTTTTGGCCCTCGCCTTCTATTTCGCAAGAGTGAGAGCGTAACAGCGTCAAACACCGAGGGCCGTTGTCACGGAAGTACGCAAGTCCAGCATTAGCCGTATATTCATCACATTTGGATAGAGTTCGGCAAAGAATAGCGTGCCCTCGGTTTGCCAAGTCCCTAACGTTTCGGCCCCAGAGGGCACAATTGTTTTCGAATAAGGTTGGTTATCGAGCTTGACTGAAGCGATGAGGAGGATCGTATCGTTACGAAATCGTCTACAGCGGTGTAGACGGAAAACCAGAAATTGCGTTTATCTGTTTGAAAATATTGGTCGGGGAGAGAGGGTTTCAACCTCCGACCCCCTGGTCCCCAACCAGGTTCCACACCTTGTTGGAATCTGTGGAATTTTGTTGATCGTAATTGATTGATATTGAACCGTTTGTGGCTCGGCACTTGCCCCTGTTGAACTTTGTTGAAGCCGTATGCTCTTGCAGCTACGAAATCGTCTACATTTTGCGAAGCGAACAAAAGATGAATGCGAAATTCAGAAGCGAGAACACACCGTTTTGCAAAATGGCCTCAAGGGCATTTGTCGGTACAGTCTGACCAAACCGATAGCTTCTGGCTCTGCTTCGTGCCTGAGTGCAAAAGTGCCACTGAATTCTCGGACAGTCCGCAGAGCTCTTATTCTTTATGCGCGGTCCACTTTGCCGTGGTTCCCTCCCGCTTGTCCTCGACATCCAGGGTCAATGTCTTCCCGTCGGATGAGACCGTCATCTTCCTCACAGAAAGGATCTCCCCCTCGCGCTTGTCGGTTTGCTCGATAGTGTGGTCATCAATTTTCTTGAGCGAAACGCTCGTGAGGCCAGGATCGCCCTTGAAGGGATAGTCCTTGCCGTCAAATTTCGCCGTATAAGAGTCGCCCATCCGAGTCGTCATGCTGAGGCCGTCTGAAGTTGCGTTGAGAGTCATCGCCGTCATGTTGTCGGAGGCGCTCTCAACCTTTTCGAACTGCCATGAGCCCGAAATCTTATTCGCGCCGGCCGGAGCGGGAGCCACCCTCTTTGAGGTGTCCGCCCCGCTGGTTTCGTGCCCGTTTTCCCATGCGGTCCACTCTGATTTCAACGTGTTTCCATCTTCCGAGGCAGTGTCTTTGGACCTGGAGACGATCTTGCCATCCTTCTTAGTGATCATTTCGATGGTGTGGTCGTCGATCTCGCGGACATTGATCGTGTCGGAGTAGGGCGAGCCTTTGCGCTCGTGATCTTTCCCGTCCGCCTGGGTGTTGAGCTCGGGAGAGCAATCACAGTGATACACGCCGTTTTGCAGAGACTGAACGAACGGCTTGCCGCCAAACTGCCCGTTTTGTACGTCGAAGCGCCAAGTCCCGGTGAAAGCGCTCTGCGCGAGCATCGCAGGCGCAAGCAACATCAGAATTACCAGCAGCTTTTTCATAACCAATCCCTTTCTGAGGCGTAGCCTCTTTCCTCTTTCCTTGATCGAGAGCCTGATGCTAACGCTCTTCGCCGTAGATCAGGAAGGTCACGCCCGTGATAGAAGTCATGACCTTCCCGTTGCTGTCTCGCAGAACGCCGTTGTAGTTGATCAGGTTGGGCACCGCGCCTGCGGCTGTTGTCGTCGGAGTCTGCGCCACGAGCAAAGACGCTGCGCACAACACCACCATTAGACTCATGCTCAACGCTACGCTGTTTTTCATGGCTCGCATCTCCTGTGTTTTTGGCTTTCTTTACTTGGTTCCCACTGGCGAAGCGCCACGAACCGGCGCAACTATCGGCTCCCGCATACGCGGCATGGGATGCCCCACACCGGCTTTCATATGTTCCCGCGTCCGCTTCAGGCCGTCGAGGTCATGCGTGTGGTCGGCGAAGCGGACGCTTTCGTAGTTCTTCCGCACCGCCATAATCCGGTAGCCGAAGCTCAGGCTCGACGTTCCACCGCCCAGTTCATGCACTTCAAACGAATTCGCGGTGCGGTTGGTAACGTAAAGACCCTTGCAGTCGCCGTAGGGCGTCAGGAAAACCTGATACTCCATCGCGGCGTTGACAGTCTGGATGAAGGTCGAGTCGAGACCGATGACCGCCGTGCCGTTGACAATTCGCCCGGAGCCGGCGTCTTCAAACCAATTCACAGGAGACTCAATGGCCGACATGGCCACGATGCGATTGCCGCCGTCGACCGGCACGACCGCGTTCTTGCTGCCGGTGCAATTCAGATTCCCCTTGGTGTCAACATTGCAAAACCCGCTGGATGCATCGTTCTCCGCGATAAACGGCATAGCTGCGCTGTTGAGAGAGGAGACCGCCAAGGTCGGCGCGCCGACATCGGAGTTATTGGTGAAGGTGCCACCGAATCCCTGGTCAGCCGTGCCCACGATTGCTGCGGTGCCGAGCTCAGAGCCACCATCACCCCAGACGCCGGCCGTACGCGTCATGTCAACTTGACCGACTCCGCTAAGGCTTATCGCCTGCCCCTGGACTCCAGCTCCTCCCCCGGTCGGACCAGGAATAAGTCCGTAGACGCCGGGAAAGCCTTGTCCCCAGACCCCGACGCCTCCAGGTGTGCCCTTGTTGATACCGACAACACCCTGGCCCAACCCGTCAACCGTCCATGCGAACACTCCGATCGCACCGCCGCCAGTCGCGTTGTTGAGTGCCACTATTGCGCTCTTCCCAGGACCAGTGGTATAGGCGTCAATGG
>Ga0209067_10001232_pt1 | contig 15968 bp, 15 predicted proteins | sample ColStrG_CSR_2013_FD_187199 | JGI IMG/M metagenome (GOLD analysis project Ga0209067, IMG submission 187199) | Freshwater sediment microbial communities in response to fracking from Pennsylvania, USA - Cold Stream Run_MetaG_CSR_2013 (SPAdes)... | ecosystem: Environmental > Aquatic > Freshwater >...
CCATTGTAGATCATATTCAGAAAGAGGAATGGAAGCATCCTGCCCGGGATAGAAAAATACGTATCTAATTTTTATGTTGACCCTGGATGCGCATTTAGACCTTAGCATGAATGCTATGGAATGGAATCGGGACCTAACCAAACCTGTTTGGGAAATAAACCAAAGAGAAATAGGTATGAAGGATAAACCGGATAGGGGCAGGGCCACGGTTTCACTCCCCGAATTACGAAGGGGAGACGTTGGATTGGTAATAGCAACGCAAATAGCCCGGTTTGTTGCTCCTAATAATCCACTGCCTGGATGGTTTTCTCAGGAACAGGCATGGGCCCAAACCCAGGGGCAATTAGCCTGGTACAAAACCATGGAGGAAAAGGGAGAAATGGTCCAGATTACGAATAGAATAGGGTTAAAAAACCATATCCGTCTTTGGGAGGAGAATAGGGAGGAAAAGAAACCCATTGGCTATATCCTCAGCCTGGAAGGAGCCGATTCCTTAATCAATATGAAATACCTTGAAAAAGCCTATGATTCAGGTTTAAGAGCCCTGGGACCTGCTCATTATGGTCCAGGAATTTATGCCAATGGAACCGATTCGGAAGGAAAACTTAGTAAGAAAGGGCATGAACTTTTAAAAGAAATGGATAACCTGGGGATAATATTGGATGCTACCCATTTATGTGATGATAGTTTCTGGGATGCCCTCGAACGATTTAAGGGACCCATCTGGGCAAGCCATTCCAATGCAAGAAGCCTGGTAAACCATAACCGGCAATTTTCGGATGATCAAATCCGTGAACTTATTCGAAGAGAAGCGGTTATAGGCATCCCTCTGGATGCCTGGATGATGGTGCCAAATTGGATAAGAGGGATTTCAAATCCCAATACCATGAACTGTACCATGAGGACCATGGTGAACCATATGGATCATATTTGTGGAATTTCAGGCAATGCCAACCATATTGGTATTGGTACCGATTTGGATGGTGGGTTTGGAAAAGAGCAATGCCCGGCCGATTTAGAAACCATAGCCGATATACAAATTATTCCTACCCATTTAACCGAAAGGGGTTATTCTATAACCGATCAGCAAAAGATCATGCATGGTAATTGGATAAATTTCCTGGACAAAAATTTGAAGAACTAAATCCTAAAAAATTTAATTAAAAAGTAAAACAAAGCAAGGATTTTATATGTTTAAACATCAAAATTTAAAAACATATAAAATGAGTCTTTTAGAAAACTTGAAATGGCGTTATGCCACAAAAAAAATGACAGGTGCCCCTGTTGAAGAAGAGAAAGTGCAACAAATTTTGGAAGCGACCCGCTATTCGGCATCTTCTTTTGGTCTACAGCCCTATCATATCCTAGTGGTGAAAAATAAGGAATTGAAAGAAAAATTATCCCCTGCCAGCTATAACCAGCCCCAAATAATAGGTTGTTCCCATTTATTGGTTTTTTGTATTTGGGACGGGATTACCCAGGAAAAAATTGATGCTTTTACCAACGATATAGCCAAGAAAAGAAATCAACCTGCCGAAGCGGTAAGTGAATTTAACAAAATGATTTCTGGAGCTGTTTTATCCAGGACCAAAGAAGATCAAAATATCTGGTCGGCAAAACAAGCCTATATAGCGCTGGGAACCGCATTGGCCGCTGCAGCCGAGTTAAGGATAGATTCCACACCTATGGAGGGTTTTGATTCGGCCCAATTCGATGAAATTTTAGGACTAAAGGAAAAGGGGTTGAAATCGGTCGTCATTTTGCCTTTGGGTCATCGTGATTCCGAATCGGATTATTTAGTAAATCTACCCAAGGTAAGAAGAGACCTTACCGAACTGGTGGAGGAAATCTAAAATCCTTTTCCCTAATTTTTCATGTAAACCACCTTTCGGGGTGGTTTTTTAGTTTAATCCAGGTTGCTTTATAGGTTTAATCAAAAGCATGATACATCCTCCCATGAGCATAGATATTCCCCCAAATAATAAGGTCTTTTGGGAATTTCCCAGGAAATAATGATCGGTCATGAATCCTAAAAGAAAAGCCGCTATAACTTGCGGAATAATAATGGAAAAATTAAAAACGATATAAATTCTTTCCCCATTTTCCTCGTTAGATAATTCACCCAAAATAGCGTAGGGAATATTACCTATACTACTCCAGGCAATCCCAATCATGGCAAAGCTTAATAAAAAGGGGAGGGGCTGATTTAACCAGGACATCAGCATTAAACCCATCGCACCCACACATAGGGAGATGCCATGATAACGGTAACGACCTATTTTAGCGCTCCATTTATGTACCCTGAAGGAAAGGAATCCGGCTAATAGGGCATAAAAAGCGAAACAAAATCCTACCCATTCAATCCCCCTTGAATAATCCGGGCTTTTTTCGGAATGTGCTTTGAAAATATACTGGGTTACCACCGGCGTGGTATAAATCCACATAGCAAATAGCCCTATCCAGGTAAAAAATTGAACAATAAATAATGGCCAAAGGAGTTTGATTAATTTCATCTTGTATTTTTATAATTCTAAGCAAAATACAAGCTTTAATAAAAAAGACTTCATAAATAAGGATTATTATGCAGCATGAACCTAAAATTTACCGTTTTTATCCAATTCGATTATGGAAAATGGTCAGTCCGATTCTGATTCTTTTGGCATTATCTTTCGCTTTTAACTGGAATCAATGGGAAAATAGCTCCCTTTTTGTAAAATTATGTATGGGTTTTTTCTTCTTTTCCCTGGTTCTGGCATCCATAATCTTACCCAAAATCTATTTTCTTGAACTAGATAAAAATGGATTTACCGTTCATTATATAGGAGGAAAGCGAATGTATCATTGGTATGAGGTAGATAATTTTAAAGTGCAAAGCAGTAGCATTAACTTTATGCATATTGGGGAAAGAATTGTTTTTGACCTTAGATCAGATTCCCCCAGAAAATCCGAATTAATTAGGGCATCAAGAGCGATACGAAATTTTATTCCTAATCGGAACCAGGCCTATGATACCTCCTTTTTATCCATTTTTAAAGAGGATAGTGATGAAATTATTCAGGATATGTATGATTTTAAGCTGAACGCACCCATAGGCTGAAGATTTTTAAGGATTTATTTTTATCAGGATTTTTCCTGTTTGCCTTCCGGATTTCATTTTTTCCAATGCCTGGTTTATTTCTTCTAGGGGAAATATAGAATCCAGAACAGGTTTGATTTTCTTTTCTTCATAATATTGTATCATGGAGGCAAATTCCCTTGGAGAACCCATTGTGGTTCCAAGAATACTTAATTGTCTCCGAAACACCTTAGCTGGAACCAGGGGACCAATACTTCCTGCGGTACCACCAAAAAATACCAGTTTCCCCCCTGGACTACATAATTCTATTAAATCGGAAAAAGTCTTGCCTCCGGCACTATCTATAATTAAATCAAAGCCTTCAGGAACTTGGTTCAATACATCCGGCACCCAGTTTTCCGAATTATAAAGGAAACCTCCACGAGCACCCATTTCCACCGCATGGTTAATCTTATGGGAATGACTGGAACTTATATAGGTATCCGTTCCAAAAGCCAGGGCCATTTGTAAGGCCATTTGGGCTGCTCCTCCGCCAATACCCGTAATCAAAACCTTATCCCCAATTTTTAGTTGCCCTTTGGTAAATAGGGCTCTGAAGGCGGTTAGGCCGGCCAAAGGTAGGGCAGCCGCTTCCTCCATACTTAAATGATGGGGCTTTGGAAAGACATTTTCAGCCGGAACCAGGACAAATTCCGAAAAAGTACCGGGATCCGGATTTCCCAATATCTGGAAATCTTTACCCTGCACCTTTTCCGAATCACCCCAATGTAAACTAGGATTTACAATAACCGCCTGGCCTAATTCCAAATCGGATACCTCTTCCCCTAATTCATAAACAGTTCCTGAACAATCTGAACCCAAGACTAAATTTTGAGATAATCCCCTGTATTGACCCAAAACCGTCCACAAATCTCTATGATTGAGGGCTGCATATTGAACCTTTATGACAGCTTCCCCTTTTTTGGCCTTAGGAATGGGAAATTCTCTTATTTCAAGGGGATGATTGGCCTGGCTTAGAAATGCAACTTTCATGTGTTATGTAAGGGTATTGCTGGTACTTGAATATATTTGAAAAAATAGGTCCTGAAAAGGATGAATCAAATTTTGGAATTATTTATGGATAATACATTAGACAATATTGAAAAGGAAATTTGGTTGCGATTATTTAATGGTGCGGTAAAACCCAAAGATCCATTTGGGTATTTTACCATTGGCTCTAAATCAGGTGCTAGCTTTAGGTTACGAACAGTGGTTTTAAGGAAAACTAATATTTCTGAAAAAACAATCCTATTGTATACCGATATACGAAGCCAGAAATGGAAAGATTGGCAAAAGGATATAGAGGCAAAGGCTTTGTTTTATGATGGGTATTCCAAAATTCAGGTTATTTTGGATGGAGAAGTAGAATTAATACAGAGCGGAAACCTTTGGGAAGATTCCTGGCAGAAAACAAGTATGAAAAGCAGGAAATCCTATATGACGGAATTGCCTCCGGGTACCCCTTTTACAGAAAAAACTACTGGCCTTAGTGAAGGAATGGAGGATCGGGACCCAAAATTAGAGGAATCGGAGCCCTATAGGGTTAATTTTGGATTGGTTAGATTTCAAACCATCCAAATGGAGTATCTCCATTTGGATAAAACGGGAAATTCAAGAGCCCTATTCCAATATGATCAAGAAAGGAAATTTAATGCTTCCTGGTTAATTCCTTAATTTAGAATTACTTACCAAACCTTCTTCCTAAAATCACTTTAAAAACCAGCTTTTCGCTTGAAGGGGTGAATCCCTCTCCAATTCCTGCATTCAATTCCCATTTTGGATTAAAGCTTAAATCGGTAACCAAAAATATTTGCTGGAATTGATCTCTTCCTGAATAAATAGCATTTAAGGGTCCCAAGGTGCCATAATATTCAAATCCTATATTCACCACCTTGGTAATATCATAGCCAATTTTCACATTGGGGGAGAAAACCAGTCCCTGGCTTTGGGTTTGACCTTTAAAGGATTTGTCGAAAACGGGATTCAGGGCTATGTACAATTTCTTGAAAAAAGTTTTATCGATAACGGGTCGGATTTCCAGGGTCCATATATCCGAAGAATACCTGGCCTTTTGAAATCCTGCTTCCAGGGAAAGACTTAATCCTACTGGCAAATGCATGTCTTCCGGGATGGAAAACCGAGGGCGAATATGGGATCCGACATAACCGGAACGTCCATCCGAGCCTAAGGTATTGAAGAAATAGAGGCCAGTTTCAAAATAAGGGGTCCATCCATGGGTAATTTCAATCGTTTCATGAAATACACCCTGATCGGCCAATACGCCATAGGGATCCGTATTCGTAAAACCAATAGGAGTATAGTTGGTATGTAATTCTACCATGGTGGTATGAGGACTTACCAATTCTGATCCATACACCTGTATTTCATATTGCCCTCCTTGCGCTTTAACTAAGTTGGATAATAGGAATAAGAATATGGAAATGCAAAAGTAGGGCTTATTATTTATCATGGAGGTTTAATAACCTATCAAAAGTATTTTGGTTCGGACTAAAGGGCTTAATTATTCCCTATTTAGAATCAGTCTAAAGATCTTCAAAAAGGCAAACTAGCCTTTTGAATTTTATATATTAGAATTTCCATAAACATTCAATATATGAAATTCAAAGGCCTGTTTACCATTATTTTATTTTTTTTCCTTTTAGGTCTAAAAGGATTTGCCCAAATTGTTCCTGCCCCGAGTTCGGAAGAAACCCTGATTCAAGGTTTTGGCTTAGGAAAAATTGTCCTGACCTATTCAAGACCCAATGTGAAGGGTCGTAAAATTTTTGGTTATCAGGAACCTTTCGATTCCGTATGGAGAACCGGTGCCAACTGGGCAACCACCATAAAGTTTACCGATGATGTGGTTATGGAGGGGAATAAAGTGCCAGCCGGAGAATATTCATTATTTACCATCCCCAATCCAGATAAATGGACAATAATTCTTAATAAAAAAGTAAAACAATGGGGGGCTTATTCCTATAAAAAGTCGGAAGACCTGGTTCGATTTACTGTAAAGCCTGGTGTTCTTCCCTCTAATATTGAAACCCTATCCATTCAATTCGAGAATATATTCCCCAACACGGGAGAACTGCATTTACGTTGGGAAAAGACTGGAATTATTATCCATTTTTCTCAGGACATTGATAATAAAGTAATGGCAAGAATTGATTCAGCTATGCAAACGGTTAAGAAACCTTATTATGAGGCCGTTATATATTACTGGAATAATAATAAGGATATGAATAAAGCATTGGCATGGGCCGGAGAATTGGAAAAGGTTCCGGGCATGCCTCCCATGGTAGCCAAACTTTGGAAAGCAAGGGTTCTATTGAAATTGGGAAATAAGGCAGAAGCAAAAAAAGTAGCCATGGAAGGGGTATTGGCCGCAAACGAGGCTAAAAGTCTGGAATATGAGAAGCTGAACAAGGAAGTAATAAATCAAGCCTCTCTATAAATCGGGATAGAATTCCTTTCGGTTTTCCTCAATAAATTTTTTAAAACAAGGGTTATTATCCATTATAATTTAATTTCTATATTTGTCCTACAGATTATATAGGATTAGCAGGGAATTAAACTTTACCGGGTTTTCTTCATTTCTTACTTCCTAAACAGGATCTGGGAATTAGAAATAAGGTTCAATGGAAATAAAACCAGGATTAAATCAGTATTTAAAGGAATCATCACCCCATTTGGGAATAAAAAAACTTGCTGAAGAATTTCCAGGGAAAGTTATTTTTTCTACCAGTTTTAGTCTGGAAGACCAGGTAATCACCCATTTTATTGCCGAGGAAAAATTACCCATTCGAATATTTACCCTTGATACGGGACGATTATTTCCTGAAACCTATTCCACCTGGGAAAGAACACTCGATCGGTATGAAGTTCCTATTGAATCCTATCATCCGGATGCCGATAAGCTTGGCGATCTAATCCATAAAAAGGGGCCTAATGGTTTTTATAAATCGGTAGAAAACCGAAAGGAATGCTGCCAGGTTAGGAAGGTTTTCCCTCTGAAAAATGCCCTAAAAGGAATGGATATATGGATTTCAGGCTTAAGGGCAGAACATTCTCCGGAGAGAGAATCCCTCGATATACTGGAATGGGATGAAAACAATCAATTGTTTAAATATTATCCCCTTCTTCATTATAGGGAATCAGACCTTAGAAAAATCATCAATTCAGAGGGTATTCCATATACGATTTTATTTGATAAGGGTTTCCCCAGTATTGGCTGTGCCCCCTGCACCCGAGCGGTACGGGAGGGTGAACCCATGCGGGCTGGACGATGGTGGTGGGAAGATCAGAATAAAAAAGAATGTGGTCTTCATGAGATCCATTCCGTTAAATCATAAAATTTATGCGTGTAAGAAAATTGGACTATTTGGACGAGTTGGAGTCAGAATCCATTCATATATTCAGAGAGGTCGCAGGACAATTTGAAAAACCAGTTTTATTATTTTCGGGTGGAAAGGATTCCATTACCATGGTTCATTTGGCCCTTAAAGCTTTTACCCCCGGTAAATTCCCCTTTCCCCTTTTGCATATTGATACGGGACATAATTTCCAGGAGGCTCTTGATTTCAGGGATCAATTGGCAGGGAAAATTGGAGCGAAATTATTGGTTCGAAAGGTAGAAGATACCATACGGGAGAAGGGTCTGGTGGAAATCAAGGGAAAATTTGCCAGCAGGAATGCGCTTCAAAGCATTACCCTGCTAGATTCCATCGAGGAATTTAAATTCGATGCCTGCTTGGGAGGGGGAAGAAGAGACGAAGAAAAAGCAAGAGCAAAAGAAAGGATATTTTCTTTACGGGACGAATTTGGTGCCTGGAATCCAAAAAAGCAAAGGCCAGAGCTTTGGAACACCTATAATGGCCTCATCCATAAAGGGGAAAATATGCGCGTTTTTCCTATTTCCAATTGGACAGAACTGGATATATGGAATTATATAGAAAGGGAAGGGATTGCCCTTCCTTCCATATATTTTTCTCATGAAAGAGAGATGTTGGAATACGAGGGACAGCTTATTGCTATATCGCCTTTTATCCGGCTGGATCCCGGGGAAAAGGTCGTTAAGGAAAGAGTTCGCTACCGAACGGTAGGGGATATGTCCTGTACAGCAGCCGTTCGATCAAGGGCAGAATCGGTAAGGGATATCATTCTGGAATTATTACAAAGCAGAACCAGTGAAAGAGGGGAAACCCGTATTGATGACCGTTTATCTGAAGCGGCCATGGAAGATCGTAAAACCAATGGATATTTCTAAATTCTAAATACTATACGCAGGATGGATTTATTACGTTTTTTAACGGCAGGCAGTGTGGATGATGGAAAGAGTACCCTAATAGGAAGATTATTATACGATAGCAAATCGATATTAATTGACCATCTGGAAGCCATTAAACAACAAAGCAGAAATAAGGAAGAAGGCGAATTGGATCTGGCTTTATTGACCGATGGTTTACGCGCTGAAAGAGAACAGGGAATTACGATCGATGTGGCGTATAAATACTTTTCCACCCCGAAAAGGAAATTTATTATTGCCGACGTACCCGGGCATATTCAATATACCAGGAATATGGTAACGGGGGCATCGAATTCTGAGCTTATCATTATCCTGATAGATGCCCGGAAAGGGGTCATTGAACAGACCCGACGGCATGCCCTAATTGCATCATTATTACAAATTCCCCAGGTAGTAGTGGCCATTAATAAAATGGATTTGGTGGACTATGATGAAATCCAATTTCTAACCATCCGGGAGGCATTTAAAAGCCTTTCTAAAGGCCTTCATTTCAGGGAATTGAATTTTATTCCTATTTCTGCCCTGGACGGGGATAATGTGGTTTCTCCCTCTGTCCATATGCCTTGGTACCTGGGCGATCCACTTTTGGAATTCCTGGAAAAAGTAAATGTAAATTCCAGGACGGAGCTTAATAAACCTAGATTTCCGGTACAATATGTGATCAGGCCTCAATCTGGTGAGCACTTAGACTACAGGGGATACGCGGGGAAAGTGATAAATGGTTCCTATCGGGTAGGGGACTCGGTCGTAGTCTTACCCTCCCAAAGAAAAACCAAAATAAAATCTATAGAAAAGGCCGGTAAGGAGGTAATGGAGATTGAAGCGCCTGAGTCGGGAGTTTTATTATTGGAGGAAGACCTGGATATTAGTCGCGGAGATATGATATGTGTTTTGGGAACAGAACCCAAACTATCCAATGAATTTTCCGGATGGGTTTGTTGGATGGATGATAAACCCTTAAAACCGGGGAACCGGTATTTACTTCAAATAAATAGTCTGAGGGTAAAAGCAAAAATCCAGTCTATTCCATTCAAAATTGATATTAATACCTACCAGAAATTGGAAAATATGGAACTGGCCGAATTGAATGATATTATTCGGATTGAATTCATTACCAGTGCCCCTTTAGGCCTTGATTTCTTCGATGAATTACATGCCAATGGGCAAGGTATTCTAATCGATGAAAATACTTATTCCACCGTTGGGGCATTTCTTTTTTCAAAAAATTAAAACGTATAGGATATTGATCTATTGGCTATTAAAGCCCCTGGATTAAACTATTTTCAAAAGTATATTTTCTATGAAAGAGATTCCGGATCCTAGTCTTGCTTTGCTAAAAGACCTCATCCATTCCAGCACCCCCAGCCAGTTAAACTGGATTGCAGGGTATATCCAGGGTATTCTGGATTCCGGTGGGTCTGTTCTACCTGTTCAGCAAAGCCGATCCTCTACCAAAAAAATTTCTATTTTATTTGGAACCGAAACTGGAAATGCGAAAAGATTGGCTACGGAATTGTCCGCACGGTGCAAAAAGCAGGGAATCCAGGTAAAAGTAAAAAGTCTTGAAAATTTTTCATTGCAGGATTTAGTCAATGAAGAATTTTTATTTGCTATTGTAAGCACCCAGGGAGATGGGGAACCTCCTCTGGCGGCCAAATCTTTCTTTGAATCCTTGGAAAATTCAAGTCCCAGTTTGGAACATTTAAAATTTGGTGTATTGGCCCTGGGTGATTCCTCTTACCCCCTTTTCTGTAAAGCCGGAGAGGATTTAGATCATCGCCTGGAAATTTTAGGAGGAAAAAGGGTAATACCAATACAAAAATGTGATACCGATTATACCCAGGATTCCAACCATTGGTTTGGGAATGTATTGGCCTATTTATTAAATGAAGGAGAGACTCGTCAGAAGGTAGAAATCCTGGAATTAGAAAAAAAGACGCATGCCAAGCATAGAATTCCGGGTACCATTAAGACGCATATTCTGCTAAATGACAGGGGATCTAATAAAAAAACATATCATCTGGAAATTAGGCCGGAAAGTCCCCTGGACTTTTTACCGGGTGATTCTCTTAGCCTGGTCCCGGAAAATCCGAAAGAAACGGTATTAAGTATTCTGGAAATAGCCCAGGTAAATGGGAAAGAAAAACTTGATTGGAAAGGGGAGAGCCTGGAAATAGAAAATGTTCTTCTATACAATGCCCAAATTATTTACCTCCCCAAAAGAATAGTTCAATATTATAGCGCTCAAACTAGCTTTGATATTCCCGATATCCGAATTGATTTGCTGGATCTTCTGAAAATTTACCCGGCACCAGATTGGGAAATTTTTAAGGACCTGATAAACCATCTTGATCCTATCACCCCTCGTTTGTATTCTATTGCTTCCTCACCTATAGCACATGAGGGAGAAATTCATATAACGGTTGCCTTGAATACCTTCGAATATGGGGGACAGAGAAAATTTGGCCATTGTTCCTCCTATTTATCCAATAAAACGAAAGGACAGAAATTAAACCTGTTAATTCACCGGAATGATTCCTTTCGTTTACCCCATCCTGATAAAAACATCATAATGATTGGACCGGGAACGGGCATTGCCCCCTTCCGATCCTTTTTATTTGAACGGGATGCCAGTCTGGCCTCCGGGAAAAACTGGTTGTTTTTTGGAGAACAACATGCCCAAACAGATTTTCTCTATCAAACAGAAATTCAGGATTTTTTATCTACCGGCCTGCTGCATAAATTAAATCTTGCCTTCTCCAGGGATCAGGTTGAAAAGGAATATGTATGGCATGAAATGCTAAAGGTATCGAAGGAACTGATGCAATGGATAGAGGAAGGGGCCTATATCTATGTATGCGGAACACGTGACCCTATGAGTTTAGATGTGGAAAGAACCTTGCTGGAAATATTTGGAAAGGAAAAAAAATGGGATTTGGGACAAGCCAAATTGTATTTGGAAAAACTAAAAGAGGATGGTCAGTATATTAAGGATGTATATTAATGAAAAATGAATCCATAAAACTTTCAAAAAACGAAGGTATCAAGAAAAAAAGCAGGGGCCTTCGGGGAACCTTAAAAGAAAGTTTAGTAAATAAAGTAACGGGTGCCCTGTTTGAAGAAGATCAGGACCTGATTAAGTTTCATGGCATTTATGGCCAGGACGACCGGGATAGACGTTCGGAACGTGAGGAGAAGAAACTGGAAAGGTTATATTCCTATATGATACGGCTAAGAATCCCCGGAGGGCTTATTTATTCGGAGACCTGGAGGAAAATTCATGAAATAGCCAATCAATATTCTACAGGGATTATAAAAATAACCACCAGACAAACCGTTCAATTACATGGAATAATTAAATCCAAATTAAGACCAACCTTATCCAGTTTTGATTTGGCGGGCCTGGATTCTATTGCGGCTTGCGGTGATGTAAACCGAAATGTAATCTGTTCAGCTAATCCGGCACTCAGTCCCTTATTTGATAAATTCCAGGCCTTAGCCGATAAAATCAGCCTGCTCCTATTGCCAAAAACCAGAGCATATTATGAAATCTGGCTGGATAAGGAATCCATATTGGAGAGAGAAGAAGAAGACCCTCTCTACCAGGATCATTATTTACCCAGAAAATTTAAAATTGCCATAGCGGTACCTCCTTCCAACGATGTGGATATTTATGCCAATGATATTGGCATAATCCCGGTTATAGAGAATACTACCTTTTTAGGCTATAATATAACGGTAGGCGGTGGATTGGGAACCACCCATGGGAATCCCTCTACCTACCCGAGATTAGGTTCTGATTTGGGTTTTGTTTCATCAGAGCAGGATCTATTGAAAGTGGTTTATGAGATTGTTACCGTACAAAGGGATTATGGAAATCGTTCGGATAGGAAGCAGGCCCGTTTAAAATATACGCTCGATAAACTGGGCATGGAGGAGTTCCAGAAAATTTTATACTCCAGAACAAAAATAGTACTCCAGAAATCGCATTCAATTTCCTTTGCCTCCAGGGAGGACGATTATGGATGGGTAAAAGATTCAAAGGGATTATGGTATTATACCGCCTTTATAGAAAATGGTAGGGTTCTTGACTCCGATTCCCTGAAAATTAAATCGGGCCTATATGAAATTGCCAAGGAATTTTCCATTTCCTTTCGTTTTACGGCCAATCAGCATTTAATTCTCGGGGATATTCCTCAAAAACATAAGTCCCGAATTCATCAATTATTGGAAGAATATGGTATAGAACAATCTACCCAGAATGCTTCGGGCGTTCGAAGAAATTCTATGGCCTGCGTCGCTTTGCCCACCTGCCCTTTGGCTTTAGCCGAGGCACAGCGGTATTTACCTACTTTTTTGGATAAGGTGGAAGAATTAATAAAACAGAACCATCTGGATAAAGAAAAAATCAACATCCGGATGACGGGATGTCCAAATGGCTGCGCAAGACCCTATTTGGCGGAGATTGGGCTTATAGGGACCTCTTTGGGACATTATAATCTTTATTTAGGAGGTAGCACCCTGGGTAATAGGCTTAACCGATTATATAAGGAGAATCTTGACGAAAGCGCCATATTGTACGAATTGGACAAAGCTTTCAAGGATTTCCATTCCCTGGCCTTTAAGGGCGAAAGTTTTGGGGATTTTTGGGATAGAACGGAAAACTTAATCCATGAAAATTAAGCCCATCGACGAGCCTCTTATTCCATCGACTACCACGAATGATCTATTCCCGGTTTTTGTAAATCTGGATAAAAAAAGATTATTAATTATAGGAGGGGGGCAAATTGGGTTGGAAAAGGTTCAAACCCTTTTAATCCATGCCCCTACCAGCAAAATAACCCTGGTGGCAGGTTTTATTCGGGAAGAGATCAAGACGCTTGCGGAAGAACATACTCAAATTACCCTGATAAACCGCTTTTACCAGCCCAGCGATATAGATCTTGGAGACCTGGTTTTGGTAGCGGCCAATGATATTGCCCTTGGGGAAAGAATACGGGAGGATTTAAAGGGAACCGGAAAGCTATTGAATGTAGCCGATAAACCCGAATTATGCGATTTTTATCTTGGCGCGGTGGTGAAAAAGGGGAACCTGAAAATTGCTATTTCCACCAATGGGAAATCACCTACCATTGCCAAACGTTTAAAGGAAAATTTAAACGAATTATTACCGGAATCGTTAGACGAGGTTTTAATTCAGATGAGTATTTTAAGAAAGGGATTAGGGGGGAGTTTTGAGGATAAAATAAACAAACTGAATTCGATTACCCGGGACCTTGCCGCTGGAAATTCTGCCAAACCGTTCTCTGAACCGTTTAAAAGTATATTTCTTACGGCAATAGGCTTGGTATTAGGTTTCATGGTATCGAATTTCCATGTTTTAGATTGGCTTGGGAAAACCTGGGTTTCCTTTCATATTGACCCCATTGTGTATTGGATGATTTTAACCGGGTTTTGTGCCCAGATGGTAAATGGTGCCCTCGGAATGGGTTATGGTGTTATTACCACCCTTATTTTATTGTTTCTTGGCATAAAGCTTCCTGCCATCAGTGGAAGCATTCATACAGCCGAATTGTTTTCCAGTGGAGCCGGGGGGATCAGTCATTACCGCCTAAAGAATTTTAATAAGAAATTATTCAAAACGCTTTTCTTACCTGGTATTCTTGGGGGAATAGGAGGGGCATTAGTTCTTTCCTATTTTGGGGATACCTATGCGGCCTATATAAAACCAATTTGGGGGGTTTATACCCTTTTCCTGGGCACGAGGATTCTATTCGGTGCCTTTAGACTGCATATTAAAACCAAAAAAATCAAAAACCTGGGCTGGCTGGCCATGGGAGGGGGATTTCTGGACTCATTCGGAGGTGGGGGTTGGGGACCTTTGGTAACGGGAACCTTAATTGCCAATGGAAAAGGGCCTAAAAATGTGATTGGGACCTCCAGTATTACCAAATTCTTCGTAACCCTTGTCAGTGCGATCACCTTCTTTTCTGTTTTAGGGCTTTCCCATTTACCTATTATAATAGGTCTTACCCTTGGAGGATTAATTGCAGGACCATTGGGCCCAAAATTATCGGGTAAATTACCAACCCGGTATTTATTTATTGCGGTAGGAGCGGTAGTGATCCTTTCCAGTATCCGGGTTTTATTAAGTGCTTTTCATATTATATAAAAAGTTCAGGGGTATTTCTTCTCTTGATTTTAATTCAAAAAAAATTAATTTTATCCAACGATTACCCTTTCTAACATTTATACTTCTCAAGAAATAATTATGAATCGAATTTGTACAATTCTTTGGTTTCTCTCTATTGCTTTTATGGTAAAGGCTCAAAATCAGGAAAAATTGGCCTATGAACAGGTAAAGCAACAATGTGCCTCTTTACCCTTAGCGAAAAGAGCCCGAGTAAGTGTTACCCGGTTTAATGTAACCACCAGTAGTGTAAATGATGCCCGAAATCAGCGGAATGCGAATGCAAATAATCGGCTTAAGCTAGGTTCCCTTCTTTCCGGAGGAGGAGGTAATGCTCCACAGGCGGACGTTGTTCCGGTTACCCTGGGAGATAATTTATCCACCATGCTCACCGATGCCTTGCAGGGAATTAATTGCTATCGTATTCTGGAAACCCTTAAAAATAATGCCGATTTAACCACAGAAATAGATGCCGGTGATTCCAAATACAGCAGTAAAAAAGCACCAAAGGCCGGGAAACAATTGGGCCCTCAAATAGTCGCAACAGGGGAAGTAATTGAATATAGTGTTCAATCTAAGGGTGTTGCCGTTATGGGGGTTGGAACCAGTAAAAAAGTTGTGAAAATTGGATTTAATTTAAAATTGATTAATCCGGAAACCCGTGATATTATCACTTCCAGAGTGATTCGGGTGCAATCCAAAACCTCGGGTGCAGTGAGTGTTTTGGGTATAGTAAATACCGGCAATACCGATCCTGCCATTGCCGCGGTGATGGAAGATGGGGTTATACAAGCAGTTCAATTTATGGCCAAGGTTCGGGATTCTTTAAATATTACCGTAGATAATATCCCGGGAAATGCTTCCAAAGATCCTAATGCCCCTGCTGAAATAGAGGTTTCCCTAAGCGGGGCCAATTTTACCAGTTTTAATAACCTAGCAACAATTATTTCGAGCATTCCGGGATACCAATCTATGGAAAAATCCTTAACCTCCGGAGTAGGAAGTTTTACGGTAACGCATACGGGTTCAGCCGATAATTTTTTAAATGAATTAAATAAGAAACTGGGAGCCAAATACGAAGTAACGGGCTTTACCTCAGATAAAATTGATGTGAAGGCCAAATAAGGTATATCAACCAAGATTTTTTTAATACGCCGTTTGATTCACCAAATTCTTATTGAATTAAACGGCGTATTCATTTTATAGGTTTCCTTTTTCCTAGATACCAATAAGGGAATCCATTCAAGGAAGGGAAACCTAGATTATACCAGATCTTATTCGAAAGGAATTGTTAAAAATTTTTTAGAGAATATCCAATTAAAAAAAGGATAAAAAGAACAATCGATTGCAATATT
>Ga0209067_10001233_pt1 | contig 15960 bp, 20 predicted proteins | sample ColStrG_CSR_2013_FD_187199 | JGI IMG/M metagenome (GOLD analysis project Ga0209067, IMG submission 187199) | Freshwater sediment microbial communities in response to fracking from Pennsylvania, USA - Cold Stream Run_MetaG_CSR_2013 (SPAdes)... | ecosystem: Environmental > Aquatic > Freshwater >...
ACCTTTATGTCATCAAATTCTATTGCCAAAAGGGGTAGTACTCACCATTAGCGGTATACCTAGTACAGACTTATCGGTACAGTCAATGGAGATGCGCGGATGATGATTCTAGATCATGATATGCTAGAATTTGAATGGCCGCCAAGGGAGGTATTTGAAAACTTAGTTCAAGTCTTTTAGAAAGAAATTGTCTTCTATAAACTCAAAAATTTCGAGTATTGTTACCATGATTGTTACCCTTCTTCATAAAAAAAGCCTCAAATCAATATGAAATGAAGCTTTTTTAGCGGTCCGGACGGGACTCGGCTAAAGATATAAATTGGTCTTTCCTTGCATGAAATGGCGTTTATGACCTAATTTGTAAACAATTAGGGACACCAGAAGACGCTATAAACCGCCACCAATACCGCCACCAATGGGAACGATCAGTTTTGTGCTTAGAACAGATAAGAAGAAAAAAAACGATGAACAGTATCCAATTTTTCTTCGATACAATCACGGTGAAAGTAAGTTTGTCATTGCCACTAAACTGAAATGTTTAGAAGGGGAATGGGATACCGAAAAGGGTAAACCCAAGAAATCTAACAGCGACTTAGAAGATCAATTGAACGATAAGCGAAAAGAGTTCAATAAGAATGCGGTTTCAAAAGTTGAGGGCGATCCGGAAGCCGACAAGGTTAGAAATGCCTGGAAGGCCTACAAAAAGGAAAAAAAGGAAAAATTACCTGAGGCCGTTTTTAAGAATAGCATACTTGCGCGCTGGAATGATTATCTAGAATTTCAAGATCAAACCCTTTTCAAGGGTAAGAAACGGACCAAAGACACGATCAGAAATAACCGAAACAGTCGGGCACTATTTGGTAAATTCTTAGCGAGCAAGAAACGGCAAACCATTAAACCTGAAGCCCTAACGATAGAAGATTTCAAGAAGTATGAACATTGGCTCACTAATAGCCCCGATGCCTGGGTGAAGGATCCAAAAGACGATGAGGAGGAAAAAACCAAGTCTCCCAACGGGGTAGCCAAAGCATTAAAGCATTTCAAAAGTTTTCTTAAATGGCATATTCGAGGAGGTGGCCGCCTGGGCTTCAATATATCCGAAATAGAATACTCAGAAACCCCGGGCATAAAGATTTCACTAACAGAGAATGAACTTAATACAATCGCTCAGCGCGAGTTTAACGGCCGTTTGAATTTGGTTAGAGATTTATTGGTATTGCAATGTTCCACCGGTGTAAGGGTTTCCGATCTTCAAAGACTATGCTCTAACCTGACAGAGGATAAAACAGCCTTTAAGATCAAGACAAAAAAGAAAGGCAAGTTTGTTTTCATCCCGATTTTACCTTTGGCTAAGGAGGTTCTTAAACGCCATAATTACAACATCGAGCAAATACCTGAGACAAAGTACCGCGAGGGAATAAAATCAATTTATCGAACGCTTTGGCCTTCCAAGACTATCGAAGTAGGTGAGGGGGATAACCTGAGAGAGGTTTTTATCCATGAGGAAATTTCTAGCCATGACATGGTAAGGACATTTGTGAACATTGCCGCCAAGAAAGGCATTACCGTGCCCACCATTGCCACGATCACCGGGAAGTCAATCCAGGTGCTATTGAAGAACTACCTCAGCGAGGACAAGGATCATGCGGCCAAAGAACTGTTAGAAAAATTTGATGTGTCACCACTAAAAATTGCAAAATGAAAAACCCTACTAATGAGGATCTTGAATGGGCAAAACAAGGGCTAATGAAATATGTTCAGCTTATGTCAGCTAGTGTTAACCACCATTGGAACCTGGAAGCTGATTGCGTCGCATTGAATAAATACAATGACACGCCTGATTTCCTTGATCGTGAGAAATTCGAAGATGAATGTTGTGATATTTTTGGATTAAGATCAAAATCAATTAAGATTCTACAGATTAATTTGAGGTTATTAGCATTTGAAGCCAAGCCCTCATATAACTGTTTAGAGAAAAACTGACTTAATAAAAACCCTCAAATTAGGCGGGAATCGCCACAAAAAATGAAAGTAATTAAGAGGGATTATAAGGGAGATTCAAAAGAATGTGAGTCTTATAGGAAATACTAAAGGCTGAGGCATGAAAAAAAAAGAAGGTGTAAAAAATAAAGAGTTAATTACAATAGACCTCGAGAGCTATAAAGACCTGCTTGAATCAGAAAGAGTTTTAAAGGAATTGGCAAAATATCGGTTTGCAATTAGCCCTAAAGGATTATACCAGGACGAATTTTTTAGGTTCAAAATTTACAAAGACAAAAATTTGAAATTCAATCGAGGATGGCAGGAACAGACCCTAATAAAAACAGATATTATTTTTTCATCAGCTCAAAATTTTGCTAAGGATAGGGATGCGATTTTAAGAACCAAACACCGCAGAGGCAAAGGAGCAAACACAACAAAGGCTAAGGGTGAGGCCCGATACATGGTCGCAAAAGGTGTTTTTCAATTTTTAGAAAGCACCGAAAAACTACCAATTAAAAGAAGTCAAATTGTTGAAGCAGTTAAACCCGTTTGGAAAAAACAATCCGCTATAAAACTGCCAGCAGAGAAAAGACTCTTTGATTTTCAGACCAGATATTTAAGTGAAAAGCAGTAAAGGCTATGCCTTTGCCCACAAGTAAGTAAGTCTTACCATAACAGCACATTGTTGTCCATAGTTTTGTCCTACCATTTAAGGGGCAAAAATTTATGGAAATCACTGATAAAAATTTTTTGAACATCCACGAAGCGCGCGCATTTCTTGGCGTGTCTCGTTCATTCCTTTACAAAATCAAAAACAAGCTTCCGGCCCATGGCCTAGGGAACAAGACTTATTTCCGCAAATCGGATTTAGAAAGCCTTTTCACTCCGAAAGTGATTGCCAGAAAAAACAAAAGCACTCAATTGGGTTGAGCGCCTTTATTTTTTTACCAAAACATCTTAACCATGTTTCAGTACAACAAATTTACAAAATCTCCTACATCCAAAACAGGATATAACCTTTTAGAAGGTTTTGAGCCGATCTTTGATAAGTCGGTTTATTTAATCGTTCCTCGCTATGTACACGGCAGAAGTCCGGCATTTTCTTTAGTTGCAAAAGGAAAACACATTTCAGGGCTTTATCCAACAGGCCCGGCACTCTTTGGGGATCACGGCAAGTGCGCACTAATAATTTTCATCCGTGAAAACGGAATTGATCTCTTTCAAACCGACCTAGATCCTATTACTGCGCGAGCAATGCTTTGCAGCGGTCAATTGAACGACCAACTATTTGAAGCCAGGGAGAAAACAAAGCACAACCAAACGCTAACCACCCGGTTATGAAATATTCAATACCTGCCGGACTGCCCATCAATGAGCAATCGCGTTTACTCGCATACTTGAAAGTAAAATTTCACGATGGATATTTTTTCAAAAAGGACATTTCAAGAATAGCCCGAATCTATGGCAAAGACCTAAGGACGTTTAAAAAATTGTTGTTAACGCTCTTTAACGAGGGCTTAATTGGTGAGGATGAGAAAACAATCTACCTCAGAAGCTGGAAGTTCATTACCGGATTAAAAAAATTCAATCTGCAGTCATTTGAATGCTCACTTAAGAACCTGAGCGATAAAGAAAGATTTGAGGTTATGTTGTTTTCGGCAAAAGTAACCTCTATACAAAAAGCAATCCGGAAGGGAATGGCGAGAGAACGATTAAGAGGGGGTTCACATCAAATTGCCATCCCGACCGGGTTTCTTGCTGAGACCTGCAAAGTGTCCACCGGCAAAGTTAATCAATTAAAGACAAAAGCATCGTTTATTGGCTTGATTAAGGTTTCAAAGAACTATTTGGATCACGGACCAGGAACGGCACAAAGCGCGAGGATTGCAAGCAGAGAAACCCCAGGGATATTTTTAAAAGATAACCGATTGATAAAACGAAATGCCGATCAGATGGAAAGTAATGTGTTAACCTATCGGATCAGGAATAGAAAAACTAAAAAATTCATCGCGTGAAGGGGAACCAGATTGCAGTCGGGGATTGTGGTGGGTCGGCTTTTGGTTTGGGGGCCGATCTGCCCTTTCTTTTAAAGAACATAAAAACAGATTATCAATTATGACAGACTTTCAAAAAATACTTCAATTCTTCACCGCCCTGGGATTCAATCCATCGCACAATTCAGTAACAATTTTTGTGACTACACCGGAAGGCCATTTCAAAATATCCTATTATGACGAGTCCAGGAACGTGCCAACGCAATTTCAGGGTTCACCCGTTTCACACAAGTATAAGATGACGGTCAATTCATTTTCACAATTCGAAAAATACTATAAATCAATTTTAAACAACAAGTAAGATGAAACCAAAATCAACAAAAGGAGGATCAGCCGGTCCGGTTATTCCGGGCACAAACACACCGAATGATGAAAAGGAAATTTAAACTTCAAAAGAATGAAAACAGAGAAAGCAACAAAAACTAAAAAACGTGCAATGACATGGGAAGAATTAAAGCGCGCATTTACTCCGCCACCAGGATCAAAGCGAAAAGTAACCTTCATCGAAAATCCGCATGAACAATTTAGGAAACATCAAACCTATTTAGATAAACGGCTCGCACACCTTCAAAGACTATTCAATACACCAACAAAGTAAACAGCCATGAAACTATTCAAAAAAGATCAGATGTTGCCAATTGTCATTCATGAGGAAACCAAGGGAATAGATGAGTTTCAAGCGATCGTTAAACGGACGGTTAAAACACTTAATGAGATTTCAAAAGTCATTCCGTTATCAGACTATGAATCCATTTGCAACGCTAAACGCAACGCAAAAGAAATAATTGATGGTATTGCCATTCAAAAGAATCCGACACTCCAAGCGATTACAGAGAATAACCCATCATTCAGAATACCTTGGACAAGTGATCTAAAGAAACAATTTAGCCAGCTTGAAAGCCTCGATGGATATGCGTGTAAGTTTGCCCTATTCAACGGCCGTGAGTTTGTTATTGATGGCAAAATCGAAGATGAGTTTAACTCACGATTCAGGATGACAATTACCAGGGATGACCAAAAGAAAAGATTGGATGTTGCCACCGCGATAAGGGATTTTCTAAACTCATTGTCTAAATCTGAATTGCAATATTTCTTGAATAACCATTCAGATATCAGAAGCCTTGTTTCAATCGGTGATCCGGGCACAATAAGAGTGGATGAACAGAATGAGGAACAATACAGAGTTAACGAGCGGTTTGTATTTTTTGAACTGAAAGAGCAGGTTAATGACCGCCCAACGGTAAGACCGTTCAATAATATCCCGGATGGAGATTTTATTTCTGAAACCTCAGAGAGCAAAGACTATGCACCACGCAAGCATAAACTATTGAAGGACCTTAGCCCTCGAGAATTGCAAGCACTAGAGTATGAGAGCCTGGTCAAACAAGCGTGGCCTAGCGTTAAGCAAGCATAATAACCGCCTGGACGAATATGGTATGCACGCATACTATTTTAACCCCCTGGGTACCTTGAATCTGAAACAGCAAAAACTGGAAACCGCGCTTTCGGAAAAAAACTCTCGCGCAGCAAAATAAAAGTATGGGGGGGGTTGTGTGAATTGACTTCAAAAACAATGAAAACGGATGAATAGAAGGCAGATAAATACTACAAAAACAGGCGAATTAAGCCTCATTAAACGAGTTCCAAAGCCACCGGATGGCATGAAAGGTGTTGCCCTTGATTGGTGGAATAAAAAATGTGCTGACCTGATCAAAGAAGGTTATCTCACAAGTCTTGTGCTTGAATCGCTCGAAAGTTACTGTAATGTGCTTGCTGACATGGCATACATCCGAGAAAAAATAAATAAGCTAACGCCATCTGATAATTTTTTCCGGTGGCAGAAGGCATACAATGAGGCGAACAAATTACAAATCACGATGGCCCGTGAATTTGGTTTTACCTCCACTTCGGCAAACAAAGTTGAAAGGCCGAAAGAGAAAAAGAAAAAAGACTGGCTCGATCTAATTTAAAAAATCATGATTATCAAAATAAAACTTCCAAAGTTTCTCAGGCCATGTGATAAGGAATTTATCAAGGCCCATGTAAAGTGGATGAGAGCGGATCTTGTAACACCAATCAAGAATCCAAAGCCTTTCAACAAGGCAATTTAGATTTGTCCTACTTTTGACAATACTTGGATTTTGTGGGTTATTTTTCGAGATTTCGATTGTAGACAGATTTTTCACTTTGGATACTCCAGAAATTCAGAATTGGAAACACTTTCTTTACATTGCCGCTCCTGCGTTGACTGCTATTGCAATAATCCTAGGAACAATTATAATCCTAGGAACAATTATCGGTGAAAATGTGCCTTAAAAATGATTTACACTAATAAGTGAAAAATCTTAAACCTCCTAAAACAACGCCAGTAGATATTTCACTTGAGGGTGTGAAAGCTCTAATGGAGGTTTTTCCTGCAGGTTCATTGTTAACTTATGGGTTAAAACAATTCATTCAATTGCCTCTAGACAAAAGAATGAATGAATTTTACAAAAATATCTCTGAAGCCATTAACAAACATGCCCAACAAATTTTAGAACTTTCTTCCAATGATAGGTTTGTTACAATTCTTCTGCAGGCAGGCAATATTTACATAAGAAATCACCAAGAAGAAAAACTTAAAGCTCTTAGGAATGCAGTTATTAATTCAATTGAAACTCCGTCATATGACGAGTCAATTCAAATTGTATTTCTTTCGATGATAGACAGGTTTACCCCTTGGCATTTAAAGGTCCTCAGTCTCATTAATGATTCAAAGATCATGAGACCTGAGGATAGGCCAATACTGAGATCAAATGCTTTAAGCGCAATTAAAAACTTCTATCGTTTTTTTAATGACCAAAACGAATTTCTGAGTCTTATAATTTCAGATTTCGAGACGGCAGGGCTTATCAATGTAGGTGAATCTAGTCAAAGTATTCAGCTTGGTCAGCAGATTCGTCCTTTAACTTTGGAGCTAACTAAGATCGGCCGTCAATTTCTTAATTTCATTAGCAAGAAGGAGAAACAAGAAAAATGAAAAGTGGAGAGGTGGAAGAATTTCAAAGATTACTCTTCATTGACATTGGTCAGGGATGAAGCCATTTACCCGATTGAAACGATAGTGAGAAGAAAAAAAACTGGGGAGTTCGCTATTATTAAAAATTACAACTTTCAACATGACGGTAAGGGATTCTTAAACTACCTGGGACTAGTCGAAGGTAAGGGCGAAGGACTCTACGCCCTTTATCATGATGACATTGAATTTGAATGGCCACCGCTAGAAGTGTTTGAAAACTTGGTGCCGGTCTTTGGTTAAGGATCGGGGTTAAACTATCCCTAAATAGGGGATGAACCTATTTGTTACTTATTTGGTTGGGTAAGTATTAATACAAAATTATTTGTATTTTTAAATATTGAAAACTCAATCTCCTAATAAATGAAACCGCAATTGTCTTTGAATTGTGTATTTGTGCCGGATGAAGAGACAAAGGGATTTAGTGCTTTTTTCGAGGAGTTCCCAGATACCTTTGCTCAAGGTTCTACCAAAAAGGAAGCCCTAGAAAATTTATTAAAGTTGGTAAGTGCTTTACTAGCAACTATGAAAGATAATAGCATAGTGATAGCTAATTCAGTCCGCGAAACCATCACCCTCCAATATGCATGAGTTCTGGCGAGTTAGTAAACTACCTTCGTCGAAATGGTTGTATTATTAACGTCACTGGAAACGCCAATGTAATTAGGATTAGCAATCCAGCAACTGGCGGCGCTGCCAATATCCAACCTGGATTAGAAATAGTATTTCCTTTCACCATTTGTGCTGTTTGTTTTCGGTTAGGCATCGCGCCTCCATCAGGCGTTAATTGTGCAAAATCATTTATTGGGGAAAGACAAAAGATATAGTCAAACCGCTACCAATACCGCCACCAAAGGCAAATAAAAAAGGCCAATCTATTGATATACAATTGATTGGCCTATCGATTAGCGGTCCGGACGGGACTCGAACCCGCGACCTCCTGCGTGACAGGCAGGCATTCTAACCAGCTGAACTACCGGACCTTTAAAACAGGCTGCAAATATAGGATTGCTACACCGTTCTGCAAACTATGGCTGGCGAATATTTGCCAATTATTTATCCTTTACACATCGAAATCCAACTGTGGCATTTCGTTCGAAGCCCGGAGATACTCTTAATAGGTACTGCTTGTAGTGAAGTTCCCGCGGGCCGCCTTGCACGTACCACCAGCTTGAACTTGGCTTGAAATAGCTTCCTCCTTTCATCATGATGTAACGATAACTACCGCTTTCATAAACGTCATTGGTTAGGTGCCACACGCAGCCAACCAGATCATGAAGACCAAATGGATTCACTCCCTTCGGGTAGCTCCCAACGGAGTGCAATTTTCCGTCTCCCAGGTTACACATCATCGCATCAATACCTTCTAAAGAGGAGACGGTCAACGTTTCTGTTACCACTTCTTCTTTGCGCGTCACCGCTTTAGATTGTTTCCAAGGCCAATCGCTTTTGGCTGAAGTTTGAGCAGCATACTGCCATTCCACTTCTGTGGGTAAACGTTTTCCTGCCCACTTGGAATAGGCCTGACAATCTTCATAAGAAACATAAACCACCGGAAAGTTTTCTTTATCGGTCGGGATTCTTCTCCAAGTCCAGTTTTTTAGAAAATTAACGGTATCCGTGGGTAAATAATGAGTGGCATCAAGAAACTCTTTGAATTGACGGTTGGTAACTGGGAATTGATCCATATAGAATTCGGGCATGTCAAAAGTTTGCCCTTCTTTCTCCTTGGGGTAAGGGATGAAATCATCTCCATGGGTGGCGTGATAGGTGAATTTGGCTGCCGGAATCTTTACCATGCCTTTTGGAATTTTTTCGGTACCCGAAGTTTTTTCGACCTGACTTATCAGAATAGGTTCGCCAGCTGAAACCTCTACAATTGTTTCGTCAAAAAGCTGATCCTGTTGAAATGCTTGAACAATAATCTTTCCTTCAAAGTTGCCGAAGGTTTTGAACAAGTCAAGTGTTCCTTTGTTGTTGTGGGAGATAAAAGGTTTTTTACTATAAGCTGGGTTGCCGGCCCAGATTTTTATTATACAGTTCTCAATTGCTACGTACGTGAGAACAGGTCCGTCCCTTGTCACATTTACGATCTCGGGGAGTTCAGCAATGCAGTCCACGGTACCCTCGTTATTTGTTCCAAGGTATTTTGAAGAGAATGCCTCGGCATTTGCAGGCAGATAATTGACCGAATCCTTTTTGGTGGGCTTCAACAATTGATGATGCCACAGATCAACAAAGTGAAACCCTTTTCGAGGCGTTACCTTGAAAAGTTGGCCGCTGTAGCCTTCTGGCTTCAGGCTAAAAATGGTGTAAATAGTTTTCTTATCAGACGACCATTGATTCACCCAGATGCTATCACAGATTGTGGTGATTAGCGGTGTGAATTTTTGTGAGATAAAATTTTCGCTGTTCTCGCGTAGGATCATCGAAGTTTTCCCAAGGAATTTGTACTGGCTCTCTTCCCAGTCAGGGTGCCCGGGCACAAATTGGTTAATTTCAGTCCCGTACCCATTGAAAAATGAAGTGGCATACTCACGTCTGATCGGCTCTTTGTAAACTTCAGCTACTCTAAAAATGGCAAATTCGGGTTTGATCAATTTATTCAGGTTGAGTTGAGGTGGATAGTAAAGAGCATTGTGGACACGCCCCGCGACAATGCCACTCATGTCTTTAGGAACGGCCATGCCTTCGCTATACATGATCACGCCCTTCTTCACCTTATCTGCTGCCAGCTGCAGCTCTTTGCTTGACTCTCCTTTTGTGTCAAGCACAACACCATCGGCCGATGTTTCCCGGATAAGGTATTCAAGCCCGTTAAGATGACCTTCTGATCGGGTACTCTCATCCCATGGATTGTAAGCGATGAAAAATTTAGTGCCAAGATTTCTTACCGTATCAGCCAGTGCGCGTAGCGCAGGCAACCCACCGGGCAAATCCCTGTACATGTCAAACTGGTTACGGTCGTCCATGCCTAGCGTCGGCCATGTCGGCCAAAGGCAAATTACATCGTCACCACCGTAAAGTGATATGCCTTTCTTAACAAAGTCCGGAAGATTGAATTTTCTTGTCTTGTTATCATAGTAGCTTTTGTCCCAGGCCATCATCAGGTGCATAACGTAGGCTTTCCTGATCCAGGTCAAATCATTTCTTTCAAACAGGGAATTATCAAATTGCGCGACATCGTAGAGCATCTTCTCATGAAAAACTTTTCGCACCCCTTCTTGCCATTCCCCTGAATAGGTATCGAAATACAATAAGTAGTTAACCGACCCACCGGGAAAAAGCAGCGTTTCAAACCTTTTCCCTTTTCCTTTTTGAATCGATGACGCGTCTCGCCTTGCCAAGGCGCACACGCTTAGGTTGCTATTTAAATCTACTTCAGAGTAACCCAACTCCCAGGCATTGTCAGGTACAATGACATTCACCGGTCTCTTATTAGGAATGAATAGGTGTGTCCTGGAAAGACGGTGGTTCCCCAGCCCGGTGATGTGAACCCGGTCTTTTGATTCTCCCAATGGAATAACGTTGAAAATGGAAATGGTATCCTTCGTTGTGTTCTGAAAATTAATGGTGAATTTCAAAGAGCCTGAAAAATGAGAGCCCGATGAAACACTCATCTTTATTGAATTCGGGTTGATCATAACGTCTTTATGGCTTAAATGAAAAGATGCCATGGGAAAATCAACGGGGTAAGACTTTCCATCGGAAGTTTCTGCCTTGGCAACTCTTCCATCTTGGATCAAAACGGACGAAAGGTTTTGAGCCCAGCTGCAGGTGGAAACGCAGTTCAGAAGGAGGATGATGGAATTAGTGGCGGCTAGTTTTCTCATAACCTTAGTGGGTAGAAATATCAAGTAACAAAATAGGGAGGTGGATGGCAAGCATTTCTGATGGGAAACCAACGGGCACGGGAAATCTCATTACCTTTGTCGGTTTAGAAAAGCGGGATCCGCCAAAGAGATGAATTTCAGCGAAGATTTAGACAGTTTTCCAGTATTTGAACTTATCCGCAGGACAGCAAATCAATTGGGTTTCGAGACCTATGCCGTAGGTGGATACGTGCGTGATTTGTTACTGAAACGACCCTGTAAAGACATTGATTTTGTTTGCGTAGGGAGCGGTATCGGATTGGCAGAAGCCGTAGCAAAGGCACTCGGGGAGGTGCCCGTTACCACCTTCAAAAATTTTGGAACGGCGATGATCAAATATCAGGATTATGACCTGGAATTTGTTGGAGCACGGAAAGAGTCATATCGCAACGATTCGCGCAAACCCCTGGTGGAAAATGGCTCGCTGGAGGAGGATCAGCAACGGAGGGACTTTACCATTAATGCCATGGCCATTAGCCTGAACGATAAAAACTATGGCGAATTAATTGATCCGTTTGGAGGAGTTGCTCACCTGGCAAAAAAATTGATTCAAACTCCGCTCGATCCCGAGGTTACCTTTTCCGATGACCCGTTGCGTATGATGCGAGCGATTCGTTTTGCGTCACAATTGAATTTTGATATCGAGGCCAACACCTTTGAAGCCATCATCAGAAATTCTTCAAGACTGAAAATTGTTTCCATGGAACGCATTACCGATGAATTGAATAAAATTATTTTGTCGCCAGTGCCATCGTATGGATTTAAGTTACTTTTCCAAGGTGGCTTATTAAAAGAGTTTTTTCCAGAGATGGTAGCGCTACACGGTGTGGAATATGTGGATAACAAAGCACACAAAGATAATTTTTATCACACCTTGCAAGTCCTTGACAATGTTTCTAACGTGTCCGATGACTTGTGGCTTCGATGGGCTGCGATCTTGCATGATATCGCCAAGCCTTTGACCAAACGCTTTGAACCCAAAGTAGGCTGGACGTTTCACGGCCATGAAGACAAAGGTGCCCGCATGACGCCCGGTATTTTCAGAAGGATGAAATTGCCGATGAATGAGAAAATGGACTTTGTGCAAAAGTTAGTGCGATTGCATCTTCGTCCGATTTCTTTAGTGAAAGAAGTGACCGACTCGGCGGTGCGCAGACTTTTATTTGAAGCAGGAGATGATGTGGAGGCCCTGATGACATTATGCCGGGCTGACATTACTTCTAAAAACACGGAAAAGGTAGCGAAATATTTAGGCAACTTTGAACGAGTGCAAAATAAAATGATCCAACTTGAAGAACGCGATCAGGTTAGAAATTTTCAACCCCCCATTACCGGTGATGAGATCATGAAGATGTTTAACCTACCGGCAAGTCGAATCATCGGCGAAATTAAGGAGCAAATCAAGGAGGCTATTCTGGAGGGTGAAATAAAAAATTCGCGAGAAGAAGCGCTTGATCTATTAAAGAAGATTGCAAAACAAAAAGGATTGATTAACCAAAATGTAAACCCCAAGTGATATGAGAAAATGTGTAATTGTCTTGATCTTAATTTCGATAACGGCGACGGGCTGGGCACAGAAGAAAAAGAAAAACGAAAAGCAGGAAGCAGCCAAACCGCAGGAAACACAATCCGTCGTACAGCAAAACAAGCCTGAACCTGTTGCTCCAAAAGATACCGTGCCAAAAGTTGATCCTTTGACCCGGCATTATGCTATTAAGTATTCATTGGCGGTGAAGTGGAATGATCTGGAAGCGGCCAAAGATGCCTTATACGATTTGATCATTGAGAATCAGGGCAATGATTCCATTATTTATGAACTGGCGGTTTATTACTATCAAAACCAAAAATACCCATCGGCGGTTTTGGTTTCACAGGAGTTACTCAAACGTAACCCAAAGAATACAGCGGCACTGGAAATTGCGGCCGTGGGCTACGAGAGCCTTGGTGTTCCAGATCGTTCCTTGCAATACTATGAGAGTTTGTTTTTGTTGCAAAACAATCCGGCCGTATTATATAAGATGGCATTTTTGCAATACCGGTTGAAGAGATTTAAGGAGAGTGGCACGTCGGCGGATATTTTAATGGCGGATAAAAATATCGATACCTTGAAAGTCAATTACGATGATGGCAAGGGTGCGCAAAAGGAATACCCGATGAAAGTAGCCTTGTTGAATTTGAAGGGTTTGCTGGCGCAAGACCAAGGGGATAAGGTGACGGCGAAAAAATTCTATGATCAGGCCTTGGCACAAGCGCCAGATTTTGCTCCGGCAAAAGAAAATATGGCGAAACTGAAATAAAATGCAACCTTTTGGAACATGGGTTGTCTATAGGGAGGAATAATAGTGTTTGGATTATCCGGCTCATCATAATGTAGAGAAGTTGATTACAGGCTGTCGCCAGGGTGATCGGCAAGCGTACCATCAATTGTATAAGCTCTACAGCCGGGCAATGTATAATGTAGGGTACCGGATTGTAAATGATGCGGATGAAGCCAAGGATGTGCTGCAGGATGCGTTTATCAGCGCATTCAACAGTTTGGAGTCCTACCGGGGCGATTCAGCCTTTGGTGCCTGGCTGAAACGAATTGTAGTCAATAAGGCCATTAATTTGGTGAGGCGAAGAAGATTTGAAAGAATCCCGGAAACAGCAGGATTTGATGTTCAAGACTTGGAAATGGTGGATGAACTGGAGGGTTTTCCTTTTACCGTGGAGAATGTTAAAAAGGCAATTCAACAATTACCCGATGGTTATCGCGTTGTTTTATCGATGTATTTATTAGAAGGTTATGATCACTCAGAAATAGGTGAGGTGTTGGGAATTTCGGAATCAACTTCAAAGTCGCAGTTTAACAGATCAAAAAAGAAATTAAAGGAAATCCTGGAAGGAGGTATGCTATGAAAATCAAAGACGCATTAGGAAAATTTATCGCTGAAAATCGGGAGGCCTTTGACGCCCAAATGCCGCCAGAGAAAGTGTGGCATGAAATTGAAAAGGCTTTACCGAAAGACAAAAAGCACGTCTTCTGGAATTCTGTTACCCTTTGGCGCGCGGCGGCTTTGGTCCTTCTTGGGCTGTCCTCCTATCTTTTGGCTTCTAAAAATTACTTACCGCCAAACAAACAAGAAATCGTTGAAATTCAGGGGTTCAATGATCTTGAAATTTATTATAGCTCACAGATTAGCGAGAAAATGGATATGGTTCATCGCTATCAATCTTCCACTGGCCTTTCCGAGGATGAGATTACGCAGAATCTAAAAAAACTCGAGGCCATGTATTTAGTTCTGAAAGACGAAATGAAAAGAAGACCTTCGCAGGATGTACGAGATGCGCTGGTGTTAAATTTATTGGTTCGCATTGACTTGATTAACCAACAATTAAACAAATTAGACAAGACGGTTGAAATAAGTGAAAAGCAAAAAAATATCCAGAGCTAAATTTCTAGAGCTGCTTAAAATTCGGTGCTTATTTCAAAATTTTCTTTTTTAGAGTCCAATAATTTCCCGTCTTCGCATTTCAGGATTCGTGCCGGGAATTTTTTTATCAACCCATAGCCATGGGTGGCCATCAAAATGGCGGTACCGCTTTTATTGATCTGCTGAAAAACTTTCAGGATGCCATGTGAAACTTCGGGATCCAAATTGCCGGTGGGTTCATCGGCGATTAATAATACGGGTTCGTTAATCAACGCGCGGGCAATGACAACACGCTGTTGTTCACCGCCAGAAAGTTGGTGCGGCATTTTTTTCTCTACCGAACCTAATCCTACTTGCATGAGTACTTCGGCCTGACGGTTTTTCATCTTGGCATTGTCATTCCAACCGGTGGCCTTCATGACGAAAGTGAGATTTTCTGAAACCGTCCGGTCGGGGAGAAGCTGGAAGTCCTGAAATATAATACCAATTTTTCTCCTTAACAGCGGTATATCTTTCGTTTTGATTCCTCGTATGTTGTACCCGGCGACGTCGATGTCCCCCAATCGCAAAGGCAAATCCGCGTAAAGCGTTTTAAGAAGAGAGGATTTTCCGGATCCGGTTCGCCCGATGATAAAGACAAATTCCCCTTTCTCGATCTCAAAACTGATGTTGTTCAATACGGTATTCTGTCCTTGAAAAATGGTGGCTTCGTGGATTCGCAAAACAGGATCAGAGGAGAAGACCATTTATAATTTTGGATTTACCGATTCCGATAGTCAATTTTTAAATGCGTGTTAGCTTCAACTATTCATGTTTAACCATTGGCCTTTTTGTGGTCAGCTAAAAATTTAGCTAGCCCCGCATCCGTAAGCGGGTGATTTAACAAGTCGGTAATTACTTTGAGGGGGCAGGTGACTACATCGGCTCCAATTTCAGCACACTTTATTAGGTGCATGGTGTGACGAATACTGGCAGCAAGCACTTCGGTTTGATAGCCGTAGTTATCATAGATCAATCGAATTTGAGCAATCAATTCGAGGCCATCTTGTGAAATATCATCTAGTCTCCCGATAAATGGCGAAACATAACTGGCCCCTGCCTTCGCCGCCAACAAGGCTTGCCCTGACGAGAATACGAGGGTACAGTTGGTGCGAATGCCTTCACTTGAAAATTTTTTGATGGCCTTTACACCCTCTTTGATCATGGGTACTTTGACCACAATCTTATCATCTATTTTGGCCAGCTCCTTTCCTTCGGCAATAATGTTATCAAAATCAGTGGCAATAACTTCCGCACTCACATTATTATCTACAATATTGCAAATTGCTTTGTAATGAGCTTTCACTTTTTCATGGCCAGCTATTCCTTCTTTAGCCATCAGCGACGGGTTGGTCGTCACCCCATCGAGCACACCCAGGTTATAGGCTTCTTTAATTTCATTCAGGTTGGCGGTATCAATAAAAAATTTCATTGAGCATCTGGTTTAGGGTTGAATGCAAAGCTAATGGATTGATAGAACTCCGGAAACGGAATTCTAGGTTATGGAAAACTCAATGCTGCACTTCCAGTCGCTAGAATAAGGC
>Ga0209067_10001234_pt1 | contig 15959 bp, 15 predicted proteins | sample ColStrG_CSR_2013_FD_187199 | JGI IMG/M metagenome (GOLD analysis project Ga0209067, IMG submission 187199) | Freshwater sediment microbial communities in response to fracking from Pennsylvania, USA - Cold Stream Run_MetaG_CSR_2013 (SPAdes)... | ecosystem: Environmental > Aquatic > Freshwater >...
GCATCGCCTACAACCGCGAAGAAATGATCGATGTCCTCGGCCGCGGCCTTGACTTCTCGCCCGTGCGCGAGGCGCTGATTGAAGAGTCCGTGCTGGGTTGGAAGGAATTCGAACTCGAGGTGATGCGCGACACCAAAGACAACGTCATCATCATCTGCTCGATCGAAAACTTCGACCCCATGGGCGTGCACACGGGTGACTCGATCACCGTGGCCCCGGCGCAGACGCTCACCGACCGCGAATACCAGGCCATGCGCGACGCTTCGATCGCAGTGATCCGCGAGATCGGCGTCGATACCGGCGGATCGAATATTCAATTCGGAGTCAATCCAGCCACCGGACGCATGGTCGTGATCGAGATGAACCCGCGCGTCTCGCGTTCGTCGGCGCTGGCCTCGAAGGCCACCGGATTCCCTATCGCAAAGATTGCCGCGAAACTGGCTGTCGGTTATACGCTCGATGAAATTCCCAATGACATCACGCGCAAGACTCCGGCGTGTTTCGAGCCGACCCTCGACTACGTGGTGGTGAAGATCCCCAAGTGGCAATTCGAGAAATTTCCCGGAGCCGACGACACCCTCGGCCCGCAAATGAAGTCCGTCGGCGAGGTGATGGCCATCGGGCGCACTTTCAAGGAAGCCCTGATGAAGGGTATCCGCTCGCTCGATACCGGCAAGCGCGTGGGCTCGGTCAAGATCGAGCCGAAGATTCTGACCCAGAGATTGGTGACGCCGCATCCCGAGCGACTTTCGTACGTGCAGTACGCACTGCGACAGGGACACACGGTGAAGCAGGTCGCGACCATGACCTCGATGGACCCGTGGTTCCTTTATCAGCTCAAGGAAATTAACGATCAGCAACTCGAACTGGAAAAGCATCCGATGGAGTCGATCCCCACCGAGGTGCTGCGCGAATCGAAACGCATGGGCTTTTCCGACGGGCGACTGGCGGCGGTCTGGCGACTGGAGGGCCAGGAGAAGGTCCGGCACATGCGCAAGAAACACGGCATCATGCCGGTCTACAAGCGCGTCGACACGTGCGCGGCCGAGTTCGAGAGCTTCACACCGTATCTGTACTCGACCTACGAAGAAGAGGACGAGGCGTCGCCCACCGAGAAGAAGAAAGTCATCATTCTGGGCAGCGGGCCCAACCGCATCGGACAGGGAATTGAGTTCGACTACTGCTGCTGCCACGCTTCCTTCGCGCTGCACGAGGACGGCTACGAGACGATCATGATCAACTGCAATCCAGAAACCGTCTCGACCGATTACGACACTAGTGACCGCCTCTACTTCGAGCCGCTCACCTTCGAAGACGTCTGGGCGATCTACCAGCATGAGACTTCCAAGGGCGCGCCCGTCGGCGTGATTGTGCAGTTCGGCGGGCAGACGCCGTTGAACCTGGCGCTGCCTCTCAAGGCCGCAGGAGTCAGCATTATCGGCACCTCTCCCGAGTCGATCGATCTTGCGGAAGACCGCAAGCAATTCAACAAGCTGCTCGAAGAGTTGCAGATTCCACAGGCGCCCGGCGCCATGGCCACGTCGATCGAAGAAGCGGTCGAAGGCGCAAAGCGTATCGGCTATCCCGTGCTGGTCAGGCCCTCGTACGTGCTGGGCGGGCGCGCCATGGTGATCGCGTACGACGAAGAGATGATCACTCGCTACATGAAAGAAGCGGTTGAATACTCGCACGATCGCCCGGTGCTGATCGACCGCTTCCTGGAAAACGCGATCGAGGTCGACGTCGACGCACTGTCTGACGGAGAGGACGTGGTCATCGGCGGCATCATGCAGCACATCGAAGAAGCCGGCATTCATTCCGGCGATTCTTCGTGCGTGCTGCCCGCGGTCGACATTCCGCAGCCGTTGCTCGAGCGCATGCGCGATTACACCTTCAAGCTGGCGCGTGCGTTGCAAGTGGTCGGGCTGATGAACATTCAGTTCGCCATCCCGCGAGGCAATGGCAACTCGACTGGCAACGGCGCGGAAGGCGGCAAAGTGTATGTTCTCGAAGTCAACCCGCGCGCTTCGCGCACTGTGCCGTACGTCTCGAAGGCGACCGGCGTTCCCATGGCGAAGATCGCGGCCCGCCTCATGACCGGCCGCAAGCTGCGCGAATTTCTGCCGGAGAACATCGAGCGCCGCGCTGACCTCGATACGGGAAGTTATTATTACGTGAAGAGTCCAGTATTTCCTTGGAATAAATTCCCGGGCGTCGATACCGTGCTGGGCCCGGAGATGAAATCCACCGGAGAGGTTATGGGCGTGGCCGACAATTTCGGCGAGGCCTTTGCCAAGGCGCAGCTGGCCGCGGGACAGAAGCTTCCGACCACCGGAGCCGTCTTCATCAGCGTGACCGACCACGACAAGCCGCACGTCGCACCGGTCGCGCGCAAGTTCGTCGACATGGGCTTCAAACTCGTCGCCACAGCCGGCACTGCCGAAGTGATCGAGGCTGCGGGCATGAACGTGGAACGCGTCTACAAAGTGAAAGAAGGACGCCCCAACGTGGTCGACTTCATCAAGGGCCAGCGCATTCAGCTCATCATTAACACGCCCACCGGTCTGGAACCATGGTTCGACGAGAAGGCGATCCGCCGAGCAGCAGTGACAGCGCGCATTCCCACCATCACGACGCTAGCCGCGGCCCGCGCCGCCGCCGAGGGCATCGCTGCGCTCCAGCGCGGCGAAGTCAACGTGAAGGCGCTGCAACATTTGCACGCGGAGAGGAATGTGAGCAGGGCCTGAAAGCTGTGCGACAGACGGACAGCGGAAGATTGTGTTCTAGGGACAAGTTTCTGATCCGACACCGTCAGCTGGTCTTTCCGCCCATTGCCCAGAGATCCCTATTTTCAACTGTTTGCCATGTGTTACAATAATGCACAATGGGTAATACACTGACAATTCGCCTGCCAGAGGAACTACTCGAGCGCCTTCGGGAGAAATCCCGAAGTACCGGACTCCCGGTGGGCCGGGTGGTTCGCCAGTCGCTGGAAACGACACTGGGGGGGGATGAAAGCAATCCCCTGTTGCAGTTCGCCGGACTGATCAAGGGCGGGCCACGAGATGTCTCATCCCGCAAAGGATATTCCCGGAAATAACATGCAGGCTATTGCCGACACCGGGTATCTGGTTGCCCTGGTGCGCAAGGATGACCGGCATCATGCGTGGGCAACAAGCCTCGCCGGCCAACTCGACTTACCTCTCATCACGTGCGAGGCCGTGCTCTCGGAGACCGCGTTCCACCTGGAATCAAGCACCTACGTTCTCGAGATGCTGCAACGTGGGGCGATTCGTGTCGCATTCGATTGCACGAGTCATCTGCAAAGCCTTCATGATCTCGCGCAAAGATACGCGGATCGTAACCCCGACCTGGCAGATCTTTGTCTAATTCGCATGAGTGAACTGCATCCACACCACGTCGTGCTCACGGTTGACGACGACTTCCGCGTTTACCGGCGGAACAAGCGGGAAGCCATCCCGCTTTTGATTCCGCCTAGGAAGTGATACGCTAAATTCGCTATGCTGCTGCACGGCATTTTTCCTCCCATCACCACGCCGTTCTATCCCGACGGCAACGTTTATTTCAAAAAGCTTGAATCAAACGTGGAGCGTTACTCGCGCACTCCGGTGGCGGGCATTGTCGTGCAGGGTTCGACTGGCGAGGCCATCCTGCTCTCCGACCAGGAGCGGCGCGACGTGCTGAAGGCCGCGCGCGAGGCGGCGGCACCGAACAAAGTTTTGATCGCGGGAACCGGGATCGAGTCGGCAATCGAGACGCTTCGGCTCACCGAGTACGCCGCCGAACTCGGCTACGACGTGGCCATGGTGCGTACGCCGCACTACTACAAGAAGCAAATGCAGACGCCGAACCTGCTTGCGTTTTACCGCACAGTGGCCGACCGCTCGCCACTGCCGGTTATCATTTACAACTTCCCGCAGGCCACCGGGTACGACATGCCGGCCGAACTCGTGATCGAGCTCGCCGAGCATCCAAACCTGATCGGCATCAAGGAATCGAGCGGCGACGTGGAAAAGGTCTGCAAGATGGTAGAAGGCACGCGCCATATCAAGCGGAGCGCCCCCGTTACCGAGACGTTTGACGCGGTCACACCGCGCATGCTGGCGGCCGCGAGCTCGGCCAGCGAGGGCGGGGAATTGGTGCCTGTGGGCGCACTGTCCGGGGCGTCCGCTCCGCAACCTTCTTCGTCGTCTGTCACGGTTGTGGGCAAGATGAAAACGCGCCAGAAGGAAGTCGGGTTCCAGGTGCTGGTCGGCGCCGCGCAGAAGCTTCAGCCGTCGCTCGATGCCGGCGCGGTCGGGGCGATCCTGGCATTCGCCTGCCCGGCGCCCACTGCTTGCTACGAGATCTACGCCGCGTGGAAAGAAGGCGATGCGGAACTCGCCCGTATCAAGCAGGCGCGCATCGCCAAAGCCGCCGTGCGCGTAGCCAGTGACATCGGCATACCCGGCGTGAAGCACGGGATGGATTTCAATGGCTATTTCGGCGGTCCGTCGCGACTACCATTTCTCCCACTAACAGCCGAGCTGAAGGCGGAGATCGAGCGCGCTCTGGCCGACATAAGGAATTGAGTCGACGCCGGTGACGCAAGAAAAGTCGTCGCGCCCGAAGTTGCCTGTCGTCTCTGAGCAGATGAAAGCCTGGTCCGCCGCTTTAGCGGGCGAGATCAGCGGCTGGCCGCAGGTCACCTCGAAAGCATTCTTCGGACTCACGGCTCTCTATCGCAAAGACAAAATCTTCGCCGTCTTGTCCCGCACCCGCGGGATGGAGACGGCAAATTCACTCGGGTTCAAATTCGCGACCGTGCCCCCGCGTCTACGCGGCCGTTTGGAAAAGGATCCCCGCATCGGTTCTACCCGGATGCAGAAGGCACGCTGGTTCACCCTTGAACTCTCGTCCGATGCCGACCTGAAGGGGGCCCTCGAGTGGCTCTCCAGAGCTTACGAAGCGGCGGGCAAGACTAAGAAATCAAGCTAGTTGCCGCCGACTTGTGATCAGAATCACATCGGGGTATACTGCCTTCGAACGAACGTTCGAATTATTTTGGCTATGGCCACACTTTCTACCGCCAGACGAATTTCGACGCGCCGTCGCCCAGCAGCAATTGCTCCCGCCACACGCTACGACCGCCGCCTCGCGGAAATCCTGACTCACGCCACAGAGGTCTTCTGCAAGAAGGGATACGAAGGCGCTTCGATGCGCGAACTTTCCCGCGCCAGCGGTATGTCGCTGGCTGGTCTCTACTATTACTTCGAATCCAAAGAGCGGCTGCTGTTCCTGATCCAGAAGCACACGTTCACGACCATCGTCGAGAGGCTCAAGGCGCGGCTGGAAGGCGTGAGCGATACGGAAGAACGCATCCGCATCTTCATCCTCAACCACCTCGAATATTTCCTGGCCAACCAGGCAGCCATGAAGGTGCTTTCCCATGAGGCCGAAGTACTGAAGAACGGATTCGCTGCGGAAGTGGCCGCCATCAAGCGCGAATACTATCGCATCTGCGTTGGCCTACTCGATGACCTGAAGAACGAGCGGGACTTGCAGTTTTCAACCCGCATTGCCGTGCTCAGTCTGTTCGGCATGATGAACTGGATCTATACCTGGCACAACCCGTGCGTGGATGCTGACGCGGCCTCGATGGCCCGCGAGATGGCCGACATTTTTCTGCGCGGCGTGGTGACGCCAGCGAGGGCGCGCAAGGAGCGGTGAGCCGTCGCGGCCGGAAAGTGTTCTGGGAAGCGTGTTCTGGGACGAGAGGCGTGGGGACGAAAGGTTTTGGGAAGGGCACGGCTTTAGCCGTGCCGTAAAGGCTCGTAGAGAAATCTGGGTATTAGCCCCTGAGGGCGACCCGAGTTCTCGAGATGGCAGGATTCAAGGAGCAATTCACATGGCAACTACAATGCAGCCGGCGACCACCGAAACCACGAAGCAACTGATCAACTACCGCACCGATGGAGGCGTCGGCGTGATCGAGATGTGCGATCCGCCCGCCAACACTTACACCTATGAAATGAATCGCCAGCTCGATGACGCAATCCTTAAAGCGCGGATGGACAACGACGTCCATGTGATCGTGCTGACGGGCGCGGGTGACAAGTTCTTTTCCGCCGGCGCCAACATCAAGATGCTGTCCAGCGTTGATCCCACGTTCAAGTACTATTTCTGCCTGCACGCCAATGAGACGCTGCTGCGCTTCGAACATACCCCCAAGCTCGTGATCGCGGCGATCAATGGCCACTGCGTGGGGGGCGGCCTGGAGATCGCCATGGCCGCCGACCTCCGTATCGCGCGCAAGGACGCCGGCAAGATCGGCCTGCCGGAAGTGAACCTGGGTGTACTTCCCGGTACCGGCGGCACGCAACGCCTCTCGCGCATGGTAGGGAAGAGCAAGGCCATTGAGCTGATGGTCACCGGCAATACGTTCTCGTTCGAAGAGGCGCTGGAACTCGGCATCGTCAACGACATCTTCGAGCGCGACGGCTTCATGGAAAACATCATGGAGTACGCCAAGCAGTTCTGCCCGCCGAACAAAGCGTCGAAAGCGGTTGGCCGAATCAAACGCGCGGTGCAGACCGGCTGGGAGATTCCGATGGAGTCCGCGCTCGCTGTCGAACGCGAGAACCAGCAACTGCTTTTCCAGAGCGAGGATGCGAAGGAAGGCCTGGCAGCGTACGTAGAGAAGCGGCCCGCAACCTTCAAGGCGAAGTAAGTCGCGGGTGTGGGGACGGGCACTCCTGCCCGTCCGTCGAGCGCAGCTCGGCTCTCGGATGAGGATAAATGATGCTTGCGGCGACCAAAGTGGATCTGAAGCCCGGCCGGTTACTGATCGACGGCCAGTGGGTCGACGGCTCAAAGACCTTCCAAACGATCAATCCCGCCACGGGCGAAGTTCTCACGCAAATTGCCGAAGCCTCGGCCGCCGACGTGGACCGCGCTGTCAATGCCGCACGGCGCGCCTTCGAAGACCGCGGTGGAGCCTGGCGCAAGCTCTCGGCCAGCGAGCGCGGCCGCCTGATCTGGAAGCTTGCCGATGTGGTCGAGAAAAACATCGACGAGTTGGCGGAACTGGAGACGCTCGACCACGGCAAGCCAATTTTCGAGTCACGCTATGTGGACCTGCCGATGGTCGTCGACGTCCTGCGCTACTATGCCGGGCTGGCCACCAAAATCCACGGCGAAACGGTCAACACATTCGAGACGGCGTTCACCTACACCCTGCGCGAACCCGTGGGCGTGGTCGGCCTAATTGTTCCCTGGAATTTCCCGTTCCTGCTGGCAGCATGGAAAGTCGGACCAGCCCTAGCTTGCGGCAACACGATTGTACTCAAGCCAGCCGAGCAGACTCCGCTGACGACCCTGAAGCTTGGAGAACTCGTGATCGAAGCGGGAATTCCTGCCGGCGTGGTGAACATCGTGACAGGCGGGCCGGAGACCGGCAAGGCGATCGTCGCGCATCCCGGCATCGACAAGATCGCCTTCACTGGCTCAACTGCCGTAGGCAAAGAGATCATGCGCGGCGCGGCCGAAACGCTGAAGCGGGTGACTCTGGAACTAGGAGGCAAGTCGCCGAACATCGTCTTCGCAGACTCCGACGTTGATAGCGCAGTCAAAGGCGCGATTAACGGCATCTTCTATGGCAAAGGCGAAGTGTGCAACGCGGGCTCGCGGCTGTTTCTGGAGAGCAAACTCAAAGACGAATTCACCGAGAAATTAGTGGCCCGCGCCTCGAAAATGCGCCCCGCCGATCCGCTCGATCCAAAGACGAGGCTCGGAGCCATCGTTAGCCAGGAGCAGATGCAGACCGTGCTGGGCTACATCGAAGCCGGCAAACAGGATGGCGCCAAGTTAGTCGCAGGCGGCAACCGTGTTGACGTCGACGGCAGTAAGGGATTCTTCCTCGAGCCAACAATCTTCGGTGACGTAAAAAATGACATGAAGATTGCCCGCGAAGAAATCTTCGGCCCCGTGCTTTCCGTGCTTACCTTTGACGACTTGGACGAAGTCGTGGAACAGGCAAATAGCAACCCCTACGGCCTCGCCGCGGCGGTCTGGACACGCGACGTGAAAAAAGCGCACACCGTCTCGCGCCGGCTGAAGGCGGGCACCGTATGGATCAACACCTACGGCCTCATGGACGCATCGCTCCCCTTTGGCGGCTACAAAAGCTCCGGCTTCGGGCGCGAATTGGGCGCGCACGCGATCGAGCATTACACCGAACTGAAAACAGTTTGGTTGAACATGGCGTAACGATGTATGAACCACAGAGTACACAGAGGCGCACCGGAATCGAGTTTTCCTTAGTGTTCCTTCGTGCCCTTTGTGGTTAGAGAGGTTGTCGCACTATGCCCGGCAAAGTCGCAAAAATCGGAACGTTTAGCGAGTGGATTGGCCTGTTCAACGACTGGCGCAAGGAAATTGGCGTCAACACTGACGACATCGAAGCCTTCCACTTTGACACGCTCTACGGCGCAATCGATACGGAGGAGATCGAATTCGGCTCCTACAAAGGCCGGCGCAAGTGGGAGAACCTGCGCCAGATTCCGACGCAGCAGATGCGCGACGCGCTGATGAACATGATCGTCTATCAGGGCGACACCGAATTCGCCAGCGTCGAACAGCAGCGTAACCTGCTGGCAAATGCCCCGACCGACTGGGATCGCCGCGCCATTACCCGCGTCATGATCGAGGAGATGCGCCACGGCTGGCAGATGTGCGCCCTGCTGGTCGATCACTTCGGCTACTCCGGCAAGGTGGAAGCGCAGAAGATGCTGGAACGCCGCGCCTTCGACAACCAGCGGCTGCTTGGCGCCTTCAACGTGGACGTCGATAATTGGATGGACTTTTTCACTTACACCGATTTCGTCGACCGCGACGGCAAGTTCCAGTTGCAGATGCTGAAATACTCTGCCTTCGCCCCGCTTGGCCGCTCCATGTCCTACATGCTGCGCGAAGAGGCGTTCCACATGGGCGCCGGCAACGATGGACTGCGCCGCATCGTGGAAGCGGGGGTGATCCCGCCGTGGTTGATTCAGAAGTATCTCAACAAATGGATTTCGTGTTCCTACGATCTGTTCGGCACCGATCACTCCTCTTCGGCGCATTGGGCGTACGTTTGGGGTGTGAAAGGCCGCTATGATGAGCCAAAGAATGAGAAAGCCCCGAATCTCGACGATCTGAATGACTACAACCGCAAACTCTATCGGGATGAAGTGGCGGGCCTGATCGAGCGTTTCAACTCGTCACTCGATCCGCGGGCGCCGAAGCTCTACGCGCCGCACATCAAGTTCAATCGCGCCATCGGCCGCTGGGCGGGGCGGAAATTCCACGTCCAGACCGGCGAAGTGCTCGACGATCGCGACTACGAACAGCATTTCAAGGACTCGATGCCGACCCCGGAGGACAAGAAGTTGCTTCTCGACATCATTGACGCGGAGAAGAAATGGATTGCCGAAAAGATCGGAGCCCGCGACCCGCTGTCCACGATTGGAGAAGTGCGTAAGTCAGCCATCAACCTTTAACTAAGTCGATGGAGTGTTTTGGGAAGGGCACGGCTTTCAGCCGTGCCGTAAGCAGCAGGATCGATCGCGGCTTTAACCGCCGAGGGTCCGGAAAGTTGCATATGCCGTCCACGTCGTTAATTGCACAGCGTCTGTCAGCTAGCATAGTCCCTCCCGTGGCTCGGTTCGCTCTGCTGAATCCCCCTCTCAACGTCATCGACATTCCGATGATGGAGGAATTGGCGCAATCTCTGGCGGGGCTTGACTCACGACCGGAAGTCTCCGTGATCGTGCTCCGCGGAGAAGGCAAAGCATTTTCGGCTGGTGTGGAGGTGGCCGCGCACACTCCCGACAAAGTTGAGGAGATGCTGACGAAGTTCCACGCTGTGATCCGCGCTCTGCTGGCCACTAAGAAGATCACAGTCGCGAAGGTCCAGGGCCACTGCCTGGGCGGCGGGGCGGAGTTGGCGATGGTTTGTGACATTGCGTTAACAACCGAGTCGGCTCAGTGGGGATTCCCGGAAATCAAACTTGGTTGCTATCCTCCGGTAGCCTGCACCGCGCTCGCCGCGCTCGTCGGCCAGAAGCGGGCAGCGGAGCTGATTTTGACTGGGCGAACAATCGATGGTAGGGAAGCGGCGGAAATTGGCCTGGCGACGCGCGCCGTACCCGAGAATGAATTGACCGATGCCGTCGACCAGTGTGTGGAGCATTTGCTCAGCCTGAGCCCCGCGGCTCTGGCCATCGCCAAGAAAGCGTCTTATGCGTGGGATTCCATGCACTTCGACAAAGGTCTCGCGCGGGCCGAGAAAATGTATTTCGAGGAGTTAATGAAGACCGAGGACGCCCAGGAAGGGATTCGTGCGTTTCTGGAAAAGCGCGCCCCAAAGTGGACCGGCAGATAGCACACCGCAACCTATGGATTACGAAATTACTCCCGAAGGTGTGAAGGGTAAGCTCGACGCGGGCGAGACATTTGTCCTGCTCGATGTCCGAGAACCGTGGGAATTCGAAACTGCCCGGATCGATGGCGCGAAGTTGATCCCCATGGGGGATGTGCCTTCGAGAGTGCACCAGGAACTCGATCCCGACGAGTCGATCGTCGTACTCTGCCATCACGGCGTCCGTTCCATGAACGTAACGGTCTGGCTCCGCCAGCAGGGATTCGAAAAGGCGCAGTCCATGCGCGGTGGCATCGATGCCTGGTCACGCCGCGTAGACGGCAGAGTCGCGATGTATTAAGGCGCTCTTAGCCGGTAGTTCCCGGCTCCATAGCTACAGTCTTTGATCAAATTCGTTTGAGGGGAAGGAGGGAACTCATGACTCGTTACCATATTGCTCAGGTCAACATCGGGCGGGTGAGGGCCCCGATCGGGGACCCGCTGATGGCCGGATTTGTCGCGCGGTTGGACGATCTCAACGCTCTCGCCGATCGCAGTCCAGGATTTGTCTGGCGTCTACAAACATCAGAAGGAAACGCGACGTACTTCCGGCCTTATGAAGACGACCGAATCCTGATGAACATGTCGGTCTGGGACACGATTGATGCACTCCGGCACTACGTTTATAAGACCGTTCACGCAGAGCTGCTTCGGCAACGGCACGAATGGTTCGAAAAGTTCACGGGCACATATACCGCTCTGTGGTGGGTGCCCGCTGGACATCGTCCCGGGATCGACGAGGCGAAGAAGCGTCTGGCCCACCTGGAAAAACACGGACCGACGGAGTTCGCCTTCACCTTCAAAACAATCTTTCAACCGGACGAGCAATTTCAGCAGGCCATCGACTGGTTTTCATTTCAGCCTTGCCCGGCACGATAGGCCGGTAGGTGGCGAAATGCGGCTGATTCGTTAACAGCTGATAGAATTCGGGCCTGAGAGACCAGACCCGACCATTTTGATCACCGACTGCCACATCCATATCCAGCCCATGGAGATGTTCAAGCCAGACGCGCTGGAACTCATGAAACGGAAGCGGCCGAACTTCGACCAGATCGTCGAGTTCTGCCGTTCGCCCAAGGCCTTTCTCAAGTATCTGGACGCGAGCGGCATCGATCGCGCCATGCTCATCAACTACATCGCCCCCGAAGTCATCGGCTTCACCATTGGCGTGAATCAGTTCGTGGCCGACTATGTGAAAGAAGATCCAAAGCGGCTGCTCTCCTGCGGCAGCCTGCATCCGCGGCACACCACTAACATCCTGGCCGATGTGGAGCAGATCCTGCGGCTCGGGCTGAAGATGATCAAGATTCATCCCCCGCACCAGTTGCTGTTTCCCAATGACTATCTCAGCGGTGCCAAGGAACTCGAGATCATCTACCGTGCGGCCGAGGCCAACGGTGTGCCGGTGATGTTCCACACCGGAACCTCCATTTTTCCCGGCGCCCGCAATCGGTACGGCGATCCCATTTATATTGACGATGTCGCGGTCGATTTCCCCAAGCTAAAGATTTTGCTGGCCCACGGCGGCCGCCCGCTGTGGATGCAGACCGCGTTTTTTCTGGTGCGCCGCCACCCGAACGTCTACCTCGATATCAGTGGCATTCCGCCCAAGACTCTGCTCAAGTATTTCCCTCGTTTGGAAGAAATCGCCCACAAGACGCTGTTCGGTACCGACTGGCCCGGCCCTGGCGTGCCCGACATCAAGAAGAATCTCGATGACTTCCGCGCCCTTCCTTTGCCCGGGAATGTCCAGCAGCGGATCCTAAGCGGAACCGCGCTGGGGATCTGGCCCGCCTGAGTTCGCGAATGGGCTTGAACTATTTGGGCTTCCAAAGTCCGATCATGTTTCCCCCCGGATCGGCGAACCACGCGAACGTGCCGGTCGGGATCTGAACCGGAGGCACCACGGTCTTCCCGCCCAGCTCCGCAGCCTTGTCGAGGTAGCCTTGCACGTCGTCGCCCTGGACGTAGAAGATTGTGTATTGGTGCGGTTCGTGTCCCAGAGAACTCATGTGCCCCTGAATGCCGCTACCGGCCCCGGTGTCGATCATGGTGGCAGGCCCCATCGCTTGCATCTTCCAGTCGAAAAGCTTGGCAAAGAACTCAGAAGTCTTGCCGCTGTCGCGGCATCCGATTTCGAAGTGGACTACTGGTTGACCCATATCGTTCCTTTCAGAAAAAGTGCGGGCATGATACCACGACGGGAAGCCGGCGCCTCAATGCACGCGGGCGGAATCTGGATCATCTCGGAAAATCGTTTCTCAATGTCGCCAACCGGCGATCGGTATACAATCGGTGCCGCCCTCCAAGTCAAAAGGAGATTCCGTTTGATAAAGGAACCCGCAAAGGAATATCGATGACTCCAGCCCAAGCCTACAATGCCCTTTTGAACACTCCTGACTACTTTCTCAAAACCTGCTTCCTGAAAATCGCGGGCTCTCCCGCAGCTTCCGGAGTGATGAATTACAACCTTAGATATAAGGGCGACATCGCGCCCCCGGCGGGTCCCGCTGCGGTGCCCCAAACCTTCAAATTCGACATTACGACGATAATGGTGCCCGCCTCCCAAATCATTCCCACTCACAGCGTGCAGATGGTCGATTACGCTACCCTCGTGGTGCCGGCGGGAGGTGGACCCATCAATCTGACGGGCTACACTCTCGGGGCCGCAGGGCCGGATTTGATGGTCACAGGGCTGCTCAACGGCTGCACCTTCTGCATGTTGAAGAACGGTGCGCAGGTGATCTGCGCGCACATCCGTCCCCTCGGCGGTGTCAATGCGGGCCAAGACTTGCACAAAAGAATGATGAACCGCGCACGGATGGTCGGCCACCTGGCTTCGCCACTGGTTTGCTTTGGACGCAATGATTACCCGGGAAACGCCACTGTGGTTGGGGTTCGGCTCAATGGCACTTGGAAAATCTTCGCCCAACTGCACAACGGGTATGAGAGCTTCTCCGGCGCTACGCAGATCCTGTGAGCCGTGTTTGACGGTTGGCGGAAACTGGAGCCGGTTTCGGTTCCGCGTTGACAGTTTGTGTGGAAGCAGGTTCTAACCTGGGAGCTCGCCTAAAAACAACGCAAATAGCCATTCGCAAGCACAGTGACCTGCACGCTGCTGCATATCGCCTTAAGTACAACTGAATTCGCTGTCCCAGTCCGACAGGTTACCGTTGGATGCTTGGAGAGTCGTGCGGATTTCAGGTATAAAAGATGATTACACCCCGGGCGCCGTGAGTCGGGCCGTCCGGTAGAGAAATCCAGCCCTTAGGCGAAAAACGAATGTCGAGCGTTACCACAACTCCAGCCCCGAAAGGACTTGAGGGCGTCGTTGCCACCACTTCCAAGATTTGCTACATCGACGGAGATCGTGGCGTCCTGGCCTATCGTGGCATCGACATCCACGAACTCGCGCACCAGTCGAATTTCGAAGAGACCTGCTACCTGCTCTGGTTTGGCAAGCTGCCCACGCGCCGCGAGTTGCGCGAGTTGCACGATCGCCTGGCGGAAGAGCGCAAGCTGGACGCCTCCATAATTTCGCTGCTGCGCACCGCCCCGCGTCATGCGCTGCCCATGGATGTGCTGCGCACCGCAGTTTCGGCGCTGTCTTTCTACGATCCGCAAGAGAAGAATAACGATCACGCCGCGAATGTAGACAAGGCGATTCGCCTGACTTCGCAAATCGCCATGATCGTCGCGGCTTATGACCGCATCCGCAAAGGACAACCCGTGGTCGAGCCCGACCGTACGCTCTCCCATGCTGCGAACTTTCTACTGCTGCTCAACGGCAAAAACCCCAGTGCGACAGCCGAGCGGGCCCTCGACATCGCTCTGATCCTCCACGCCGACCACGAGCTCAATGCCTCAACCTTCGCTGCCCGCGTGACGGCCGCGACCTTGTCCGACATGCACTCCGCTGTCACTTCTGCCATCGGCGCCCTCAAGGGACCCTTGCACGGAGGCGCGAACGAAGCGGTCTTTCGCATTCTCGAAGCGATCGACTCCTCCGGAGCCGATCCCGTCGAGTACGTCAAAGGTATGCTGGCGCAGAAGAAAAAAGTCCCCGGCTTCGGTCACCGGGTGTACCACACCGAAGATCCGCGGGCGACGCACCTGCGCGCCATGTCCCGCGAGTTGGGCAACTCCAGCGGACAGGCCAAGTGGTTCGAGATTTCCCACAAAATAGAAGAATTCGTAAAGGCCGACAAGAAGCTGAACGCCAATGTCGACTTCTACTCGGCGTCCACTTATCACACGCTGGGCATCGACGTGGATCTATTCACCCCCATCTTCGCCGTTTCCCGTATCAGCGGCTGGGCTGCTCACGTGATCGAGCAACTCGACGACAACCGCCTGATCCGTCCCCGCGCCGATTACCTGGGTCCGGAATATCCCGCCCACTACGTCCCGATCGATCAGCGCTAGCTTGTCGTAGAGACGTTGCTTGCAACGTCTCTGCTGGCGGCATGTCAGATGATGGTAAGAGAGACGTTGCAAGCAACGTCTCTACAGCGCCCTGTAAAATAAACGGAATATGCACCGAGTCTATCTCGACAACAACGCCACTACGCCAATCCTGCCCGAGGTGTTCGAAGCCATGCGCCCTTATTTCGGGGAACGCTTCGGCAACGCCTCGTCGATCCACTGTCACGGCCAGGAGGCTCGTGCCGCAGTGGAAAACGCGCGGGACTCGGTAGCGAAGTTGCTCTCTTGTCACGCGTCTGAGGTTGTTTTCACCAGCGGTGGCACTGAGGCCGACAATCTGGCGATTTTTGGTCTGGTTGTACCGGGTGATCATCTGATCACATCAAGCATCGAGCATGACGCCGTGCTGCATGCCTGTAAGCACGCCGTGGAAATCGGCTGCGAAGTGACGGCTCTGCCGGTGGATGGTCACGGCGTCGTCGATCCCGGTGACGTGCGCCGCGCCCTGCGGCCCAACACGAAACTGATTTCTATCATGATGGCCAACAACGAGACGGGGGTCCTGCAGCCGGTCGAAGAGATCGGCAATATCGCAGCGGAAGCCGGTATCTGTTTCCATTCCGACGCAGTGCAGGCTGCGGGTAAGGTCGCGATCGACGTGCAGCAAATTAGCTGTCACCTCCTCTCGATTTCCGGTCACAAGATCCACGCGCCTCAGGGCGTAGGAGCGCTCTACGTGCGGAAAGGAACCGCGATCCAGCCGCTGCTCTACGGCGGCCGCCATGAGCGTTCACGCCGCGCCGGCACGGAGAACGTTCCAGGAATCGTCGCTCTCGGCAAGGCCACGCAACTGGCAAAGGAGGGCCTCGATCGGGGCGATGACCAGAAAATCGCCGCGTTGCGCGACCGCTTCCAGCAAGGCATCCTTGCTCAGATTCAGGAAGCCGGAGTAAACGGCGACCACGCTTCTCGGGTGCCGAACACGACCAATATTTATTTCGACCACATCGAAGGCGAACCGCTCGTGATCTCGCTGGACTTGAAGGGCCTCGCAGTCTCCGCCGGGTCTGCCTGC
>Ga0209067_10001235_pt1 | contig 15950 bp, 9 predicted proteins | sample ColStrG_CSR_2013_FD_187199 | JGI IMG/M metagenome (GOLD analysis project Ga0209067, IMG submission 187199) | Freshwater sediment microbial communities in response to fracking from Pennsylvania, USA - Cold Stream Run_MetaG_CSR_2013 (SPAdes)... | ecosystem: Environmental > Aquatic > Freshwater >...
AATCCTGGCTGAGCGTGCCGGTATTGGAACCCGCCAATCCGCCCAACGTCAGCGCGCCTGCATAGCCGCCAGTGCCGCCCGGCTCGCCAAAGGCGGTGTATTGGCCATAGCCGCCAACGCCGCCTGTGCCGCCATTGCCGCTGGTGCCGGTGACCGGGCCGCTGGTATAGGACGCGGTGATGGTGCCGGCATTGATGCCCACCAAGCCGCCGACCACCAGCGTTGCGCCATTGCCGCCAGCGCCGCCGGCAATGGAGCTTTTGTAGTTGGGGGGCGGGGCGGCCCCCGCCGCGCCGTTGCTGCCGGCGCTGCCGGTGGCGATGACGCTGGCGCTAGAAAAGCTGTTGGCGATGGTGCCGCTGTTGGTGCCGGCCAGCGCGCCGACATTGGTGCTGACCGCCGCCGCGCCATTCGCGCGGACCGTGCCGCCGGCAAGGCCGAGGTTGGCGACGCTGCCCGTGGCGCTGATCGTGCCGAACAGGCCGACATTGGCGTCTGTGGTGTCGTTGATGGAAAGGTTGGCGATGGTGTTGCCAAGGCCGTTGAGCGTGGCCGACAGGGTGGCGAGCAGCGGGCCGGTATAGGTGTTGCCCTGTGCGTTCAGGCTGGTCGCCAAGGCGTAATTACCGGTGCCGGTGATGGCGGAGAGCTGGCTCATGCTGGTGATGAGCGTGACGGGCGCGCTGTTGATCGACAGGGTGTTGCCGCTGCCGGTGAAGCTGAGGCTGCCGGTGAAGCCGCTGGCACCGAGCGCGAAATTGAGCGCGCCGCCGGTGCTGACCTGATTGCCGGCGGTGTCCCCGGTGATGAGGTGCACCGCGCCGGTGCCGCTGTCGGTGATGGCGGCGGCGATGTTGATGTTGTTGGCGGCATCGAGGGTGAGGCTGTGGGCGTTGCTCCAACTGACGGCATCATTGATGTTGATGTTGCCGAGGGTGCCTTGGGCGCCTTGGCTCGACTGGATGATGATGCTGTTGCCAGACAGCGCGGCGGAGAGTGCGGCGCCGGTTTCATCGCCGCCCGAGGCGGCCACGGTGAAGTCGGTGGGGTCGATCAGCCAGCTGCCGGTTTTGCCCTGCGCCGAGGCGGTGGTGACGGTCGAGCCATTGAGGTTGACATGCTCGCCAGAGGTTTCAACGAACCCGCCGTCTCCCGTTGATCCCGTCGCTTGCGCGGAGAGGGTTCCGGAGACGTTGACGGTACCTGCCATGTTGCTCGTGTCCGCGCCGCCGATCAAATGGATACTACCCGCATCCCCGGTCGCTGAGTCGGCATTGATCGAGCCGCTCATGTTGATGACATTGCGCACCGCGTCTTTGACGACTGCGGCTTGCAACTGCACATAACCGCCAGATGCGCTGATGCTCCCCGCATTGTCGATGAGGGCATTGGAGCCGTTCACCAGCGCCGTCGGCACCGCCACCTGCATGAAGCCATTGCCGTTGAGATCGAGTGCGATACTCTCGCCCGAGCCAAGGCCAACCTTGCCGAGCGGGACGTTGATCGTGCCGCTGTTGCTGACCGATCCACCGAGCAGCGCGACATAGGCACCTTGGCCTGCTGAAATGTGCCCCGCATTGGTGACCGCGTTCGACGCGCCTGTGCCAGTGAAATTGAGCTTGCCGCTCATGAAATCTTTATCGGTAATATCAAGCGTGGAAGCCACAAAGCCACCGCCGGTGTTGACGCTGCCCGTTGATGTAATCGCAATCCCGTTGGGATTGACCAGATACACCGCGCCGTTCGAGGTAATGCTCCCCGCGATGGTCGAGGTCGCCGATCCTGTCACCCGGTTGAGCGTGGCAGCTTGCGCATTGGGCTGAACGAAGTTGACATTGTTCCCCGCGCCGACATCGAACGACTGCCAGTTCACCACCGCGCGGCTGGTCGATTGGTTGATCGTCGTCACGCCACCACCTGATGCGTCATAACCGCTCGTTATCTTGGCCGACCCAGCCGCGACGCTTCCACCCATAGGCAACGGCGCTCCGCCCGCATGTGCGGCGCTGGGCAATAATGGCACACCGGTCAAAAGCCATGCCAAACGGCTGCTCGAACTGCGCCAAATCTTCTTGCGGTTCCCGACCATCACTACGCCCCCCTCGTCCAAAATTTATATTTACGGCGGATTTCATTCTCGAACCCGCTCTTCGCCGAGAGAGGTCAGGTCAATCACCTGCTATGCAACCACAACGGACTCTGAATGTATATAAATTAAATTACACAATGCGGCCCTTTTTTGGGCGCATTTTGAATCAGGCGACAAAGCATGCCATGAAGTGCACAGCGGAAGCACCTCGCTATTCGGCTCCGTGCACGCGAAGGGGGCAACAATGACTGGGTTTCTTGATATACGACAGCATGACACATTGTTTGCCAGCCGAACCACGGCGGATGACTGGGCGCGTATTGTCGCGTTTCGTGACCTGCCACAGTTTATGGATGGTGTGCGGCGGCATGAAGGGGTGATGCAGCCCTTTTTTGCGCATAAGTTCATCCTCAATAAAATCGTGACCGAGGTCTGGCGCTTCCAAATTCTGGTGTTTGCGCTTTATCTACACGACACACGCAACCCGCACGATCCGCGCTCGGGATTGACCGTGGCCAACCTGCAGAAAATATGCACTGCGCTAAACTTAGCCAGTCCTGGGCGGGTCTACGCCTTTCTCAATATCTTGAAGATCGGCGGCTATCTCGTCGGTGTGCGCTCAACCATCGACAGTCGCGTGAACTATCTTGAGCCCACCCCCGCCTTTATGGCCATCGTTGAAGAGTGGAACGACAATATCTTTGCCTCAATTGATGCGGCGCATCCCGAAGCTGGATTTGTCGCGTTGCGCGCCAAGCATCCCGAACTTGGCCGACATATGCGCACCAGTGGGGCAGAAGGATTGCTCGAGGGTTGGCTGCCGCTCGATCCCTTTCCGGAAGTGTTTCATTTTGCGGCGGTCGATGGCGGCTGGTTGCTCATGGAGCATGTGGTGATCAACGCGATACAGGGCAATACTGACATCAACCTTAGTTCGACGGCGATAAGCATGCGCAGCACAGCCAAGCAGTTTGGTGGCTCGCGCTCCAATTTCATGCGGTTGCTCGAATCCGGTTATGAGCTTGGCCTACTCGATATGCTGCCGCACGCTGGGTGTGGTATTGTGTTCTCCAACCGTATGACTTGCGCATTCCTCGCGTTCATGGCGTCATTTTTGGGCTATTTTGAAATGCACACACGCATCGCGCTCGAAAGGGTTGGGGCTGGGCAAGGAGTTAAAATGGGTGGTGTGTGAGACGGCAACCGCTGGTGCACCTCTTCGAGTAAGTAAATTTATGTTTGCTTAGCTAAGTTGTCCCAGCGATCGCAGCCAGCGCGCTTCGGCCACAGTCAGTCACCGTAGTCGCGGAGCAGTCACACATTTGTAAAGTCGGCTTCGGAGAATTGCTACCACTCAAAAGTATGAGAACGAGCAATTTTCTGATGGCAGCTTAACGCCCCTTTGAGACCATTCTAACGGCGCTTGGCCTCGCATACAAAGCTTTCGCTCTCTTCAAGGTTACCTGAACCCCTGTAATGCGCCGCTTGCGGAAAGGCGCACAGCGGGCGCGTCCGGTTGGGCCAAGGGGTTGAAGGCCCCGCTTTGGCTTCGATGCGCGCGGGCGTCTTATCCTGCTCAACCCAGGACACCAACGCCGCAAATGCGTCAAACTGATCGGTCGCGGGCCCGCCCTGGCAATGCGACATGCCTGGAACGGGGAAGACGCGGACGAATTTGGCTGCCGTGCCGTGCGTGCGCGCGTTCACCTCGCGCCACCATGTGAGGGTATCGTTGATCGAGAATACCGGATCGGACACACCATGCGGCACGATCATCTTGCCGCCATGTTGCGCAAAAGCGCTCATGTCGGGTGAGCGCGCGCTGTTGTCCGCCCAAGCCGAGGTGCGGAAGGCCGCGTCTGTCGCATATATTTTGGGCGCATCGCGATCAAAATTGAAGCCGAGTTGATACTTGAGGAGAACATTCGCATCAGGTGGCATCGGCGTGGGCGGCACGGTGAAGACCGAGGCCAGCGAACCGCCGCCAAGCAGCACATTGAACGCGGGGACTTTTCCAGCGATGCCGAGTTGCCACAGACGCCAGCCATTATCGGACAGGCCAGCATCCCATTGGAAGGGCGCGTAGAGCTGCTGGCCCTTGGAATTATGCGGCCCATTTATCACTTGTGTCAGTGCGGTGATCTGCGCGCTTGAGAGGCAGTCGCTGGGTGCGCCCGCCTTGCACACGCGCGCTTTGAGACGCGGCAGCACTTTGGCCGCCGTGCACATCGCATAGTTGCCGACGATCCCATCCTTCAAGCCGTCGTCAGCATCGCAGGCGTCGAGCACGGCTTGGCGCACGAGCAGCATATCGGCGGGGGAAAAGCTGTTCGCCAATCCCTCAACGGTAACAGAGCCGGGCGTTTTGGCCTGCGCGACCCGCGCAAAAGCCTGGGTATTCCACACCTCGGCGAGTGCCGCGCGCGGCAGCGAAAAGCCCGGCGCGGCCGCCACAATGCCGTCAAAGCTGTTGGGATAATATTGGGCAAAGGCCATGCCCTCTTGCCCGCCCTTGGAACAACCGTAAAAATAATTGCGCGATGGCGCTTTGCCATAATAATGTTTGATTACGGCTTGCGCCGCGTCGTAGGTCAGTTTGAGCGATGTGTGACCATAATTGCGGCGCGCGGTCGGATCGAACCCGAACACCAAGGTGCCGCCGAATTTGGGATCATTGTTCAGCCGATTGTCATGTCCTGAGTCATCGCTCACCACAGCATAACCTTGCGAGAGGGCGAGCGGATTGCCCACGCCCGTTGGCCCCGCCGCACTTCCCAACTCTCCATCGCTGCCGCCACCGCCCTGATAGAAGAAGCGTTGGTTCCAATCAGCGGGCAAGCGCATATGGAAACGGATGGCGTAATGCTGTCCATTGGCGCCGTCGCGCTGCTGCATAATGCCCGTCACTTCGCAGTGTGCGGGAAGTGGCGGGCTCTTCATCCCGCGCCCAAGGTCTATGATCGCGCCCGCTTGCACCCAATGTGCTGAATCAATCTTCGCGTCTGGGGCGGCTGAAGACAGTGTGATACCGTTTAGGGCTTGGCAGCCCAGTTGCGCCGCAGCGGCTTCCGCGGTTGTTGTCGGATCAGCAGCGTCAGCGGCCTTTGCGGCGGCCTTCGCCATATCAGCCGCAGGCGATGTGGCGCTAGGGGCATTGGGCAATTGCGCATAAACCACTGCGCTTATGCCCCACATGAATGTGCCGATCAGGGCATTCCTACGCACGTGTGACAAACGTTTCTGGAGCACCGCTGGCTTATTCATATTCCCGTCCTAACCTATTTTATAAATGGTAATCTTCACCGCAGGATGGTCTTTATCCCCCGCAGGCCCAAGCGTGGAGACGAATATTGCATCGTTGAGCCAGCCATATTTACCCATCGGCACCTCAAATACCGGTGCGGCCCATTTGTATGATGGCGCGCCGTCCTTCCCCGGATTGACGACACCAACGTTGTGCACATGAATCTGCACGCCGTCATCGGTCTTTATCATATAATCGGCGTCAATCACGAGCGAGCCATCGGCTCGTCGTAATTGCCAATCTGCGCCGCCGGGCAACACTTTGCCCTGAATGCCCGGGCCCGAAAATGTGCCGCCGGTAATCGGAATGCGTTGTCGCACCCCAATCGGCGTTGTGCCGATCACCTCCATCGGCGTCAGCGTCACGATCTCTTCAAACGCGAATGTGACGGGCACCTGTGCCTTTGGTTCCTGTGCCGCCAACGGGCGATCCAACGCCAGCGCAGCGGCCCACAACATGGCTAGACACTTCATTTTAGGCCGACATCGCGCACTCATCTGCCTGACCTTATATCAAAACTTTCCACTAAAGCGCACACCAAACTCGCGTGGGGCTCCGTAGAATTGGTTATTACCCGACTGGCCAGCCACATAATATTCCTCAGTCAGATTGTTTGCATATCCCTCAAGTTTGAACTTGTCGAACGCGAGTGTGACGGTGGCCGACAGGAGGTGGTGTGCATTAATTAAGTCTGTAACCGGGATGTAGAACAAATTGCCCCATTGCGAGCCGACATAGGAATATTGGATCCGCGGCGTGAGGCGCATGTCATGGCCCAACTTAAAGTCGTAAGCGAGAGCGGCATTCCACGTCCAGCCGGGCGCGAACAGTGCAGGGCCGTTGCTCGTGGTCTGCGTGTATGGCGTATAATCGAAACAGCCGGTCGTCTGGCCGGTTGCGCATTGCGGGCCACTGGCATTTGACGGCAACAGCCGGTTGTTGACGATTGAAATCGGGCTCAACTGACTGTCCGTGTAAGCAAGCCCGGCGTCAAACTGGAAGCCTGACAAACGCGCCTGCACCTGCGCTTCGACACCTTTTATCTTGGCCGAAGCGACATTGAACAGAACGTTGTTGGTGCCGGTAATCGTGTTCAGCGCGGACTGCTGAAAATTCTGATAGTCGTTATAATAGGCCCCAATTTGCGTTTGGATGTGGCTATTGAGGAAGCTTTGTTTCCATCCAAACTCATAATCCCACACCGTTTCAGGCAGGAATGTCGTCGGGTTGCCGGGCGCGACACCGGGATTGGCCCCGCCGGGCTTATAACCGCGCGCCGCAAAGGCATAGATCAATGTGTTGCTGTTCGGCGTGAAATTGATCGCCGCCTTACCGGAAAAAGCATGGTCCGTCTCGCGCGCGACTTGCGAGATATTGAGATTTGGGCCCGGAATCACAACGGCACCGCCATCGTTAACGGTGAATCCGTTGTAACGGCCGCCGAGCTGTAATTCCCACTGTTTACTCACGCGATAGTTGGCCTGACCGAACAGACCAATCACGACCTTATTGTTGGTGGTGTCGATTTGCGCCTGTCCGATTGTGCTGCCGCCACGATAATTTTGGATCGACACATCAATTTTGTTGCGCTGGAAATAGCCGCCAAGGATGAAGTTGAACGGCTTCGACGCTGGCGAGATGATGTCGATTTCCTCGCTATATTCACGCTCACGAACGAATTGATTCTGGGTGGAATTGCCATTGATGGGCGGAATGGTTGAGACTCCGCCGACAATTTTGGTCGTGACCGGGATGGTCGGTTCATTGGCCGACGGCACCAGCGCATTGACAAGGGCTGTGCCATCGCTGTCATACTGATTGTTGATCCGCTTGTTCATATGACCCGTGAGCGAGCGCACCACCAGCCCGCCCGGAAACTCATATTTGAGCTCGGCGGTATAGATATTTGCGCGTTCAAAAACGCCCGTCGGCGCGTTGTAATTCAGAACATAGGGCGCATTTTGCGGGAATATGGTCTGCCCCGTTGCTTGTGAAATCGGATTAAAGGCTGTGCCGGGAATGGGTGACCAAGCAAATCCACCAGCATCGCGCTCCACGGCCTCCACCTTGAAATAGGCCGAAAAATGACCCGGCTTCCACAGCAGGCTCGCGCGACCGTCCTTTTCATTCAGCTTGTCCGCTTGGTTCGCGAACGGCCCGATGTCATTATAATAAGAGTCGCGATTGGTCTCTAGACCAGCGATTCTAACTGCCAGCGTGTTACTCACGGGCAGATTGATCGCCGCATCGCCACCGACATGATTATAGCTGCCATATTCAACATTGAAGTGAGCCCCCAACTTACCAAGCTGCGGCCGATTGGTGTTGATGATCAGCGCGCCACCCGTTGAGCTTGAACCCACCAAAGTCCCCTGCGGCCCGCGCAGCACCTCAACGCTTTGGATGTCATAAAAGCTGCCAGTAGAAACGATTGGTGGCTGATAAATACCATCTAGATAGTTTGCGACGCCGTTGGAAACGTTCGGCGATCCACTCGCCAGCCCGATACCGCGAATGTTGACCGACTCGGTCAGACCAGCTTTGACGATCGACAGGCCTGGTGCAATGTTCTGAATATCGAGTTGCCGGACAACGGCCTTTTCCAGCAACGCGTCGCCAGAGACGACCGTCGCCGCGATGTTCACCTTCTGCAAGCTTTCCGTGCGCCGCTGCGCTGTCACAACAATGTCGCCATTCGCTGGCACATCAGTGGTCGCCGCAGGTTTCGCAGGTGTCGACTGGGCATGCCCAGATGCCGAAACCAATGATGTCGCGATGATGAGTGCTGACGCGCCCAAACGGAATTGAAGTTGCATATTTCTCTCCCATGATTCCCATTTTGAGGGGTTATCGATTGCGCGAAATTAATTATGGTTATGGTTATGGTCAATAACTATTTGAACCACTTGTCGCAAAACAATGGCTCGTCTCACTCCTGCCGATCAGCGCTGTCCCACAACTGCCTCAGCGCAGGAACAAAATGGTCTATATACTCGGGTGCAATGCGGTCCCTCAAAAAAGCCTCGTGGCTTTCCATAATTGCGTAGGCTTCACCCTTCTTCATTCGACCATCATCGGTCAAAGCGAGAAAGTGTGACCGCCCGTCCTGGCGCTTGCCCAAGCGCCTTCGCGCGATCAACCCAGCGTTGACGAGTTTAGAGATTCGAGGCGTCATGTTCGCCTTGTTGATGTCAAGCGCCTTACACAATTCGGTTTGTGTGAGTTCCAGATTTGCATCGACAAGAATGAGGATGGTTGCGTCCGTTACACTTAACCCGATGAGACCCAACCGCTTGGACAACACCGACCACATGTTACTCGACGCACGTTTCAGCGCGTAGCCTGGGAAATCTGCGAGGGGATCGATCATAAGAAGTCAACCTTTAACGTGCGGCTTGGCGCGCAAAAAATTAAAGTCGCAGCCATCTTCTGCTTGAAGAACTTCGTCAAAATATAATTTGGCATATCCGCGTTTGAGACCAATATGTTCGGGCGCTTTCCAATCTTTGCGACGATGGTCGAGTTCAGTCGGCTCCACCAAAAGCTCAATGCGGCCATTCTCAACATCAAGCTCAATCATGTCACCATTCCTTACCAAGGCAAGTGGGCCACCAACAGCAGATTCCGGCGAAATATGGAGAATGATCGTGCCATAGGCAGTGCCGCTCATACGCGCATCGGATATTCGAACCATGTCTTTGACGCCCGCTGCGGCCAGTTTGCGCGGAATAGGGATATACCCGGCTTCCGGCATGCCCGGAGCGCCCTTCGGGCCCGCATTTTGTAAAACCAACACGTCGTTACGGCTCACATCGAGATCATCTGAATCGATACGACGGGCTAAGTCTTCGAGCGAGGTAAAGACAACAGCGCGCCCCATGTGCTTGAGTAGTTCAGGGCTAGCCGCCGCCTGTTTTATAATTGCGCCGTTCGGAGCCAGATTGCCCCGCAGCAGACGTATACCACCGCCATTATGAATGGGATCAGCGATTGACCGAACGACATCATTAGCCCAGCCCTCAGGCTGTTCTTTGATATTCTCGCCGAGAGTCCTGCCGGTAACCGTCAGGCAATCCATATTCATCAAGTGATCAATTTGTCTTAGAATCGTGGTCAACCCGCCGGCTTTATGCAAATCTTCCATATAGTGCTGCCCAGTGGGCTTGAGATCGACTAAGACAGGCGTTTCTTGGCCCAGATGATCCAGCTCATTCAAGTCAAGGCTGAACCCCAATCGGCCTGCGATCGCCGCCAAATGCACGACTGCATTCGTTGAGCCTCCAACGGCCTGAAGGACGCGCAGAGCGTTGGTCATCGACGCTGGCGTCATGATTTGCGAGGGTCCTAAATTCTCGGTGGCGATTTCAACGGCCCGCTCACCTGTCGCCTCTGCGTGACGCAGTCGATCGGCATGAACCGCGGGAATTGCTGCACCGCCGGGCAACATCATGCCCATAGCTTCGGTGACCAGCGCCATGGTGCTTGCAGTGCCCATGACCATACATGTGCCTGGCCCTGGCGCGAGCTTATTGGCAATTTCGTCTATTTCAACTTCACTCACTTCTCCCGCACGGAACTGCCCCCACATGCGACGACAATCTGTGCATGCCCCCAATCGCTCGCCCTTGTAACTGCCGGTTATCATCGGCCCAGTGACGGTCAGTATCGCTGGAATGTCCACGCTCGCGGCACCCATGAGGAGCGCGGGCACGGTCTTGTCGCATCCGCCAACCAGCACCACGGCATCCATCGGTTGGGCGCGGATCATCTCCTCGGTGTCCATCGCCATCAGATTTCGGAGATACATGCTCGTGGGGTGCGAAAAGGCCTCGTGAAGAGAGACCACAGGGAATTCAATCGGAAGTCCACCCTTAAGCATAACGCCACGTTTAATGGCGTCTATTAAATCCGGCACATTTCTATGGCAGGCATTGTAACCCGAAAACGTATTCGTAATGCCAATGATGGGCCGATTTAGGGCGCTGTCCGAGTACCCCATGGCTTTGATGAATGCTTTGCGTACAAATAACGAAAAGCCCTTATCACCATATTGGGCCAGGCCACGCTTCATGCCCTTTTGGTTGGAAGCCATCTCTCTCTTTCGTTCGTGCAATTTCGACGTGAAGTGCTAAACCTTGTTCTCGAATTAGACTCTGCAACATGCCCTGTCCATGCCGTTTACGCCTGCTTCGCAATCACGACATGCGCGGCTGGAACTTCGTGCGGCGTCTAAATACCATAGCAATTCGGGCATGTTTCGTTGGATGTATAGGAATGGCTACAAGTTCGATGTATGGTTTCTGAGCGACAGCGAAACCCATTGGCGAAAACCGTCGAATACAGCCATCATTGTTTACGAGCTGACCCCTTGTAATTGCACCGAGGGTGCGCTTTGAAATTGACTGCAACAAAGGTTACGAGAGCCTTGGCAAGTGATCGTATAATCAAATTTCAGTTTACCATATTCAACTCGCGAAATCCACCTGTCCGTTCACGGCCAATCTTTGCCATAACGCCGGTGCTGCAGCTGTGCATTTGTAAAGTCCGGTTTAGAGAACCGCTGCCATTCGCTTGGCGGGACAGATCGCATCATATCCCGCATCCGCAGTGCAGTGGTGCGGCGGGGTGGCGGTTTGGGGGTGGCCTCACCCGCCGAAGCGGGGGATTTGGTAATCGGGGCGGAGCCAGCGGATTTGGCCGCCGTCTGCTGGGGGCAGGGCTTCTTCGGCGGCGCGGGCGGCGTTGAGCGCGACAAGGCGCGTGATGATATCGGCGGGGGCGAGCGCGCCCTGTGTCCCGTCCGCGCCCCAGCCATAGGCTTCTGCCACGGCGGCATCGAGTTGGCGGTGAAGTTCATCGATGATGCGCGCGCGGGCCCTTGTGGCGCGCTCGCGCTGGTCGGCGGTGAGTGCGGTGCCTTTGGTGATGAGGTCGCGCAGGTTGTAGATTTCGGTCATCGTCAGGCTGGGGGTTTCGGCGAGCGCTTCCTTGCGTTGGCGGTCAAGCCGTTCGGCGATGGTGGCGATGGCGGTGGCTTGCGCAGGCGTGGCCTCGGGGAAGGGGAAGGGGTCGAAGACTTTGGATTTGTTATAGCGTGGTCGATCCTCCAGCGTGCCACCCGCCTTGAGTGACCATTCGACATGGATGCGCGAGGAGAGCACACCGAGATGGAACGCCTGATCGCTGCCGATCACGACCAGCATGTTATCCGGCAGGATGGCGGCATCAAGGAACTGGAAGATGCGATGCTTCGCCGTCTCCACCGTCGCGATATAGCGCGTGAGGCCGTCGAGCGCGGGGCGGATTTCAGACCGCGCACGACCGAATAGCCACCAGTCGCGCCGAATGTCTTTATCGCGATTCAGATCGCGCTCTGGCTTTACTGTCGTAGCAACGTGATCATAAACCTCGGGGAAACGATCCATCACTTCGGTCTCGCTTTGCCCGAACAGATCGATCACCCATTTGCCGCGTGAGCGCTGGAGCATGTCGCGGCCATTGAGATAGGGGCGGATATGCGCCTCCAGCCCTGCGCGCCTGCCCAGCCCCAGCTTTTCACGGGCATAGTCGGGATCGACGATGAAGCCCGCGCCATGAAGGACAACGCCCCTGCTGGAGAGCCCCTCATTCGCGCGCAGCGGTATCGCCGCCGTTGCATCCGCCCCAATCGAAAGGTCAGCATGGATGAGACCCGGCGTGCCCTTGGGCGCATGGAATTCGACAACAGGGTTATCGGTATCAAGCGCCGCCTCATGCGCCACCTCGAACAAGCGCCCCGGCTTGCCCGCGCCTGACTCCGCCACCGTCATCGCGATGCGCACCGCCGCTTTCTTCGCCTGTTTGAGCGCGGCCTCGCCACCGCGTTTGACGCCCTTGATCTTCTCCTCGCGCACCAATTTGTGCCACGGGTGATCGGGCACGGCCATGAGCAGCGAGAGCCGCTCAAGATGCTGCGCAATCACCCGGCGCGAAAATTCCTGCGTAATCGAGTTGGTGGTCACAAAGCCAAAACGCTTGAGCCGTGTGCCCGGCGCTGTCAGAATGCCCGCCGCCTTGTTCCACCAATACATCACCAAATCGGCTGAGCGGCCCACATCGGGGTTGGCGGCCCAGAGCGCCGCAAGATAATCATCGCCCAATTCCGCGCGAATATCTTTGCCGCCGGTGAAGGGCGGGTTGCCGACAATATAGTCCGCCTCGGGCCAGTCCGGCGGACCGGGCGTGTCAGTGTCGGGCGCGCCGAGATAGGATTGTGTGCGGCCAGTGCCATCCACCGTCACGGTTTCGATATGGTGGCGCACGACCGAATCGAACCGATCCAACATGCCGAGATTGACCGTTTCAAGCGTGGCCAGCACCGGATCGGGAATGCCGCTCTCGGGATCAGCCATGCGCTTGCGCAACCAGCCGATCCACAGCACCAGTTCGGTGATTTTGGCGGCCCCCGTATTAAGCTCAAGCCCGAAGAACTGGCGCGGATCAACGCGCTGGCTGGTGTGCCCGCCCAAATCGCGCACCAGCCGGATGAGCCGTGCCTCGATATTGAGCATCAGCTCCATGGAAACATAAAGGAAGTTGCCGGTGCCGCAGGCGGGATCGAGGATTTTGAGGTTGGCGAGCTTGTCCTGAAACCCAACGGCCTTGGCGATGATGGTGGCGGGCGGCGCGGTTTGCGCTTCGGCTTCAATAGCGGCCCATTCGGCCTCAAGGTCATCGACAAAGGTGGCGCGGACGAGAAACTCAACATATTTGCGCGGTGTGTAATGCGCGCCCAATTTGTCGCGCTCCTTGCCCAAGGCCTTTTCGAGCATCGTGCCGAAAATGGCGGGCTCGACATTCGTCCACACCGCCTTGGCGGCTTCGAGCAGCAAATGGCGGTCGCTCGTGATGAGCGAGAAGACGCGCGGGTTGCGGAACAGTCCGCCGTTGAAATAGGGGACCGCGGCTTCCACGGCATAGGCATAACGATCCGGCTTGTGCGCCTGACCCATATTGATCCACAAGTCGCGCAGCGCGTGCTCAAACTTCTGCTCATTCTCCAATGAGTTTTCGAGGAAGCGCTCAAAGCTGTGTTCGGGCAACAACCCCACATCTTCCGCAAACATGCAGAAGAGGATGCGCATCAGGAACAGCGCGGCCTCTTGCGATGCCTCAGCGCGCTCAGCGGGCGTGAGTGCGGTGTTGCGGGTTATTTTTCCTTCGAGCGTTTCACTCACTTGCGCCAGATTGATGGCAACGCGGCGGGTGACATCGGCGGCGACTTTGCGCGGATCGATCGCGTCCGGCTTCGTCCATATCCCGCGCAGCCGCTCGCGAATCTGCTCATTGGCGAGTTGGTCAAGCGTGATGCGATAGCTTTGGGTGTCTGGGAAGGGTTCAAAGCCACGGCCATTGCCCGTCCAGTCGAAATAGAGTTCAAACGCGCGGCCAATGTCACAGATAATCAGGAAGGGGACATTGGGGTGGTCGCTATCAATATTGGCGGCATAGTTGCGTGCCTGTTGATACGCGCCGCGCATCAGCCGATCATAGGCGTTACCTTCGGCGCGCGCGGGCTCGCTCTGCCCCGGCTTAAGATACGATTGCTTGGCCTCCAGAATGAAATGGCCGCGTTTGTAAAGATCGGCAAAACCCGTTTTTGCGGAGAATTTTTCGGCGGTAATCGACGCGTTCTTTATCGGTGCTTCAAATTCATAGCTACCCAGCACGCCCTTTTCCGCGGGCGCTTGTGGCGGCTCGACCCCCAATATCTCGCAAAGGCCAGAAATAAAGGCCGGAAAGTTGGATCGCTCACGCCCGCCCGTGCTGCCCAGCCATGTCTCAATGAACGCCCCAATCTCCATTGGGGCTTAGTGCCCGTTCATTGTGCTGGGAGCAACAGTATCTTGTGAAAGTGTGATGCGCATACAGGCAGCGCAAGTATCCAAGGATTAGCAATCGCTATGTGCGTTAATTGACCGGAAACGCTACGTCCTGTAAACCCGCCTCCGGAGTTAATACGATGGCCGACCTCAACCATTATGATCCTATTGAGCGCGAAAACGAAAAAGCTCGTGCCCGCGTGGCCGACGAGGTTGCGTTGCTGAGCGGGGAGATTTCCCGCGAGGCGCTTCGATTGCGCAACGGCTTTCTGGCACCGCTCGAGATCGTCAGTTCGGCGATTAAACGCCAAGGCGTTATCGCCTGAGTTCTGATCCGCTTCCCGCCGAGATTGTCTATCGTCTGGCGTCAATCCTCAAATTGGAAGACCGCGCCTTTCTTGTTGGCGGCCAGGCGCTGAATATCTGGGCCGAGCGCTATAGCCATTGCACTGAGCTCGCAGAATATGGTCCATTCACATCCAAAGATATTGACTATTTTGGTTATCAGCAGGCCGCGCAGAAACTCGCCAAAGCGATTGGCGGTAAAATGCGCACGCCCTCCGCTGATCATATGACGCCGCAATCGGCGCTGGTGACCGCCGAAATCGACGGGCGCACAGTCGAGATTGATTTTCTCACCCACGTCCTTGGCGTAAAATCACCGAATCTCGAGAATGCCGCCGCTGAAATTGTCATGCAGGTTCGCACCGGTAATGGCGTCGGCACATTATCCGTTCCGATTATGCATCCGCTCCATTGCTTGCAAAGTCGGTTGGCAAACGTCGTGACGCTCGGTCGTAAAGATGCAGTTTCGCGCCGTCAGCTAGAGGCCGCGCCCATTGTCGTGCGTGAATATATTGATGAGACACTTAACGAGGGGGAACATCGCGAGGCGACGGCAACGCTCGAACGCCTCTATGATTATCTCCTGTCAGATATCGTCGGCAAGCAATCGGGAATGATCATGCGGAATAACCCGGTGGCAATTTTTGATACATTTCTGGATGATGTGCGCATCGACGAGCGATATCGGAATAACACGCTTGCAAATATGCGACGGAAATTGCAAACATGAGATAAATAAACCATTTCTCAAGTGTTCTAAATTTATTTCTAACTAGTCTTGAAATGAAAAATATTGTTATCATATCGAGAGCTATGGTCACACTTGATTCTAAGGCGATGGTTCATGGAAAAAGAGTTATTAACCACCTCTAACACATGCCGCCTCTTTATGAAAAAGACACGTATTACGATTGATGATTTGAACACTGGTTTGCAAACTAGAAAAGGTTGGCCGTTGGCCGATTATGGTGTGAGATCGGATGGAGTTTTAACCTTTGGATTCCGAGCAAATAAGGCTTTCAAAGGAAAGGGTCGCGGCAGAATAGGATATTTGAAGCGGTATAAAGGTAAAATATTTCTATCTTACAATCACGATATATATTTTTTTCAAGAACAAAAAAATTGTAGTACAGTTTTACATATATATAACAAACAAATTGCACATACTTTGGCTAATGCATTTATCGGAAAAAATCTATCTAGTGTTATTGATGTAAGTAAATTTAAATTTTTATCTGATGATCTCGTCATTAAAAATATTGAAAATTACAAAAATAAATCTGGAGTGAATCATATAAAAATCAGGCTGAAGGATACTTGGCGTTCATTTGGGGGGGTAATTATAAAATAT
>Ga0209067_10001237_pt1 | contig 15939 bp, 11 predicted proteins | sample ColStrG_CSR_2013_FD_187199 | JGI IMG/M metagenome (GOLD analysis project Ga0209067, IMG submission 187199) | Freshwater sediment microbial communities in response to fracking from Pennsylvania, USA - Cold Stream Run_MetaG_CSR_2013 (SPAdes)... | ecosystem: Environmental > Aquatic > Freshwater >...
GTTCAGGGAATGTGTATACCGATCTCGGGTATCCGGACAGTGAGAGCATGCTGGTAAAGGCCCAATTGGCCGCCAAGATCGCCGAGATCATCAAGCGGCGCGCGCTCACCCAGGCCCGCGCAGCAGAGATTTTGGGGTTGACGCAACCGAAGGTTTCCGACCTGTTGAAGGGGCGGTTTCGCGGGATTTCGGAGCACCGTTTATTGGAATGCCTGACCCGTTTGGGCCGGGATGTCCACATTGTGATCAAGCCGACGCCCAGGAGCCGGTCGAACGGCCGGCTGACGCTTTCCGTGACATAGGGTCGCCGGAAAACACCGAGGGCCCACAAGGTCATTGCTCCCATGGGGGGCTCTGCCCCCCAAACCCCTTGGGATTTAGCGCTGTTTTCTTCCAGAGTGGATGATTTTTCTCTTGTGCATATCAGCGATCGCCGTACAATGGAGAGGCTTGATAGGAGGATAGGGCAACGCAGGGATGCGACCCGAGCGCCGACTCAAGCCCGGAGTGGATGGCGGCCTTCGGGCCGCCTCCTGGTCAGCCCATGGCGACCATGCTTTGACGGTCCCTGGCGCCGCGAACGCACGCAACTGGTTTCAGGAAAAAACCGCGCCGGGTGTTCACAGCGAGAAGCCGACCTGCCTCTCTTGCGATTGAGGCGTTGCGATGATCGCCCGATCGAAGGCGTCCCTGTCGCCGATGAACACAACCTGTTCGATACCCCGTGTCAAGGCCGTGTAAATGAGCGTGCGATCCAATAGGCGGCTCCGTGTGACAGGAACGATCACTCTCTTAAACTGGCTGCCCTGCGCTTTGTGGACCGTGATTGCATAGGCCAGGTCCACATGTTGGAAATCCTCTTCCAGAAGTTCGTGCTCCGCGCCATCGAGGGAACACGCCATGGCGCGCATCCTGGCGGAACTCATCACCCGATCGATTCTGCCCAGCGACCCATTCCACAACCCTCTCCGGTAATCGTTTACCAGATAAATGATCGGATCGCCCTCGGCGAGATCCCACCCTTCCAGCTTCTTTCTCGCGGCCGACGCATACGCGTGCATGGTCGCGTTGATGGCGCGGATTCCGTTGGCTCCCCGCTTGATGACGCCAAGGGTTTGGACATCGTCGCATCCGCTCCACGCCGTGAGAACTCGTACCAGGTTATCCATGATGCCGCCATCCGCGGCGTCGATGAAATTCACACCGCAAGCGCAGCCGGCGAAGCCCGGCAAGCGCGGCGCCACCCCGTGACGGACTTCGTGCGCGATCTGCGGAATGCCGCTCGACCGAGCCTGCCGGTGAATCTCGGCGAGTTCCACCCTCGGCACACTCGGACTGGCGGCGAGAACATGAAAAATGAGCCCGAAGCCGATGGGCGGCAGTTGGTATGGATCGCCGACCAACAGCAATCGGGCGCGGGCCGGCAGAGCGCGGACAAGGCTGTACGTTAGCGGCAGGTCCAGCATCGAAGACTCATCAATGATGATCAGCGGCTCGCTCGCCGGATCGACGAGCCCCCGAGCGGCGGTGCGCAAGAACGCGGCGATTGTGGATGCTTCCCGCCCGGTAGCCTCGCGCAGCCGTTGGGCCGCGCGCCCGCTGAGGGCCATTTGCAGAACGGGGACCCCGATCTGCTCAGCGATATCATGGATCACCTGGAGCACCGTTGTCTTGCCGGTTCCCGCCCCACCGGTAAGGACGCTGAGCGGATAATGGACGGCCATTTCCACGGCTTTCCGCTGCGCGGCATTTAGTTGCAGCCCGGTACGGCTCCGATATCCATCTATCGATGCGGCAACGATGGAGGCAAGGTTGCCCGAGAACAGATTTCGTTTGGGGCCGGGTACGCCCGCGAGCAACGCGCGGAGATAACTTGCCACCGTCTTCTCCATCACGGCTGCGCCAACCGGCTGGTAGCCATGCGCGGCGGCGACAATCGCATGCCCACGGCAAGCATGATCTATGGCCCCTCTGGCGGTCGACTTCCCGCAGCGGAGCGCGGCCATGACGGCGTCGCCCAGCGTGCCAACGCTCGTCAGCGTATGTTTGGCGTCGAGTCGCCGATACAGGCAGGCTTCCACCGCCGCGATCCGCCGCCGCGGATCGTCATCAGCCACGCCCAACAAGCGCGCCATCCGGTCCACCTTTTCCCAGGCGGCGAAGGTCAGCATCCGATAGGGATTCTCCCGCAGTTTCGCCAGCGTATCGCGGGGCCAGACCTTTCGAATCTTGTTGGCCAGATGGAGATCAAAACCGTGGTGATCGAGAAGCGCAACGATGCCGGCCTCATCGGATACGGCGCGCCACGCCTCCACCAGTTTCTGAGCGCATTCTGCAGAGAGCACCCTGGTGAGTTTCTCCAAGTCCCCTTGGCCCAACACTGCACCGAGATCCTGTCCGAACTCCTCCCACAATCGCCTGGCCCTGGCCTTTCCGATTCTGAGTCCGTCGAATGCCGGATGCCTCACGAGGAAGTCGATGACGAGCCGGCCGCTGGGCGCGACTAGGATTGCCTGCTCGACATGGACTTGGTCGCCGTATTTTGGGTGCCGACGGCTCACGCCCACCAGCAACCACGCCTCGCCGACGATGGGAACACGAAAAATGCGGTCGCGGCCGGCCACAAAGCGCACATACTTGCCCGCAATATCGTGTCCGGAGAAAATGGCCCCGCCGGTGCTGCCAGGGTAGACTGTCGAGATCGTTACTGTCACCGAGATGCTCACGGCATCACTCGCTTGCCCGCTTTGACGATGTGCTCTTCCATGAATGCACAGCGGGCGAGTTCCTGCTCGGCCGCCGCCAACCGCTTGCGCAGATCATCGTTTTCGGCCTTCACGTTCGCCAGTTGCTGTTCGAGTTGGAGGATCCGCCGGCCTTTCGTCTCCAACTGCTGTTGGGCGCGTGAGAGGGCCGCGGATCCATCTGCGACCGGAGCGGGGCCGCCCACGAACTCCGCAAGCAGCTTTTTCACGCCGGAGTTGGTGTAGAACACATTGCGGAGCACACAGGCGGCTTCCGCTATGGCGCTGATGTTAGGTCGCCCATCCTCCAGGGGAAGAGACTGGCCCGCCACCTGAAGGCCGGCCAGGTAGTTTCGCACCTTCGCCAGATTCTGTTCGCCGCGTTCCGGCCCGGATAATCGGCTCATGTCACGCTTTCCTGGCAGCCTTCAAGGGAGTCTCGCCATTCCCTTGGATGCGCCGGATCTCCTCACGCAGGGAAGCGTTCTGCTGCTCGTGGATGGCCATTCGATCGGCCCGCTCCCTCTCTTGAAGGATCTGCTCTCCGACGCGATTGACTTCCAGGGCAAGCAGCCGGTTCTGATCTTTAAGCCTCTCCACCTCGCCTCGAAGTTCGGCGATCTTCCCCTCCCGCGGGTCGCTGCCCGTGGTTGAGCGGCCCAGCTTGCCCTTGAGCTGTTCGAATCGCTCGTTGATTTCCGGGAATACCCATAGACCTCCCGGCAACTTCCTCACTACCGTATTCACGTTGACTCCGGCCTCCAGGGCCAGCGTCGTCTTGCTCCACTTAAACTCGCTGCCCACTACCACGGCGTGGCCGCTCTCCATCCGGTCCAGGGCTTCGAGCAGTTTCAGCCGCGTCCTGGCTGGCCGCGCCGCATGATAGCGGCGCAGGCCGGCCAGCTTCTTGTTAGCCGATGCTCTCACGGCAGCCCTCGCAGGATCTTGCCACTGATCGCGTGAATGTCCGCGAGAGCCCTCTGGTACGGTTCCGACTGAGGCTTCTGTTCCATCAGGCTTTCGCAATCGCGCTGGACCTTTTCCCAGTACGGCTTGTGTTCCGGGGTAATGATCGAGTTTGCGCAGGCGCCAGGGTTGCAGTGTTTCAGGAGCGGGTGATCTCCCTGCGTGCAAAGCGCGGACTCTGGCCGGAACCAACAGTAGTTGGAAACCGCGCAAGGATACACGCGTTGGCCCGCTTCGACCAGATCCCGGATCATCCCTTTGCGCAGGTGACTGCCCGCCTCGCCGCGAAACTCTTGCGGCAGCCGGCCGTCGGCAATCGCCTCGTCGATCTTCCTCTTTAGATCCCTTCCACCCGGACCGGCCAGGTGATCCGACCGAAGGGCCTTGTCGAAGCTCTCCAAGAAAAGCTTCTCCTCTTCCTCGATCATCAAGGTCCAGAGTTCGTGATCGCTCCCGACATAATAGTCCGTCATCCAAAGCGAGGTGTGTTTGAAGTGGTCCTTCAATGCAAGCAGGTTCGTCGTATCATGCCTGGCAACGTGCCGCGCAAACGTGCGGCGGAACATGTGGGGATGAAGGTGGAAGGGCCGCCCATCTATGTCCTTAATGCCCACCATCGCTACGAAGCTTCTCAACCGCAGCGCCATCGTAAGGGCCCCGAGCGGCTCCGCTCCGCGTGGTCTCCGAAAGGCTGGAGTCGGAAGCCATAGATAGGGAGTCTTGAGTCGCCGCCTCACCGGCCGACCCAGGCGTTCGAGCACAGCTACGGCCCTGGCACAGACCGGACCCGCCAGCCACTTTGCACGTCGCCCCTCCGGTGTTCCCTGCAGCTTAAACACACGGCTTCGGAGCCACACCAAGTCCGGCTGCCCAGGTTCCCTCTGTATTTCGCAACAGCCTGTCCGCAGTGAGAGGATTTCAACGAGACGCATTCCGGTCGCGAATGCAATCACCACAAAGCAGGCCGTCTGCAGATAACACAGTTCTTTATTCAACTGGCGCAGCGAGGGGAGGCCGCGCTGGAACCGCGTACCATTCAGTTCATATGCGGATAGAGCCGCTTCGCGCAGATAACGATTGGCCCGATACTCGAAATCGCACCCGCCTTTGCGGATATTCTCGACCGCGTCAAACGTGTCGAGCAAGTAATCTGCGAAGTCGTCCACGTATTCGAGCGCGGCCCGGACCAGGGGGCCGAGAACCTCGTCAGGAATAACCCGCGTTTGGTTTTCCAACTGCGAAGCATGGCTGCAACCGGCGATCTTGCGGGCTGCTGGCTTATCCTGAAACGGGTCGACCTGGAGGCCGTCGGCCATCACGTGCCTATATTGAAAGAGTTTCTGCAAAGTATGAATGCGGCTGTATCTATAGCTGGCACTGAGATCCGCACCAAGGACTTTCTGGACGTAATCTTCACAGTGGTGCGCCAGAACATCCTTGAATCTGAGGACCGGATGCCTGTATGAGAGCAGGTGGTCGACGAACTGCTTCGTTCGCCAGAAGTGCTGTACCACCGCGCTGGCTGCGAGTGGCGATTCGTCAACGGGATGCCACCGCAGCGCATAAAGGAACTGCTTGAAGGACCTGAGCAGATGTCGGAATACCGGGTCTGTGAATCGGCCCCCATCCGGCGTTCGGAATTCCCAGTGGATCATTTTTGATCCCCTGTCTATCGCCGGGTTCCGATTTTCATTGGAGAAGTCCCATACTTCGTCTTCGAATCTCGACGCGCCGGAGACCTCCGGATTTCCATCGAGACCTACCGGCTTCAGATCCGTCGATACCGCTGCGGTGACGCTCGACCGGCTCATGATAGAACTCCCTTGGCCACGATCATCGGCTTGTGTGCCAGATCATCGGCTGCCTTGGTCGCGGCTTCGATCTGGTCCGGCCGAAACGCGGAGATGATGTCTTCATTCATGATCCTCACGCCCTCACCGTACACGGCCTCCCAGTCCGCCGGCTTCATATCGTCCCGGAAAGACACGAACCGATTGCGGGCAGCGATCACCTGCGGCAGGTCCTCAAGAAACCAGAGGCCATTCGGACAACGGAAGCAAGCATGAAAGGACGTGCATGGGCGTCCCTTCTCCTCCCCTGGTTGCGGAGAGTCGTAAGGGTTGCGGCAAGATCCGCTGCCTGTATCAAAGCGGCCGGCAACAATGTTCCTCGCCTGCGTTCGCGAGAGGCTGAGCCGGCGAACTCCCGCTGCACGCTCCTCCGGGACGGCCGTAACCCGCTCCAGCATACGTTCCTGAGCCGTCTGGATCACTCGGGCATGGAACGCTTCGGTCACACTGTTCAGCAGATATTTCACCGTCGTCGAGAGGCGTACATGCTGGAGGAACTGCTGAACCTTGCGCAGGTTGCCGCCGGTTTCCAAGTAGAGTTGCGTGGCGGCCGAAGGGCGCATATTCACCAGCGTGAAGTGCGGCAGGGCGTGCCCCTCGACAAACTCCTGAAAATTGACGACGAAGCTGTCGCCGCATGTCGTACTCGGCGACACGATCCGACTCCATTTGGGGCTGAGATATAGAAACAACTTCGTCCGCTCTGCCGGCCCTGCCCGTGAGGCGAGCGGCTCGGTGTACCTCCGCATGAACCGAATGAGGTCCACCACGCCAGTCTGGTTGCGCCGGTCGGCGCGATGGAGTTGCCGTTGTTGCCTCCCAGCACGAGGCTTATCCCAAACGCAGTAAAAAAGCCCCTCGTCCAGCTCGTGTGGTGTCAGACAATCCCGTTCCAAACCATAAAGCGAAAACGTATTCATGCCCGTGCGCGCGGCAATCAGCACCATGAACGGGATGAGTTGTTGCGCGCTGACCGGAACATCTCCGTCCTTGAAACTCTGCCGAATCTGCCTGACATCCTCTTCCGCCGCAGTCAGGACCTTGCGGAACTGCTCTACCGAAAGCGCTCGGGATTCTGCCCGGTCACCATCGGCACCGTCAAACAGATGCCGCGGAGCCCGAAAGAGAGGATCGAATTCCGCGGCGAAGGCCCGCTTCGCTTTACGCAGGAAGCAGGCGCAGGTCCCATACACGGTGGCGGCGGTCTTTCGGCGCAGGCGGCGGCGCGCAACCAGCCAAACGGCGTATTCCTTCAGTATATCGGCATTGAGGTCGCTCGCAACGAGCACATCGGGCATGCTCTTGGCCCTGTTATCCAGAAATGCGCAGAAGATATTGAGCACCCACGCGATAGCAAGAACAGTCTTCCGCCGGGGTCCGGTTTGGTAAGTCAGCCAGAAAGTGTTAGCCAGAATCCTGCCCAGTTTGGGGCGCGACGACAGGAACGTGAGATTCACCGAAACGGGCCTGGCTCCTGGCGGCTGAAACGTCTGCACCAATGGTGCATCGCCGCTTTTGATCTGGGTGAGATCGTGCTTTCGGAGCACATCGCACTCGACCTGCCCCCAACGTTGACCGGCGCCACCATGCCGCACAGATTAGTCTCCCAGTAGTCGATCCACGAAACTGTTGTGCGCCTCGATTACCTCGGCTCGCATCCGCTCGGTGAGATGCAGATATCGTTCCGTGGTTGCAATGGAGGCGTGTCCCAGTTCCATTTGGACGATCTTGAGTGGATTCGGGGCACCTATCTCCTGTAGATAGGCCAGTCGTTCGACAGCGTGCGCGTGTCGAAGCAAATGAGGCCAGATATCCAACCCGCTCCGCTGGCAGTTGCTGGTGAAGACCCGATTCACCGCTGAGGTCTTCAGCGGCTTTCCAGTACCGCCAACGAACACACTCGGCGGCGCGGTACTCCGGCCTCGAATGTGCCGCTCACGCTCCGTATGGACGTAGCGGTCAACCGAGCAAAGCAAACGGACCGGAAACAACACTGTCCTCCACTTCTGTCCCTTGCCGGTGATTTTCACAGCAACGGTTTCCTTTGCGATCGCGCCTGGGTCGTCTGGCAGGGCATGCACTGGAAGCCAGCACACCTCTGCATTCCGCATGCCAGTGAGCCACATGACTTCTGCCATCAACCGGTCGCGCCAGGTGCGGAAGCTCCTGATAAAACGCCGAATGTCCTGGCGCGGCGGAATATCTAACTCCTCCCTCGCCTCTCGAAGCCGCAGGCTGGTTGCCACACAGGCCCTGCGTTGTGGCGTGAACGCGCCTCCGGCGCCGCCTGGAATTCGTATTAGTTCGAGATCAAAAGGCAGTGTCGCGATCCAACCCTTCTTCAGGGCGAATCGGTAGAACTGGGTGATGACGCCCAGCTTGTGATTGATCGTGCTCCGCTTGAGGGTCCGTCCCGTCTGGATACTCGGCTCGGATGCGAGGATGTTCCGATACGTGGCAATGTCGAGTTCTGTAACGCGCCGCCAATCCATCCCGATCCGCTCGCAGAAGCCCAACCAGTCCGCAAACTCGTACGCGTAGCTCCGCCAGGTTTTTGGGGAAGTCGTGCTCCCGCTAATCACGCTCAGCCGCGCGAGAAAGCTGTTGACCTCGGCGTTCCATCGCATCTGAGAGTCCAGAACAAACGGTCGCTCGTCCGCTGCGAAGAACACATGCATACGCACATGAGACGCCGCCCAGTCGATTTGGTTGGCAGGTGCGCGCCGCAACTTCTTCGCGCATAGATCCCGTAATCGATCATAAGTCTCAGCTCAAAGACACGCCTTTGCCGGAATGCGAGATTCGTTCAAATCAAACATACGAAAAAAATCGCTAAGATAACGGTGGGTTTTCGAAGAGCAACGAAAACGACTCGACGGCGGACTGGACATCAAAGCAGTTTCCCTGGAGGACATGGCCAAGGACCAAACGGGCCTCTTCTGCGCGAAAGGAATCGAGTTCGATTCCATAGGTTAACGTCTTGGCGCCGGAGGTAATCGTTGCCATCGCCGCCCCCCCGCCGGCGCAGGGATCGAGCACGCTAGTGGCGTCACAGTCCTCACGGAACGACAGGAATCGCCGAATCCGCTCTGCTTCTTTCTGTGACAGGGGATAGAACCCGAGCTTCTGCCTCGCAATTCCACGCATGAAGACTCTCCTTTCGATGTCTCGTAATGTGTGTGATTTAAAGCATAACTTTGCCGTTTGGCAAGGTTATGCTTTAATTGGGCGCGATTACATCGCAGGCCCGCGTGAATTGGGGTTTCTACCTCTGGAACCCGAGGGCTTGTCGTGCTTCACGGACTGCGCAGGTGATGGTCTTCCATTCGCTGCAACACCCCGCTGGGAGGCGATCGACGATTTTGTTGACGGACGGATAGAGGCCCAGCCCCTGGAGCTCGGCAGCAATATTGCGGACATCAAGAGACAGTTTTTCTCGCCGTTGCGCTGTCACCGACGAAACCCACTGACGATAGTGCTCCGCAATAGCTTGTCGCACGGCGGGAAAGTACTTGTTCATGAAGAATACCGTTATGCCAAGGCGCTTGCAGACATCTAACAACGACGGCGCCGGGCTTTCACTGAGTGCCGCTGCTGCTCTTCTCTCCAGATCTGCTCTGCGTTCAATAACGTGGGACCTGTGCCGCGCGGAGAGTTGCTCGCACAGATCCGGTTCATGCGCCCGCAAGACGTTTGAGCTCGAGTAGCCCAGGCGACCGCTCAGTTTCGAAAGCGTTGGTGCGGGATGTTCGTGGAGGGCGTCTTCCAGAGCCCGACGCATTTTGTCTGGTTCGTCTTGCTTCGCCACCGCGATCTTTTCGCCGATTGCCCGACACAGTTCCGGATACTTCTGATGGACGTAACCGTCGTTCGAGTATCCAAGACTCACGGCGATCTGATGCGCCGATGTCGGCCTGTCGGATTTGAGCGACTGCTCCAAGATTTCCTTCAACCTGGCAGCTTCGCAAATTCTGGTTGCTCCCGGCTTCCTCCACCAATGGCTTCGGCCGGACTGCCTATGTCTGGCAGCGATCCCGTGGCAGAGTTCTCGGTCAGCTTGGTAGAGCCTCTCGGTATTTGTGTAGCCCAGACTTCGCGCCACCTCCGACAAGCTGCGCGGTACTGGCTCATCAAGAGCCACCAGAAGAGCTTGCCGGATTTCGCTCGCATGCCGGGATGGCGATACGCCCCGATTGCCGGCGAGGGCGAAGGATTCCTTTGCGGCGACGATGTGCGCATGTGTCGGCCCCGATGGAGCGAATAGACTCGAAGCAGGAACATTTAGAAACCGGCAGGTTCGCAGCAGGGTCTCAAGCCGAGGAACTCGCGCGCCGTCCAACCAGTTCTGGAGAATGCTGTGTGAGCACCGAATATGCTGTGCCAGGGCAAGGACATTCCCAACTGTGACCTCATCGAGATACGCAACCAAGCTCCGGCGAAACGACTCCCGGGCAGCAACTGGGTCGACCGACGGTAGCATCGCCAGCAAACCTTCCACCTGGGTGCTCGACCACAGCTGTTCTTCAGTGGTTGCCGGACTGGAGCGCGCCTGTTTGCGATCAGTGTCCGATTCGCCCAACCAACCGTCGCAGACCTCGCAGTATCCCGGCCGGGAGAACACGCCGAGCGGGCTGAGGCTACGTGCACAATGGCGGCAAATGCTATCGAGCGGTCGGGCGTGGACGGTGCAATGTGATGCCAGCGCGATTGCCCAGAGAAGCGGCTCATATACGATCTGTCCGTTCGCGCGCCATTGCTCGAAACACAGCATACACCAGGCCCGGCGTTGGCGAAAAAGGTGGTCTGGAAGTGCATGGCGGAACGGAAGGAGAGTGAGGCATCGTAGATCTTGGCGGGTCGTCGCGGCCTCAAGCGCGTCTACCCACGTGGCGGCGCGGTCCGTAACGCCGTTGATCGCATAGCTGCAAGCGCGGAACCCGTGCCCGCCGACTCTGGCAGCCTTGGCCCCGGCGGTGACGATCCCACCCTTGGGATGCGCCAGATCCGACAGTAGCCGGCCTACAAGGTCTCCTACGCTTACCGAGTGCGCCTCAGCGAGCCGGGCCACGTACCCGGTCAGGCTCTCAACCATGCCGGTGCCGACGCCAACCGGCTGCAATGAATAGAGCTGGCTCCTCGGCGGCACCGGCGGGCTTGATAGCGACCAAGACTCAAAGGGCTGCTGCATTTGCACTCACTTGTCCTACAACGTCACGTGTCGGCAGCCGCTGGCCGGGTCGCCGGAGTTTGGCCGACGAGTCCGGCTGCTTCGGATCTAACTTGTCTGAAGACACGGTCAAACCGAGTCGACCACGAAGCCGCACTACGGCCTGGCTGCTTTCATTTAGCTTGAGTTCGCCATCGGCAGTCTCCGCGTGCATTTGCTCGCATTGAGCGATGGACAGGGCCTGGGCTTCAAGATTGGCTCTGGTCAGCCGCCCACCCTTTCGAGCCGCCACCGTGGCCGCCCGCACCAGCCATTCCTTCAGGACGCCGATGCAGCCAAGGCTCCGTTCGTATAGGAATTCCCAGTCCCTGACGAGGTCTGGCCGGCCCTCAAAGGGAAGTTCCTTCTCGAAGGACCGAACAACATTGATAAACGTTTGGCGATCGTCTGTATCGTCGGCATGGTAGCGAGCTAGGTGAACGTCGATGCTTCGTCTGCTGAGTTGACCATTCAGATTTCGAAATGCGAGAAGGTCGTAGGTCCCGAGCAGCACATGCACGGTTTTCGTCTGGTTGGCAATAGATTTGACCACGTCCAACTGATCGAGAAGGCGGCGTCCTGATGGGATCTTTCCGAGGTGTTGGGCTTCATCGATCATGATCGCGACAGGCCTGCGATAGCGGACAGCCTGCTCTACGGCGTATCGGTACTCGGTGCCGACCGCCTTCGACGGCGGCATGAACCGCGGAATGGCGGCGCCAAGCGACCCCTCCGCTCGACGATCCAGCTTGTGGTCGATCAGTGGCTCGTCAAGCTGGTGAAGGAGTCGCCTGTAATGATCGCGCCAATTAAAGCTGCCGGACTCGGGAGCTACGGCTTCCACACTGACTACTGGAATCCGGGTACAGTCTTGGCGGAGTTCGCTCAACATCTCCGCTGTAATCAGCTGTTCAGTTTTCAGCCGCAATGTTGTCTTGCCGACCCCGGTCGGCCCAAACACAAAAATGAGCGAATTCGGTTCGGCCCCGCGGATGGCATTCACCAGCGCCTCTTTGGCCTCGACAAGCCGGGGATGCGCGACCGTAAAGGTTCGAAATCGATCGAGCCGCGAGTCAGAATCGTCCGGTTTCCGAGACGGACTGGCTGCCATCAGAAGTCTCCGTAAACCGCTGTCGCCTCGGGCTGGCCAACCAGTGATGGCGCCGACGAAGGCCTTCCAGGCTTACATTCCAGGCAGCCCTCTGGATCCGGCGAATCGCCTGAAACAATTACGGTGCCGTTGTTTCGGATTGACTTGCTTTCGCGGTCACGCAGACGCTGTACGAGACACTCTTCTTCCGCTTCGGCTGACCCAAGGAAATCCGCCAACTTCCGAGCCGTCAGCGTGAATCGCTCCTGAGAATGCAACTGGCGTCGTCGGCGTACCTCCTTCGACGCCAACATCACTTCCTTCTCCGAACGGTCTTTCAGCACCAGATGGTGTTCGGAACAGCACTCCATCCATCGGTTCTTCACGAAAGCATAGGCTATTCCGATATCGAATGGATCGTACCGGACGGCGATCTCGTCACCCTCAGTCGTGGGATCGCGGAATGCCTCCGCCCAGTAGTAAATGTGATTGATAATGATCCCACGCCCCGGTGACACCTTCGCAGTGCCGCGCGGAGTTGTCGGAAGGGTAGCCATTAAGAACGCTTGATCGTACGCAATCACTCTGTTTGGGCGGGAGCCCGTATTTTCAACGCCCGCGAGATACGCTTCTCTTGGGCTCTGTCCAAGCGCGGGGTGCCCGATGGTGTCGTAGATCTCGAACAGGAACATCGAGAGGTAATCATAAAGGCAACCAAGTGTCCAGGCAGCCTGTCCGACAGGGGCGTTGCCCTTCGTGACCTGGCGGACGTTGCGCGTGATCTGAGTGTTGCCGCGCAGATTGTGAATAAACTGAGTGTTCGTGGTGCCGAATAGCCGCTCGCAGACGGAGCCAAAACGGGCCTTTGCCGGAGGGCGTGTCTTTTTGGTGCACTCATAGCGGGCCAGTAGCGTTTCAAAATATGTGCCCTGGAACTCTGGGCCACCATCTATGACAATGATCTGAGGGAGGCGGCCACCGCGTTTGACACAGTCCCGAAGAATCATCATGCAGGACCGGTAACTCGGAGCATCGAACGTCAAATAAAGCGCGAGACAACGCCTCGAGAAGGCATCCGTAAGTATCGTCATCCAAGGTCGCCCGAGTGGACGGCCTGTGTCGGAGCAGACGACTTCAACATCCAGTTCGGTGTGGTCGATGTGGCCAATCTCGAAGGGGCGGTCTCCATGGCGTGGCGTAGTCGGCTCCAACTCGAAATAGAAAGATGCGTGGGTATACGACGCTCGCCGACCTTTCCGTTTGAGCGTTTGTTCGAAGACCGGTCTCTCTCGCACGGCAGCGCAGAACGTTACGTAGCTCGGCGTAACGACGCCGCGCTCGTCGCACGTTCGCTTCAGCGCCGCCCAGGACGCGACCATCGTCTTTTGCTTGAGATTCTCGTAGTCGGTGGCGACAAACTCAGTGAGCAGCTTTTGTGATTCCTCGGGCAAACGGCTGGTTCGGTTTCCTTTGGCTCCGGTCTTCGGCAGTAGACCCACGTACCCGTTGCCATATTTGTCTTTTGCATGCCGATACTGCGCGATCCAGAAACGCAGCGTCCTGGCCGGAATATGGAGGGGCGCTTGCTCTCCACCCAGGTGACGTTTCACAAGGTCGTAGCGCCGGTTCGCGGCGATTAGGTCCTGCTCGCTGGCCCCCACCAAAAGGCGGAACGCATCACCGTGGAAATCTGGGGTCTGGTTGGAACGGACACTGATTCGACCGCTTACCTTCGCGCCTTCCCCCTCGTCGCGGCACGCGCGTTGGTACGCGCCAGCAGTTTCTGAATTCGCAAAGACTCGAACTTGCTCCGGCTCGACGATCGCAGCAGCGCTGAGATCCACGTAGGCACCGCCGGTGGCGATCAGCATGTAGATCTCGTCAGTTTTCGGAACTCCGCCGGCCCTGTCCAACAGTTCGTGCAGGTGAATCCCCGGCTTTGCTTCGATCGCAGCCATAATGGCCGGGTCGACAAATCCCGTCGCGCCTGCAGGGTCACATCGTAGGTAGTCTTCCAGGAACGTAAGATTTCGCTGGAGATTCCAGTTGATCTCCGCTGACGACCATACCCGATAGTCCAAGCCCAGTGGCGAGCTGTGCGCTTCGCCCGGCGGGCAGCGCCATTTGCCGCTGCCATCGCGGAGGTAGCGGTTGGGAGTCCTGATGGCCAGTTTTTGAAGATCCTCTGAGGATTTGCATTCCACCCACCCCGCAGAGTCTTGGCGGATTACGAAGTAGTCCGGTGTGTGCTTGACCGAAATGCGTCGTCCGTTGGCCGCGTGATAGGCGAGCGGAATGGAGGGCGGTTGGTCGTAAAATTCAAGTACGCCAGGATCGTGCTCCATCTCGTAGACGAGCGGCAGTTCAACTCGATGACTCTCGAACTGGATGGTGAGCCCCATCTTGCGGCTCGGATATCGGCCGGAGACGTTATCGCGACCGCCACCAACACGGCGAGTTGGATTACGAGACCTTACCTCGGCGATGGCTGATTGCGTCGTCTCTGCCAGCGCGAGCCGTCTACACCAACCCAAGAAGTCACCCTCGTTCAGCACTCGCCACCTCCGGGCCGGGGCATCAGGCGCGCGGCCGGTTACTTTCGGTTTCGCAAAATGCGCTCATTCTTCAGCGCCAAAGTGTACCTTCGGCCGGCTTCAGTCATGAGTTTCTGAAGATCGCGGCCGTTGCGGATCGCCCGTTCCAGATCTCCGGCCAGGTCGTCTGGCACGTAGATGGAAAACCGGCGATCCCCCTTGCGACCATACAATGCATAACTGGAGTGTCCTCGGCCGGACCTGCAGTCCTGGCAGCCCTTTCGGATGCATGGACTCTTCCGCAAGGACAAAGATCCAACGGCCACCGGCCAGAGATCCCGAACTGCTCCCTGAAACCAGAGCCTGACCTGTTCTGTAGTTTCTGTTCGAGCCATTGTATAGGTGCATAGTAGCACACATACAATCTCGATTCAAGACAGAAGCGATAGGCAAAATCTGAGGCGCTGAACGTCCGGCGCTACGGGTGGGCCGCCGCCGGAGTATGGGGTGGAATCGTCTCCGGTTCGATCACATAACCAATCGCGGCATAGCCTTTCAACCTGCGCTCGTACATCCTGGCCAGCATCACAACGTAACCGTCCACATAATCGTAGACCTGCACAAATCGCTTGTTGTCGTGGAGACGATGCAACCGGCCCACATACTGTTGCAGCGTGCCCTTCCAGGAGATCGGCATGGCCAGAAATAGCGTGTCGAGACGCGCGTCATCAAACCCTTCTCCGATGTAGCTTCCCGTCGCCAGAATCACTCGCGATTCGTTTTCCGGCACTGCCGCCAAGGCTGCCGCTATTTCCCGACGCTGCTTTTTTCCCATGCCGCCCTTCAAGACAAAGACGTGCTTGGCAACACCTGCGAGCTTGGCTGCGAAATACTGGAGATGCTCTGTCCGGCCAGTCAGAAGCAGTGGGCACCGTCCAGATTCTATGGCGTGTAGGATGTCATTGGCGATCATCTCGTTACGCGGGACATCATTTACGAGCGCGGCGTAGATGTCTTGGATCGTGACCTCGGTGAGCTCCGGCGCCATTCGAAATTCTGTATGGCGGGGAGTGACTTTATGCTCGAAGGGAGTCGTTTCGGTCATCGTCTTGGCGCTCATGCTGAACCGCACGGGGCCACACTGCATGTAAATGATCGGATGGTGTCCGTCTTTCCGGGTCGGCGTGGCGGTCAAACCGACAACATATTTGGCCTTCACCTGCCGCATCACTTGTTCGAAAGTGAAAGCGGATATGTGGTGGCATTCGTCGACGATCACCTGGCCGTACTCAGCTACGAAGTCCTTCACCTCGTCTTTTCGGTACAGACTTTGGATGACGGCGACATCGACGCAGCCCGTCCGGTCCATTTTTCCACCGCCGATATGCCCGATCGATTTGGCAGGTAGATCCAAGAACATCGCAAGGCGCTCCTGCCACTGATCGAGCAACTGCTGCCGGTGAACCACAACCAGGGTGTTGACCTTGCGTTTGGCGATCAGCCATGCCGCTACGGCAGTTTTTCCGAATGCCGTGGGAGCGCAGAGGAT